>Ga0100403_1003309_pt1 | contig 12058 bp, 12 predicted proteins | sample CryGeymet201501t_FD_83663 | JGI IMG/M metagenome (GOLD analysis project Ga0100403, IMG submission 83663) | Groundwater microbial communities from Crystal Geyser aquifers in Utah, USA - Crystal Geyser metaG 2015-01t | ecosystem: Environmental > Aquatic > Deep subsurface > Groundwater | place...
CAAAAAACCATTCACTCCGTCCTTAATAAAAGTATCTGCGTCTTGATATGGCGTGGTAACTACACAACAACCGCTAAACATAGCCTCCGTCCTTGACCTCGGCCTCGGACTCTGCCATGCCGGAAAGAAGAACACTAAACTCCTGCCTAAGAACTCCCGATACTCGTCAAAATTACTCATTGTCCTGCCACCCACTCCTTTAATCCCAACCCAAGTAAAAGGTACTCCCATTTCATAAAGCATACGTTGAACCGTAGAGCCGAAGATACGCCTGTATGCCTTATCCATTCCTGCGGGAGATAGAACCGTTACACACCTAGGTTCTTTTGGCAAATCCAGCCATTCTTCCGCGTGTAATCCATGAGTAATTACTTTTCCCCAACCCCATTGTTTCCTTGCCTCGTAAGCATTACAAATCATAGTCGTGCCTTCCGTCATCTTCTTAATAAACTCAACCACAAAAGGACTATCATATTTATCTGAAAAAGGTGTCATGTGGTTGATAGTAATAATAGGCACATCGTTGCCTACCGCTTGCCTCAATTCCATATATAACTTGCCTTTAGAAATCCTATCCCCAGCTTCGGGATTATAAATTGATTGCTGGTCAACATGAAGGATAGCAAGATCATATTGCCCTTTTTCGTAGTGAGTAACCCATTGACACTTCTCAGGCATTGGTCTTGAATTCTCTCCCCATGTCCGATAAGGATTGATAATCAAATCGTATCTCTCGAAAAAAGGAAGCCTGACGAGTTCGTATTGATGTCCAACTCGATTAGTGCCAGGGAACTCCAAAGACACGAAGTTTCTTTCCTCTGTATTCTGTTCCGTTATTTGATTGGTCTGTTGAATTCCCCGGCACTAAACATCACCACCTTCCTTTATAAACAAAGTATTATATAATTCATATTGATGAGCATTATTATAACATGCCAAAGAGAAGGTTGTAATAACACTAGAAAAGAATATCCGTATCAAATAAAAAAGAAGAATGGAAAGTATTGCTCCCGTAAATGTGCTAATCTTGCTAATGCAAAATGTCTTTCTCAAGCTCGAATCGGAAAAAATAATCCTCGATATGGAAAACGTCCTTGGAATTATAAGGACGGAAGAGGAGGAAAAAGATATCCTAATTATAAGTATTGGATTTGGAAAAGAAAAGTTCATAACAGAGATAAGAATACCTGCCAACATTGTTTCAAAGTATTTCCTAGAAAAAAGTTGGTTGCTCATCATAAAAAGCCTTGGTCTAAATACCCAAAACTTCGATATAAAGTATCTAACGGACAAACTCTTTGTCGGCCATGTCATAATATCATTGACCCTAAAATAAGAAAAAATCATTTTTCATAATGCCAAGGAACACCGAACACCCTTAACTTTTTACCTGTATATTCTGTCATATTTTTATCAATCGGGCGTGTATATCCTCTCTCGAATTAGTAATCACTTCTTCAACCTTCCACTTGCCAAAACCATAAACTATATCTGCATCTTCCCTTTCCAACCAACGAACCGTAGCTTCATTCCAAAAAGTCTTGTGAGATAAAACCCACGCCTCATCCTTCTTCATACTCGGAACGACGAACTTTAGTAATCCTCCTACCTTTACCACCCGATGAATATGGAAAAACATCAATCTCAAATCTACTTGGTCAAAATGCTCAAAGAAGTGATTAGCCATAACCACATCCCATTCCTCCGGCCTTGCTGATTGTAGAAATATCCTAGCGTCTGCCTGATAAGTCTGTCCGAAATCAATAATATCCAGACCCTCAAACTCTGGATATAAATTCCAATTTACACCACACCCAAGATTAAGCATTTTTCTCATAGATTTATCTACCTAAATTTAATATAATCATAACATAGTGTTTCAGATTGGTAATACGCTTTGGAAAAATGTAAAACATAATCTAGGTCATACAGGTAAAAAACACTCTCTTGAAGCCAAAAAGAAAATGTCAGAAGCGGCAAAAAGAAGAATTGGTAAAAAAGCTTCACATTGGCAGGGCGGAAGAATGATAATAGATGGCTATGTCTATATTTATTCACCAAAACATCCAAACAAAACAAAAATGGGCTATACTTGTGAACACCGTCTTGTGATGGAAAAATTTCTCGGTAGATATTTAGAAAAGCAAGAAGTCGTCCACCATAAAAACCACAATAAAACAGACAATAAAATAGAAAATCTTGAATTGACAACTTCAACTGGAACACACTATATAAAATACCACGCAAAACGCTCTCAAATAACAGGCCAATTTGTGAAATAAGTTTTTTCATTTATGATAAAGTTTATAAATCAAAAACTTAGCCTCGATTATATCTTCCCGTCTGGAAACCCGCGAACTTGATCGTCTAGTGCTTTCCGCTTCCGCTTCTGCCATATAGATGAAATTAAGACCATTCCTACCTTCAAAACGTTCTCTGACTTCCTGTGTCATACCCCCATACCACTGCATACGCTCATTAAACATTCCGCACCGGATTAAATCATATCTACTAACGCAAGAGAAGTTCTCAACAAACCCTTTCATTGTTTTATCCTTCATTCCCCACAACCAAACATTAGGTCTGTGATAAGTAGCGAATACCGAAAGAACGTTCTTTGCCATTTTCAACCTATCATCACAAAATACCAATATTGACCCATCAGCCTCAATACCCGCCCTGTTTCTTGCTTCTGCCAAAGTGTAATTTCCTTTGTTCTGGAAATACATATATTTAATAGGTATCTCCGTATGCTTCCGCATTTCTTCAACAATCAATCGTACTGGCACAGTTCCACTATCGGCTACCACAATTTCAAACTTCGGAAAATCCTGCTGAACCGCTCCTACTAAACAATCAGAAAACGATGCCGGATGATCTCTCGTTGGAATAATGATACTGATAAGAGGAATTTGCGGTTTATGCAACGTGTAATAGATATGCTGTATATCCAAAGCCATTCGTCTATCATCTCTCGTTCTAACCGTATCCCAAGCCTTCTGCCGAAGTTTCTCTCTCCAAGCCCTATTCTCCATCATTGTCTTTAATTCCGTTTTCAAATCCTCTACGTCTTCCGGCAACCCTTTTCTGACTTGCATATTATCCCCGTTGTATAAATCAGGAACCATTCCTATCATACGAGTAAGCACTGGAACTCCTGTTGCCATAGCCTCCAATATTGGTAAAGTATTTCCACAAAAAAATGGAATACCCTTTCTTCTTACTAAGAGAATATGATTTTTAACTTCTACACAGAAAACCTTCCCATCATAAGGGATAGTTTTTACTAATTTCTCCTTTAAAATAACTGCATTTTTCCTTCTACTTCTTTCATATAAGATAAAACTTTTATAATTTGTATTTACTGGCTTATGTCCAAGGATGACTCTTTTTTTACCTACATTATCTAAAATCTTTATATGCCCACTTCTACTAACTTTTAATAAACATTCCTGTAAACCATCGACTATTCTTTTAGAAGAAGAATAGTATGTTCTAGTTTTGTTGTTTTTATGAATATTACCATCCCCGTAAATGAACCATTCTAAGAATTCTTTTATATATTTCTTAGGGGCATTAAGAACTTCATTAGGTATAAACTTTTCATTAGATTTACCAAATTGAACTAGATATTTACCTAACTCATTTTGTTTTCCAATTCTAAATCTATCAAACTGCTCGGTATAAGAAAAACCCATTCTATCTAATAAATTTCGAACTTTATTTTTTATATCCTTTTTCGTTACAGCTAATTGTATTCTATATGAATTTTTTGAACCATTCTCGACACTTCCTTCTGATAAATAAATAGCCATAAATCTAAACCAATCTAAACTTTTTTTAGTTTCGCCTTGCCAACTACAAATTTTTTGAATTTCAAAATATTCTGGTAATTTATCCGCTTGATAAAATTTAAATGGTAACGCTATAGGTTTCCCTTTTAAAGTAGTAATTCTGCCAACCCAAACATTATGATTTTTTGTAACCCTCATAGAAATACTATTAGTTTCAATAGAAACCAACTCTTTATGATTATCTTGCTCTATATATTTATCAGGTTTTTTAAACTCTAGTTGATTACTTTTAGGATTAAGTGTTGCAACTAATTCTGTCTTATCTAAATCCTTAAATAATTTCCATCCTACATTAGTAAGAATTTCTGTTTTATCATCATAGCAACCACTCTCGTACCCGTCGATCGAATTACAAACATGAATAGCTGAATTGTAATAAGCCTTCAAAAGAAAATCATCAGAAACCCCTTCAAAAAATTCTAAGATACCTCCGCTTGTTTCGACTACCTGTTGCATATATTCAGGCTTACTAACACGACCAACAAGAGTAAATCTATATCCTAATTCTTTACAAACCTGTGCAACCTCCCTAACACCTTTCTTTCCCTCTATCCTATTAACCGACATCATTACCCGTTTTTCCTGTATATAATTCTCATTGAACTTAAAGAAACTCAAATCTACTCCATAAGGAACTAATCTTGCGGAAGGTATCTTATTCTGCATCTCTTTATTGCCGACAACCAATACCTTGTAATTTGCATTTTCAGGAGTTTCCAAATCATAAGGATTGAAATGGAAAAGCACGTTAGGTTTCGCACTAAACTCTACGGGGAATGTTTCTCTCAACAGTTGCCCTGACTTCCAGTAATGAATATCAATAACATCAGCCCATTTCATTAACTTTTGGGCATCAGAAAGAGTTTCGAAATCACCTTTTTTCGGATGAACGGGTAGAACAACAATCTGGTGGTGAGGAAGCCCTCTCTTAACTGATTGGGCTAGTCTCCAAATAGCGGTTCCCTCTTTATCACATACTATAAGTATTCTCATAACATACCATTTCCTTATGAATTATAATGATTTATTAGGATTTGGTCAACCTCTACTTAAACAGATGGTAAATAGCTTTGTTCCCATGGTCAAGACTCCTACCCATGAAACTCCATTTGACAAAATGTTTCGTCCAAAGCTCACCGAGGACATCAAGTTTCCTGCTTTCTTGTCCGTTATCCTCAAAGATAACTGTATCAGCCTCAAACAGCCTTTGGGGAATTGGTATGTGTAAATTCATGGATAGGAAGAAAGCTATGTCCGGTTTTGGAATATCTAACGGAATACCTCTCTTTAGGTCGGTGGCAATGTAATCAATATTATAGTCGCCGAGATAGTTACTCAAAATATACGCCGCATGACAGGGATTAACCTGATCGAACCCGTAAACTATTTTAGCTCCCCACCTTAAAGCATATCGACAAAAGAAGCCTCCTGAACAACCAATATCCCAAACTACCTTATCCTTAAAATCAATTAAATCCAATTGAAGGTATTTTATCCTATCCAAACTTTTCCTCTTGTAGTAATCGTTTTATGCCTTCCCCGATTGTTACCTTTGGTTCCCAACCGAGCGTTTCCTTCGCTAAATAGAAATCCGCGGCTTTCCTCTTTTCCTCAAATTTCCCCCTTGGATTAGGAATAATGTGCTCCACTTCACCACCGAGCATTTTGGCAATCCCATTGACTGACGTTTCCTGATTAGTGCCAATATTAACCATCGTGTATCCTTCCTTCCACTTCTCGAAAGCGAGCAAATTGGCGTGGACCACATCTGATACATGAGTATTGTGTGATAAAAATCCATTAGCTATATAGGTATGCGTATCTTCAATAACTATATTGTAAAGTGTTTCTCCTTTTTTCAACTTTTCTACGGATAAAATTTTTGCTAAACTTCCTTTTATTTCACGATTATCCAAATCAATATATTTCCTTCTTATGGTTGGATTAAATAAATTGAAGAATCTTATAAATTCTTCATAACCACCAGTAATAGAAACCACTTTACAATTATTATTACTTTTTTTATTTTCTCTATAAGCAAAATTGAATTTTTCCAAAATATGTTTTATCTTTGCCAAAATTAGATTATCTTCATTTGTTATTCCTAATTGCCATCTATCCTTATGCCCTTCTGCATCAAAAATTCCAGCCATATATCCACATAGGTAGGAATCATTTTCAAATAATCCATTTCCCACTAATATCAATAATTTATTATAATTTTCTTTATTTGTTATAGATACTTGATAATACTTTTTTCCTTTATTCATTCTTTCCGAATACTTAGCTTTTATACAGAAATTCTCTAATATCTGTTTCAAAAACAAAATTGGTTCTTTATCTTGTATAGCTATACCAGCATTTCTAAATAGAACCTTATTATTTGTTAAACAAAAATATCCATCTCCATCCATTAAACCAGCAACATATCCTTTCTTATAAAAAATCTCATCCTTTACGAATATTTCAGGCTTACTAAAAAATCGTATTTTCTGATTTTTATACAAAAATTGATTCTTATATATATCTTCAGTACTTCTAAATCCTCGTTTTTCCATTAACCATTTATGCTTTCCATTACAAACAATCTCTCCGTTACTTGTTAAAATCCTATATATATCTTCATCAAAAAAACTTTCTGTTCTCAGCACTTTTTTCTTTCGAAAAAATCTTTTATTTCCCATAGCTTGCTCATCATAAGATAAAACAATATCACCTTTTTCTATCAATTCTATATCTAACCATTTCAAATTCCCCATTAAAATTTTATTTCCTTTCGATAAACAATAAGCTCTCGTCTGCTCTCCATCACCATAAATTGTCATAGGCTTACCTTCCCTTTTCTGCCTTAGGAACTTGCCTATCACCAAAGCGTAATCTCCTTCGATAACCTGTCGGAACCCGTAAACATTGAAATAGCGAAGACTGATTGCCGTCAATCCAAAAAGTTTCGAATACATTTCAATATACTTCTCCCCACACCATTTCTGTAAGGCGTAAGGATGGATTGGTCTAGGAGTCATCAATTCATTCATCTCCGCTTCTTGTTGTTCTCCATAAACTGATGAGGATGAGGAAAAAATAAACTTCGGCACTTTGTTATGCCTCGCACATTCCAAAAGGGTAAGGGTGCCTGTGATGTTATTTTCATTCGTGCCTAACGGGTCGTCTATTGACCGCATTAACCTTGCCCAAGCCGCAACGTGAAAAATAGCATCAACCTCGACTGTCAATTCCAACATTAAAGTTTTGTTTGTGATTGAAGAATACCAATACTCCGCTTTTGGATTTTTATAGTCCAGTTTTCCCGTTGACATATCATCAACGACATAAACGGTATGCCCCTTGTCGATTAAAGCATCAACTAAATTGCTTCCGATAAATCCGCAACCACCTGAAACCAGATATCTCATTTAATATCCACTCCTTCCTTGTTCTGCAAATAATTGATTAGTAGGTTTACGCTTTCCTTCTTTTACTTCATCTAAATCTTTCAACTTATGGCATGATACACATAATTCTTCCCAATCAGATAAAATACTCAGATATAAACCAGATACATTTGACCACCAAACATTTCTCTCTGAACCACATTTCCTGCATTTTGTTGCTTTCCCTAATTTTCGTTTAATCCTACTATGTAATGCATAATATCCAGCTAAATCACCTTTCCAATTCGGATGATTTTCACCCACCATTCCCAAAGGAATTTGTCCTTTCTTAAACCAACCCTTATTTTGAACAGTAAGTTTATATGTTCCCTTCCCACGTTTCGGTTGTATTCGATAATTACAAATACACTTTTTACAATAATTACCAAATCGTGATTTTTCTGCTTTACAATCTAAACAATAATGTTTCATTTCGATTCTGCCTCTTTTTCAGTTAAATTTTGAGAAGATAATATATCTATATTAGCTTGTTTTACTGCGCTAAACAACGTAGTATCTATACCTTTCTCTCTACACCAACTCAAATACGCATTCAAATCTTTTGGAAAACATTTACCGCCTATACCTCGATAACCTTTATGGAAAATCTCTTTATAATGCTTTCCCATATATTTTGATGTAACCATTGCTTTCTTTATTCTGTCATAATCCAAACCTTCTTTTTTACACACATCATAATAATGATTTGCCTCTACTACTTCTAGGACTCCATGAAGATTATGAATGTATTTTAGAAATTCTGCTTCTTTTGAGGGACAAATAATTTCATAAGGAGCAAGAGGAAGTAAACGCATTATTCGTTCCGAAATGGTAAAACTTTCTTTTGTGAAACCTATAATACTTCTGTCGGGATTAACGAAATCTCCGTAGGCTGTAACTTCAGAAAGAAACTCAGGGTTAAACAGGATTTTGAGAATAGGATGTTCCGATTGTATTCGTTCTGTAGTGCCGATTGGAACTGTTGATTTAATAACGACAATTCTTGAACCTGTAATCTCATGTATAACAGCTTCAACATTTCCAATTTCAAATACATTCTTATGCCAATCGAAAGGAGTAGGTAAACACACAAAAATACAATCAGAGCTAAGAGTTTCTTTTTGTTCTATTTGATTTTTTCTCGAATACCCAAATACTTCATATTGTTTTTGTTCCTTAAAATATCTATGAACAGTAGAACCTACCATTCCCGTAAACCCAATAACTCCAATACTTTTTATATCGTGCATATTCTTTGATATAAACTTTCCTCATATCTTTTTAATTTAATAATTCCATAAGTATCTGTATTTTCATGACACTTTTTACACAAAGTTCTTCCGTTACTTAATTCAAATCTTAATTCAGGAAATAAACTAAAAGGTTTAATATGATCAACGTGTAATTCTCCACCTCTTTGACTACATAACACACAAGTATAATTATCTCTTTTAAGAACTAATTCTTGCCATATTTTATATTCTCTCGTCCTTCTTAGAAGATTATTTATCGGAGTAACTCCTCCCTTCCAATTCGGATTTAATTCCTTTATTCCAAATCTGTGTAAATTCTCTAGACTGATTTCTCCAACCTTAATTTGCTTACTTCTCCAAACAATCATACATTCACGAGAACAAAACCTATCCCTTTTTGCACTGCTCCTTTTATAACTCTTTTCACCACATTCTTCGCAAATAAATAAAATATCCTTTCGTTTAGATTTATAATGGCAAGAATAAGAGCAATATTTTCTTTCCTCCCATCTCTTACCGTATTCATTTTTTCTCGGAGTATAGTCTTTCTTACAGTATAAACAAATCTTGTTTCTTATCATAATTAAATCTATTATATATATTCCTATGGATTTTACAAGAGAGGAAATTATGGATTGCTTAGGAGTTCTTTGACTTTCTCACGGAACCAACCGCTAACCGTCTTTCCTATTAAGATAAGTTTGGAACGAAGCTGTTGATATTGCTCCTTTGGTATGTAAATGACAACCCGTTCCTGTTTTATTTTCTCACTCATAATTCTGGCTGTCTTACCTCTTTTCTCTCCCATTTCTTAATCCAATTACAATTATGGCAAAGAATTTGGTAACTCCCTGTTGTATCTTCTAAAACTTTTTTATAATACTGGAATACTGATAAACTTCTTAACTCTTTTACTCCGCCTCCATTTTTATGGTCAATACATAAAGCTCTTTTATCTGAATATCCACATCTACTACAAACATTTCCTAATTTCTTAAAGACCTTTTCTTTTATCTCATTTAACTTATTTTTTGACCAATTCCTTTGATATTCCCTATGCTGGCTTCTATTTTTTAGGAACCACTCTTTAGCTTTTATCTTCTTTCTAGCTAATCTTTCTGGATGATAAAGTTTATCCCTTTGATATTTATCTTTATTATATTTTTTAACTTTATCTGGATTTCGCTTACGCCATTCCCTGTCATACTTTACTTTATCTCTCATAACTTAATTATAAAATAATTAAATTATGAATTAAAGTTCTACTTTTTCTATTTCCTCTATCAAAGCATTTTTATCTTTCTCTAAGAATTGCATTATTGAGAACACTTTTTCGGAAAATCCCGCAATACAAAAGACATTTTGTTCAGGGAATTGCATAGTCCCATATCCCTGTAAATCGAAGGAATAGATTTTGGGATTAGCTCCTGTTCCCTTTTTATATTCAGCATAAGTCGAAGTAGGAACATACTCGCCTATCCAACCCTGCATGTCGGAAAGAATAACGATCCGATCATAAGCCTTATTAGCTGTTTCAAAGATCGAATGAAAGTTAGTTCCCCCCGAAGCAAAATGGATACTCTTAGAAATAGTCAAAGTAGAGTCCATCGGATTGACGCTATAATACTTTGCATCATTAGAGAACAGAATACAGTCTGCATTGTTGGACTTAATCAAAACTGCTGAAAACAAAGCCCCTATTTCAGCCGATTTACCTTCCATTGATCCTGAACAATCAAGGACAACAAGGGTATCCCCGTCAAACTTCGGAACATTTTTAACCGCAATATCCAATGCCGTATTCAAAGCGATAATCACCTTTCTTGCTTCGCTTCCGTTTAATTGCTCAATCTGCCCCAAAGCAGTCGAATACCTGAAAGGAAGAACCAATGATTTCTTGATTAAAGTTTCATCGGTTAAAAGAGTAACCGCTTCGTCAAGAACATTAGGAGCCTGTTCTATGATATTCCTCAAATTTCTAAGCAGGGCAAAATAGCCAATCTTTTTCTCGGTAATTAATTTCTTCCAAACTTCGGCTTTCTTTTCAGTATCACCTCCCGCTTGGGTCAAAAGGACTTCCCACGTTTCCGGTGCTTGCAAAGAACCTGTCATTAATTTCTTGATAGCTTCATTTGATTTCGGATGGACTAAATTAGCCACATCAATTAAGGAAACAGACTTCCCATCCCCTTTATACTTAGCTAATTTATACTCATCGAACCTCAAAAATGCTTTAGCAAATCCTTTCCTTAAAGCATGAGATAATTCCTTCGGCCCGACATAAGAAACGATCTCGGTCATATCGTCAGCCCTGTAAACAATTTTATCGAAGAAGGATTTTAACCACTTCTCGCCTTTAACTCTTTTTGCCAACTCACCAGCAACCACATGAGAAATAGACCTCATGCCAAATTGAGTCCTCGCATACAAAGCGGCTTTGGCAAGAAACTTTTTGTCGGGAATTGCATCGAATAATCTGTAGATTTCCTCAAGACCTTCCTTTTCAGTCCTGTAGTATTGATCTTGAACAAAGGAGGTTAAAAGAATGGATAAAAATTGCAGTTTTGGAGATTGAGTAAAAGCCTCTCCCTCTGCGTAATTGATTGTCTTATTTCCACCATTGGAAGCATTGAATTTTGACATATATTTTAATCGCTTGGAGAAAAATCGAAAAGAGTAATGTCGTGCTCTACCTTTGAGCTAACAACCTTTCGGCTGTGTAGGACTCGAACCTACAACCACGTCGTTAAGAGCGAAGTAACTCTTCTCTCGTCATCCAAACGCCTCGGTAACATTTTTAATGTCGGGGAAAAAGTTGATAGAGTATTTTCAGTACAGAAGTAACTCTGTCATCGTCACCCGAACTATTTATTTTTTAAGTAGCGAGAAAAAATTGAAGAAGTGTTTTGTCAATTTTCAAGATTGAAGTAACTCCTTCATCGTCACCACATATTACATATATTACACTTATACAACAAGTTTGTCAAGAACTAAAAGGAAATCGTAGATTAGGAGAGTCTTCTTGCTTTGACCAAATAGCCAATATCGTAAGGAAGTTCCGACTTACGAAGCGGGTGCATACCTTCCAATGTATAAAACTCGGAAAGAGCTTGTCTGCCTTTAGTTACCCTCCTTGATGTGAGTTCTATCTGTGTAAAACCAAACATATTAAAATACTCCATTACTGCTTGCCTTGTATAACGAAGATAATCTATCTCAAAAGGATTGTGAACTGGATAAACAGCCGGAAAAGAAACATACGCAACGCTATCGTAAGCCATTAAACTCCAGATATTGCGTATCGCTTGGACTGGATTCCAGATATATTCAAAAACTTCTAAGCAGAATAACACATCGAACCTGAAAACCTTTTCCAAATCTTCATACCGATAACCAGTTTTCATCAACTGCACATCATAAGGGAGATTGAGATCAAAAGGAATGTAACTAACAACAGGTTTCTCCTTTCCCAAATCCAAAAGAACACAATCATCAACATCCCACTTACCGACTCTACCTC
>Ga0100403_1003310_pt1 | contig 12056 bp, 19 predicted proteins | sample CryGeymet201501t_FD_83663 | JGI IMG/M metagenome (GOLD analysis project Ga0100403, IMG submission 83663) | Groundwater microbial communities from Crystal Geyser aquifers in Utah, USA - Crystal Geyser metaG 2015-01t | ecosystem: Environmental > Aquatic > Deep subsurface > Groundwater | place...
CCCGGTCACGGATTTTGCCGTGACAGAGATACCATACCCGAAGGCAGTTTTGTTTGTCAATATTTGTTGTTTCATAGTACCCAGGTAACCGGCTTAGGTTTTTCAGACGGTGGCGCGGGCCGTTTGCCGTTAAGCCCGACCTGTTCTTTTCGCTCGGACAGCACCTCTCCGGTGACAAAGTGCTCTATTCGAATAATGATTGTTTGCGGCTTATTTGCCCGCAGAATATTTTTCAGTTTTTTAATAAGATCCATGGGTTCCTCTTTCTGTTGATGGCCGTTCCTGTTATCCCCATAACCCTAATTGCCGGTCATCCACCACCGGCCTCCCCAGCACCTCCCAGACCGTACGTTCACTGATCCGGCCCAGGCCAGGCCACTCTCGCATGGCCATGGTTCGTACCACGGCGGTGGCCGATTCCCCGGCCCCGGTGCGGCGGTCGAACTCGCTAACGATCATCCGGTTGCGGTGCCGACGGAACCAGTCGTCGAGATTGTGGCAATAGATGGCGGTACCCCGGAAGTCCAAACCAATATGCCAGGCGGCAAGAGCCCCGGCACGGTCATCACCGACCACCTGGGCGATGATCTCCGCCACCCGGCGCAGGTTGCCCGGCAACTCCTCTGGGCACTTGGGCAGTGCATCATCGGGGATCTCCAGGGGGTTGTTGTCTTCGTGTGCCATAATCGTTTTGTTTTTTTGCGGTTCCAGATCCGCTTTAGAAATCAATCTTCACCCAGACTACCGCGCCCTGGGGATGGTTGTATGGGATCGGTTCATCATAGGCGACGGCATGATCCATAGCCCATGGGTACGGCCATTTTTCATAGATAGACATATCGAACGGTATCCGATGTTTTAGGTAGTTTCTGGCAAACTCATCCGGGCTCAATTTTGGTTTTGAATCATAGAGCCTGGCTTCACCCACAATAAGCCCAGAGCCCTTGCGGATCAGCCTGATGCGGCCCCGGATTTGTGTCGGTCGTGAGCGCATCTCCCAAATCTTTCGGACTGCCAGGATCTCGCTGATCCAGGGCTCATCTATGATCAATGCTAAGTCGGTCATGGTCATTAATGCGCCTCCGGGTCTATTCCAACGTTTAGACAACGCTGCCGGAGGTCGGTGATCAGGATGCGGAGATCGTCGTGCTCGACTACCCACTCGATACGGTCAACTCCAAACTGCTTATGGCACCGGGCATCAAGCTTTTTCACTTCGTAGCCCAGGGCGTTCCAGAGGGCCAGCGCGTATTTTTGCTGTTTGGCGGCTGGGCCGGGCTTGATGCGGCGGTAGTTATCGCTTACCCGTTTGGTCTCCTTATGACCTTCTTTGACCTCTGTTGGGCGGCTGGGAGTCCAGCCGAGTGACTTAAAATGATTATACAAGTCCTTAAGCTGCACCGGAGTGAGTTCGGTGGATGATTCCAGGCCGTAGCGGTCAGAAATCAGCTGATACTTGTCTAGGCCAAGATCTTTGCATGCAATATTGATCTTGGCGTAATCTGCTTTAGTCGGCATATCATTCACCGTGTCATCGCCGCCCCGGCCATTTCCAGCGCCAGGATCAGTAGTTTTAACTCTTCAACCCGCTCTACATGATATTGCTGATGTCGAGGGTCTTGGTCTGCATCATCATTCCAGATCAGCTCTTCACACGCCTTCAGCTCTCTTTTCTTATCGCCTTTTATTTTACAAAGATGCCCAACCGCCTCCATCTTGGTCATTCGTTTTGAGGGCATAATTATTCCTCCATCAAATGGGCCAGGGGGTTGATTGAGGCTACTGGTGTCGAGCCACTGGATTCACGGCTGTATTTATGGTGGGCGGCGTCTTTTCCAGCCTCTTGTTTTTTGTCGGCAGCGTCAGCCAGATCGTAGGCGACCTTGCACAGATACTTATGTCCTTGCATCGGCAGGGTTAAGCTGTGGCGCTGGTTCGCCATGGTTTCAATTGCTTGGCCCCAGATATGCGCCTGGCATGGCCGGTCAACCAGGCCATGTTTTGAGACGTATCCGGTGGCGACCAGGTCGCGCAATTCGGTAAGCAGACGCAGCGCCTTTTTCGGGGTGAGGCTTTTGCCGGTCGCCGGGCGAAAGAGGGACAGATAAAAGAAAACCTGCTCTTCAACCGGCTTGGGCAGCTTGACCAGCACCGCCTCGAACTGCCGACGCAGCGGTTCGGTCAAAAACCATTCGATTGGGGCGACGGTGCCGCAGGTTTGACACATTCCGTTCGGCATCAGGCAAGCTCCTCACATGTAACGATTTCGGCCCACATTTTACAACGGTGGCAGACGATGTTTTGCGGCCGATAAGCCACAGATCCATCCGACAGCTGTCGACGACGCTTGGGCCGGTACACGGTAAATGGTCCACACTTATCGCACTTGCCTTTTATTCTGTATTTTGCCATTTCCTATCGTCTCCTGTGTTGACATTTCCCGCACCAGTCGCCCTGACTGCGCTCGCACCACGACTCAGGGCAGAGCGGCACGCCTGTGGCGGGGTACGCTTTACAGCCTTTAAGGCGGCCTGATGTCGCCTCAATCGGCCGGTGTATTTTTGGTATCCAGGTTGCGGGCATGTTTTTTACTGCGTTTTGTTGTAACCGTTTGAACCGTTCAAACCGTTTGAACCGTTTAAACCGTTTTTCTCTTGGCTGCTCATCAGACCCGGCGCGCCACCACCGGATGATCTGGACACTACTCAAATGAGTAGTGTCCAGATTTCGCGTTCACCCCTCCCTCTCATCGATGGCGCAGACGACGGTCACGTCCCGGTCCTGGTCCGGCTGGTCGATGACCATGTTCAGATATGGGCAGCGCACCGGGCCGTGGTTGTGGAATGTCGGCCCGGAGGTGGCGAAACAGACCGAGCCGATGGGGCAGTCGGCAACCACAACATCACGGATGGTGCGCGTTTTAGCAGTTCGTTCAGTCATGGGGCTCAATCCTCCTCGGTGGCGATCTGCCGCAGCCCGGCAATGATCACTTCGGCTTCGGTTGGCTCAATATCACGGCCATCTAGGAAGCCCTGGAACTCCGGATAATGCCCATCCAGGAAGTCGGCGATTAAAACGCAGGTGTGTTTGTTGATTATCGTCATTGCTCCCCCCTTACATCCCAGAAAAATCCATGGGGATCTGATTGTAGTTGCCCTTGGCATCGCGCTCGTAGATACGGAAATAGGTGCGGGAGCCGATTACGGTAAGGCTGTCGCCGATAGCCTCCATTGCACGGCCCCACTTCTCATCGTCTATCTTCAATGACCGCAGCGACAGTATCCGTTTGGCGTTGATCCTGCCCTTTTTGTCCACCTGGAATGCCTGGTCGATGAGGGCGCGGATCTTCGTGTCCGAGTTTTTGGTCCATTCGCGCAGGCATTCGTCAATCAGGGCCTTGGCGGCTTGCAGGCGCTCATCAAAATCCAGCTGGTCGGAGACGGCCCGCAATATCTGGTAGCGGCCGTCAAACGAGGTGAGCGTCACATTGCCCCGCGCCCCGCCCAGGTTGGCGTCATATTTCTCGCATGCCAGTTCAATAAAGGCCTGCATGTCGCCGGTGAGTTGCTCTTTAAACTTTGCAACCGCGGCGCTGATCGCTTTGGCCTTTTCGATCATATCGCTCACAAATTCATCCCTGGCCAGGTCTTCGTCTTTAATCGCCTCGACCGGCACCAGATGTCCGATCGCGTTTTTCTTGTAGCCTTCCGGGATTTGCTCCATGGTTTTACCTCCGAAAATTGTTAATATCTTCTCCTCTACCGCCTTCGTATTGGCCGGGTACTCATCTTTACTGACCAGGCAGACGGTGGCCGGGCTGACTCCCAGACGGCGGGCAACTTCCGCTTGCCCATGTTTCTCGATTGCTTGCTGCAGCAGGCTTTTCCAATCATCCATCATGCTGCCTCCTGAGGTCTATCGAGGGTGACAGGTTGCACCCCTAATCCTTTGTCGCACTCGGGCCTGTTTGTGTAGAGGGTGGCCCAGGCCTCACTCATCACCAACATCATCCTTTTTTTCTCTGCGTAGGTCAGGTTATCACCATTGTGCTCCACGATTACCTCAAGTTGGCTGATCAGCAGGTCGACATCGTTGGGGACAGCGCCGGTCAAGGCCCGGTCACTGGTTGCGATCACGCGGCTAGCGGCCAACTGGATGCTGCGAAGCTTCTCCATGGCTTCCTGCCGTGGCCGTGACTTTGTGGATGGCTGCAAAATAAACAGCTGCAGATCATTCGATTTCTCGCGGATCATCTGGGCGCAGGCCCGGCTGATCTGCAATTTGTTGTTAAAGTAGCAGCTCTTATCCTCTGTGGTTCCCAGATTATTCGGCATATTCATTCTCCTTTCAATTTTTTGTCTGTGTGTGTTCGTGTGCGTCCGTGGCTAATTCGTTTTACAGGTCTTTAAGGGCGGCACGAGCCTTATCCATGCCGATTTCGATGGAGTTCAGGGCGGCGCTCAGGGCTTTCTTCTTTTTTTCGCGCAAGGCCCTGAGCTTCTCGGCGTTGTCGGTCACTTCCGGCATCTCCAGACTATCCTTGATCAGCCTGGCCGCACCGTTGGTTCCGATACGGACAACCCCTTGTTTCTCCAGAGTGCGGAGCCACTCCCCGGCGTAGTCCCGATGCACCCCGGCCATCTCCACCAGATCATCAATTGTCACAAGCCGCCGCATCCGCAAGACCCGCCACATGACCTGGCGTTTCTCCTCTGGTTTTTTACGGTTAGTGAGGGCATAGACCCCAAGACTGACCCGTTCCAGTTCCCCGGCTTTCCTGAAATCGCAGAGCACTCCCAGCATGCGTTTGTGGTCTTCCGGCTTTTGGATGAAGGCCTGGTGGGATATATTAGTGGTACTGCACTCTGTCCCGGCAGCGGTCAGTTCATGGATCGCAGTCCTGATTTTGTTTGCAAAACTACTCTTTTGTGGTCCACCCATGGTCATCACCCCTTCAACGCCGCTTTACAGGCGATTTTTGCAGTTTCTCCGGTCACGTCGCCCGTGCGTTCCATTGAGTTAACGACATGGACAAGGTTGATGGTGTCCCGGCGGATGATCCGGATATCACCTCCGGAGACACCATGAAAAATCGCGAGTGCCTCGGTCGAGAGTTTGAGCCCGGTGGTCTGATTGATGTAGCTCACCACGTCTGAGGGCTCGGCTGGCAGGAACTCCATCTCCCGGTAGGTTCGAGACCAGACCCGGCGATTTTGCCGCATAAGGTGGGGCAACTCCTCTTCACCAACCAGGACGAAGATCCCGCCGGATAACTTGGCCAGATCGCGGACAATCTCCAGGTACTTTTGGCCAAACCGCTCAATCTCATCAAAGAACATTACTCGTGGGTTGATTAGCAGGCTGTCCAGGGCATCTGAAAAGGCCTTGCCGCGTCTCCCTGCTGGGTTCCGGATCCCAAGCTCAAGACAAATTTTCTTGAGGAAATCCAGCTCACTCCAGGAACGCACCGTCTCGATAAAAACAGCATCATTGTTGGCGGCCCAGGTCTGTACCGTGCGGGTCTTTCCACGACCGGCCCGGCCCCAGACACACCCCAGGCGTTCATCGCCATCGGTATGCCCAGACTTTGCGAACATCAGCGCGTCCATCAACACCGCAAAACTTCGCACATTACGGGTGTTGACAAATCGCGGGCTAAACTGTACTTTTTTCTCCATATCACCTCCACGTCGTTGGGGTTTATCATTTGGGCCGGTGTTCGTAGCACCGGCCTTTTTTTATGTGATGGCCAGAGGGCCTGTTCAATTACTTGCTTCCATCTGATACATGATGCTCACTCGCGCCCTATGCTCGTCATAGTGCTCCTTGTACTTGGCGTAATAGGGCGTGGCCTCGAAGTAATCGACAAATGCTTGCCAGTCGCGACACAGGGCAACACCCCGCACCTGCATCTCAATCAAGGCTTCATACCGATCCATTTCATCCATCTTACCCAGGCGCTGGCGCAGGATCGCGGCATCGTAGTCATCCTGGTCAGCAATGCGCTGTTCACCTTCTGCCATTGCCACTTCAGCTTCTGCTATAGAGAGCGTGGCGATCGGCTTAGGTAGATGTTTAATCTTCGAAGATTGACCGGCGGAATCTTGAGGTTGCGGCAAAATTCCGATCTGGGCCAGACGCTGCTGGTGTGCCGGCATGACTTCTTGTTCAAGGAAAGCACGGGCTGAGGCGGAGGCCTCTTTTTCCTGGCCGCGCATGAATTCGATCTGATTGCTCAGACGCTCCCGGTCCTCATCGCTGCCCAGCACCGTTGCCGCCGGGTGTACCAGCTCAGGCGGTGTGGCGCTGCACAGAAAAGTGCCGTCTTTCTCGAAGATATGGAGCGCCGAGGTGTCTTGCAGGTCGTAGCGCACAACAACCGGGTGGCGTCTGCCATAGAGGGCAGGATGGTAATATTTTTCACCCTGGAAGGTGATGCCGTTTTTATTGATGTGCTTGATCTCGACGCTCATCATTAAGAGATCAAGTTCTGCCTGGTCGATCCCTGGGCCGCGACCTGCCTCGAAGACTTCTTGAGGCGTGGCTCCGTTCAGGTGCCCGCGTTGGGGCCGGGTGACATACTCATCAAACCAGGCTGCCAGGGCAACGTGGGTCTGCTCAAGGGTAAGGGCGGAATCGCCGAAGGCCTTCTCATAGACCTTGCGGTGCAGCTTTTCGCCGCGCATCATCCGGGGCGGTTTGTGTTCGATGGAGGTGCCGGTATAGGTTGGGCACCAGCGTTCAAGCTCTGCCAGGGTACCGAAAAAGCGTTCGACAGTCTTCGACTGACCGTGGTACGGCCAGGCGTGGATCGTCTTCATACCGAGACGATCATAAAGTCCGGTCAGCCCTGCCTCCTCAAACGATGGGCACGACTCGAAAAAGCGGGCTCGGAAGGCCCGACCATTGTCCAGGTAGCCCAGCTTGGGGTATTTGCCCAGGCGGATGCTCGAGCGGCGCAGCGCCGAGCTGATCGCGGCGGTGTCCTCGGTGGGCATGATCTCCCAGCCCAGGGGGTAAGCGCTCTTCATATCAATCCAGCAGATCAGCGTCATCCGTTTTGCTTTGCCGGTCCAGGGATTGATCGTCTCAAAGTTCAAGGTATGACCGTCTGCAACTACGATATCACCGACATTGATCAGCGAGTAGTCCCGCATGATGTCTTTTGCGCACTTATCGTTCCAGGCCTTGGCTCCTTCGCGGTTGAACACGTAGATATGATAGTTTTTGCTCTTCCAGGTATCCACCCAGCGGCGATACGTGGCCTCGCTGTGGCCGTTTTCAAGGCCGCGTGCGTGCATGACGGCCTTGGCCATGCGGATTGACTCGCTGATCCTGGGACGATTCGGGTGCAGCACACAGGCCAGGATGATCTTGGCCTGGGCTTCGGTGATGATGCTTTTGCCGCGCTTGGCATAGCCGCGCCGGTCGGCAATGGCCAGGCAGTCGCCTTTATTGGCGCTGATCTCATTTTTCCAGCGTTCGATGGTTTTCCAGCTAATCTCCGGGCCAAGCAGATCTTTGAGTTTCGGCCAGGCATTACCGGTATAGGCCAGCATAAAATCTGTGCGGGCGCGGTCCTTGCCGCCCCAGGGAGCTGATGCCATCCATTGGGTGTACAGTTTGACCAGGTCGGCCTTGGCCAGGGCGTTTTCGATTTGGCTTTGATTGAGGTTGGCTTTGGCGGCTGCCTTGCTTGCCGACTTGATGGGCAACTGGCTGTTGACTGTGAGAGTCAGCTCGCCGTCGCGGCGTAGCTCATACATGGTGATGGCGGTTTTTACAGCTTCGGGCAGGGTATCTGCGATATAGCGATAGGCATGACCGCCTCGGCATTTTTCGGTGATCATCAGGCAGCAGCTATCCGTTTTCAAACGGAGCTGGATTCCACGTTCACTGCCTGGCAGGCATGATAGGTTCATGCTCAGCAGGTCTTTAGCTGTATAGGCGGCCTGTTTCATTGCCTAGTCTCGCAGGTGCATTTCGCTTTCTTTGATGATCATCTCAAAGGACTCATCGAGAAGTTCCGGGCTTTTGTAGGTGCCCTCCATTTGCCAGTCGTAGGAGGATGAGTCTTCTTTTTCGATAACCAGGCGCAGCAGGTCACGGCGGAAGAAGGTGTATCCGGCCTTAAGAAGTTTGGTGCGGTTGGCCCCGGTGATGCGATCGGCAATGGTATCGCCATCCTCAGCGACAATTTTGCGCAAACCGTCCAGCGACATGACAATTGTCAGCCTGGACGATGTTTTATACTCCTCATCCTTGGCCAGCCGGATCTGTTCGGTAAGGAGATCGAAGGCCTTTTTTAGTTCAGCACTGATGTGGCGAGTATTATCAACCTTGGCCTGGTTGTTGGTGAGTTTTGTTTTGAAGGTTTCTCCTAAGTATTTTTTTACACAACTGTTTACATGGCCGCTGGATGGTTTTCCTCCTTTGGCAGTTTCTACCGTTTTTGACCAGACCAGGAGGCGGTCTTCTTCTGGAACCCTCAGGAGTGGGCGTATCTGGGCCTCATTGATCGGCAGCACATTGATGAATACATCCGACTCACCGAGCTTAGTTTTGTCTACAACTGTAGACAAAAGTTCATACACACTTGAGGCGCCCATGAGTTGATAGGCTCGTTGACGACCCATCATAAACAAGCTTTGGCAACACTGTTCAAAGGTCTTGAATTCTTCTCGGTACAGGCCGCTTTCGTTAATCTCGGCCAGTGCCTTACCGACTTTATAGAATGAGGCGGATATTGCCTCGGCAATCTCTTCTTTTAAGGTGTTATATCGATCCCACTCCCGTTTGGAGAGTGGTTTGCTGCTGTTGGTTACTACCGTGACTTCATTCATCTATTGCCTTCTCCTGTTGTGTCAAAAACCTGTTAAAAACATCCCCCTTGTGCTACTTTAGCCAAAAGCGCCAACCTTTAACCTTTTCACACAAGGAGAAAATTATGGATTCAGTTACCACCGCTGCGACCTTCACCCTTATTGGCAGTGCTATCGGCGCTGGCATTACCATTTACATCCAACTCATAATGCGTCGAGAAAAGTTCAAGGAAATCCTCTACAAAGAGAGGCTCCCCGTCTATGCCGATATAGTCAAGCAGGTTTCCGAGATAACTTTTATGGCGGGTCAGTTTGAACAGCAAATTCAAGGTCAAAAGAACATCTTCAAGATGGATAAATTGGTGCGCCAGGTCCTCTGTTTTGATGATACGACCAGATCTGCAGAGTATCTCATTTCCAAAGAAGCCTTTGAATTTTGCTGTGATTTCCTTACGGCCCTCAACTCCCTGGGGCGAGAAATTGCTAAAAATCCTACGAGCATTAACACGGCGCTTGAAAGAATACATGGCTCTGCCATCGACGTTATAAATGCAATTCGCGCAGATCTTGGAGTAGATAAACTTTCGAAGAGCATTCAGACTACCATTGACACTGCCTTTATTCCTAAATAAGACAAACAATACGATGACGTTTAAGCACAAAGTCAGGCCTTGTAAGATCTGGATAATGTCTTCGCTCATGCCGCCTCCTTCATGTCCCCAGGCAGAGCTAAAAACTCTGCGGGACATCCGTTATCTTTTAAGTATCGCAAAACCCCTCTACAGTTTTTTATGCCGTCGATGGTCAATGTGACTGCTGTCCCACTCAGCCCTGTTCCGGTCTCGATATCGCGGCGCTTAATTCCTTCCCTCATCATCCAGACCCGTATCTCAATACTATTGCGCTGGCTCTCATTCATAAGTTGATCTCCGTTTCTATTTGCTTCTTTAAACGTTGCAGTTTTTTGATTTCCCGCTCGGCTCTCGCCAGTTTCAGCAGCTTTTTCTCGTTTTTGTCTATAACGTCTGCCCCAAGCGGGGCGGTTAACGCCCTCAAGGGCGAGATGTCACCCACCACATGGCAAAAAATCGGCAGCAACTTCCAGGGGATCAGATGCTCTCCAGAGTCAGCCACCCATTTATCAAGCATGTCTGCAGTCGCAGACTTGGCCTTGCCGTTGGTACTCAGCCCTTCAGCCCTGGCCAGGCTGTTCATCTTGTCAACCACGTGTTCCCTGGAGAGGCCGCACGACTTTAGCGCCTGACGCATGGCTTCTTTCACTCTCGGTACCGGATTGAGTGATGGTCTGTCCCACAAGAAGAGCTGCTCTGACATCAAAACCCTTTATTCACTAATTTTCTATTCAGACCACGAATCATAAACAGACATTGTAAAGTTAGTTTTCGTGGGCTATAAATGGCTAGGTAATGGTCATTACCTATGGTGGTTTTATAGTCCTTATCGGAAAGTCCGTCAAGGACTATTTGTTGCTTTATTTCCTCTTCGGACTTTTTTTTATACGCCCTTCATGCCTGTTTATAGATATCTAGCAAAATCAGGGCGATAGCGAACATATGTGAATTATGTCCATTTCGGACTTCTCTTCGGACTTTTTCTTTTAAAGTCCGAAACGGCAAGAGCGGGAATATGTCTTTTGATGATGTTTGGGAAAGAATAAAAGAAGTTACCGGGCTTGAAACTTTTATCGACCTTGCTGCCGCTGTGGAAGTTCAACAATCGGCTGTGTCAAAAAGGAGAAAAAGAGGTGAGTTCCCCGCTGAGTGGCTGCTGTCACTTGCGCAGAAATATGGATTCTCATCTGATTGGGCTTGGACTGGTGAAGGCCCGATGAAGATGGCCAAACATGGCCGTATTGATCATGAGGGGAATCAAAGAGACGAGCAGGGCCCTGCAATCTCAGAAGCACCTTTGCCCGATGACAACCTGGGCTTCGGCGAATGCGCCGAACTGCTCTCTAAAATTTTTAATTCAGGAAGCCAGGTGTTGATCCGGGCCATCGCTGCCAATTTACACGCCTTCAGCGAGGCCATAGACAACAAAGCCTTGGCGGTTCATACAGTAAAGCTAATGGAACAAATGAACGAACGTATGATGGCCATGGAAAGACGCCTAAAAGAACTTGAGGCAGCCCCCAAGAAAGTGGCAAACGGCTAAGGGGCAGGGGCGGGTATAACGCGGCAAAAGCCGCATATTATTTAGGCAAAGAAACGTGATCCACGTTTCTTTTTTTTGACTCAAAACACCAGTTACTAGTATTTAGTCAGTAAATTACTAAAAAGCTTTTATTTTTCAGAAATTTTGTCTTAGGACATGTGCTCTACTTAAATATGGGAGGGGACTGAATGAAAGCCATTGCACTGTTTTTTATAGCCTTAATATTGTTATCAGGTTGTGCTACATCTGCTATTCCTATTAATGATGCCGTGGATGTGCAAACTGACAGAATTTTCCTAAATAACCAATTAAACGTTGAGGGAAATGCAGTTGCTGTTTTTGTGCGAGATGTCGGTTTTATGGGGTGTGCTGTTTATGAACATTTATTTATTGATGGAAAGAAAGCGGCATCTCTTAACCCTGGAGAAAAGGTTGAATTTGTGTTGCCGCCTGGTGAACATATCTTCGGTGTAATACCAACAGATCCTTTTGGTACTCACGCATTAAACTCAATTGATCAAGATTTGAAGCCTGACAAACGTTATTTCTATCGAATATATGCAGATGGCAATTCTATGCGTACCGAAGTGCAGCGCTATGTGCCCGTGTTTGAGTAATAATAGCAAGCATATGAGCAATTACTTAAACGCACCGGCCCTTTTATAGAAAAGTCGTTTAATGGGATCCAAGTTACAGACAAAACACGTTGTAATTAGAGGAGGAGACAGCGCTTATTCCTGCCCTGCTTGTCAAAGATTAAGCAACACAAAACACGATATTAACAATGCGCCAGAACTGCCCAATCCTTATTGCACAAATGATGACGGTTGCCGATGCTCATTCCGGCTGCCAGAAGATTTCTTCAAGAGATAAATTCTGTATGAAACTTGGTTGAAATTTTCTCATTCTATCTGCAAAACAGGTTTAATTTCAAAATTTTCTCATTTTGAAAAATTTCACCACCAATATTTTATAATCCCACTAAACACCGGACATTCCCGCCAAATCCCACAAAATTTAGCAAAATTTCTTTTTCCCATCTCATTAGTCAGCCTATAC
>Ga0100403_1003312_pt1 | contig 12049 bp, 16 predicted proteins | sample CryGeymet201501t_FD_83663 | JGI IMG/M metagenome (GOLD analysis project Ga0100403, IMG submission 83663) | Groundwater microbial communities from Crystal Geyser aquifers in Utah, USA - Crystal Geyser metaG 2015-01t | ecosystem: Environmental > Aquatic > Deep subsurface > Groundwater | place...
AAAGTTTGAAGAAGTGTTTGAAAAACAGTTAATTGAAAACAGATAGGGAAGTTTTCGGTCGGGGCAATTCACCCCTTTAATTCCCCTCTTGCCCCTCCCTCAAACAGAATAAGGAGTTTTGGATTTTGGGCATTCACCCCTAACCCCTCTGCCCAAAATCCAAAACAAAAAAACAAATTTATGATTATTGAATAAAAAGCCTGTCAAAATGAAATTGAATGAAAAATATTTTTTGAACAGCGTATAACAGCGTGTATGCGGTTACGCTCCCTACGGTCGCTCCACCCATATTTGCTACGCAAACATCGCATACGCGCGAACGTTATATCTTTTTAAATTTAACTGTATAAACAGACTCGACCTCGGTGAAAAAGTCTTTTAACTTCATATTGAAGAATCCGCCATCTCCCCACTTCTCACCCCAAGAATTTTCCACCCTAAAGCCCTTTAATTGCCTTTTGCTAGTACGGATGTCATCTAATAAATACAGATAATGCCCTCCTGTAATTTCTGTTTCATAAGGCATCCAATAGTTATCTTCGTCTAATTTGATCTTGGTACTTCCTTTTCTGGTATAGATACCAAATATAACTGTGCCTTCGTCATTTTTAAGAGCTTCCCAAACCTTATTAAGTTTGGACCGTAAATATCTTTTTTTCTTGGCGTTGTTATTATCCCTCCAAAAATCATGGATATTGTAAACTCGTTCATAACTATCCACTACATACCCACCAATAGGCTCATGCTGTAAAATATCTAGCAATCTACGATCACTCATCCCCTCCAAAGACCCATTATTAAAATTCTTGTAAATCGCTACCAATTCCTCCTCTGGTACGACCACGCCAGTTTGTTTTTCGAGTGCGTTGGCTACCGCATGAATAATACAAGTACCTCTCAGTTGCTTATAAATCCAATTAGCAATGCCGTTAAGAATTGTTTTTAGCATTTTTTTACGATTAAAGAATTAAAATTGTCTAAACACTGATAATGATACTTCTGTAAAAACGGGATGCCGAAAGCGTAGCCTTCTTTTAACGCCTTTTTAAGCCATAACAATCTACCAACCCTGCCATTCAAGTCCTGGTGAGGATGTATCATCTCGAACTCGTTATACGCCTCAAACGAATCCATTTTAGGATATTTCTCGATATAATCATTTATCAATCCGGGAACATTTTGCCATTTAGGGGCTTTATACGCACCAACCCTAACATCAACATGCCTTACCTTTCCAACCCAGCCAGCCTCTAAATACTCTCCTAGCTTCTCATGCACTTTTAATAGCCTTTCTAATGTCAATTTCTTACAGCCTAATATCAAATGTACCGCCTCTATATCCCCCGGATTAAGCCGACCCCTAACACCCCCATCTTCAAATTCGCCTTCGATAGCGTTGCTCTCACGCATGAAGTCGGTGATCTTAAACGGAGGATAAAACATATGAATATTCTCAAGTAGCAGATTCTCCATTGTGTTTTTTATTATTTTTACACTCACTTGGTATAGCACCATTCCATTTATAGTTCTTGTCTATCAACGGAGACCGATATGGGACGCAACAGCCCTTGACCATAATCAACTCACCAGTCTTGTCACTAATAACAAAAGAGGCACTGTTCTTGTTTACTTGGTCTGCGTGTTTTTTTATTATTTCTTTGTACATTTGCCAAATCAGACTACACCAAATCTACTAATAAATCAATAGTGTTTTTGTATTTACTCTATCAAGTGTAATTTCATGTTGATAAAAATTGAAATTTCTGGTAAATTGTCAGTATGAATAAAATGACAACAATAATTCGAAGTGCCGGCGATATTGCACAGCTATTATATGAACATCATTGCGATAATGACATAGGTTCAAAGCAAAAAAGCGACAATAGCCCTATCACTCTAGCAGATTCTATTTTGCACGCTTATCTGTCTACGGCTTTAAGTTCCGCTTATGATCTTGGTGTGCTTTCAGAGGAATCATCCGATTCGTGTTCGACAGACAAATACTTCATAGTCGATCCCTTGGATGGCACAAAAGATTTTATCAACAAGACTGATGAATTTTCTATTATGATTGCACTGATAACAGACAAAAGACCTGTAATGGCTAGTATTTATCATCCAATGACAAAAACCCTATACAGTGCTATAAGCAAGCTCGGTGCATATGTGGAAAAAGACGGAATCCGAAGCAAATTAAAAGTAACAAACTGTGAAGGACATGCGATGATAAGTCGCAATCACCATGCGAAAATTGATGCAAATTTACTCGATTTCTGCGAAAAAACTACAAAAATGGGTAGTATTGGACTAAAAATCGGTAAAATTACTGAAGGCGAAGCTGATTGCTATGTTTCAATTCGTGGCAATGTAACCCAATGGGATGTGGCTGCTGCTGATTTGATAATCCATGAAGCCGGTGGCATTATGACTGATATACATGGTAATAAGTTCAGTTATTGGCCGAATCACAAACGGTATTTGAATGGAGTCATCGCAGGACACCCCGCCCAACATGCAAAGATATTATCTAAATTAAAACAAAAATGCTCGAACCACATGGCAGCAGAAAACTCACAAACCAAATCCCAAAAAACCTCAAAGAAATAGGAGATAGTATGGTTATAGCCCAAACGCTGAATATCACCGAACAAGATTTAGTAAACTGCCTTAATATAGTAACAGGAGTATATTCGCCATTGGAAGGATTCTTGAAAGAATCTGATTATATAAGTGTATTACAAAGAACGAGGCTAGAAGATGGTACGCTATGGCCTATACCAATAGTATTGAGTGCGGATAGGTCTTTGATAAATGCAGAAAATAGCCAGAATTTGATACTTACATACAAAAAAGAGGACGAAGTATATGATTTCTTACTTAAAAATATAGAGATTTATGATTTTAGCAAAAAAAAATATGCAGAAAATATCTTTAAAACTAATGATGCAAAACATCCAGGAGTTAAAATGATCTATGAAATGGGTAATTGCTTGATAGGAGGTAAATTGACAATGCTGAAAGGCAAAATTAACTTTAAAACCCCACAAGAAATACGAGATGCCTTTAGAAATAGAGGGTGGAATACAATTACAGCATTCCAAACACGCAATATCCCACACGCAGGACATCATTTCTTGCAAACAAAAGCTTTAGACATCACGGATGGACTATTAGTACACCCCGTTTTAGGCAAGAAAAAGGCAGGGGATTCTACAGACGAACAAATAATGGCATCATATAATAATCTTATAGACGAATACCATCCTGCTGGACGGGTAATGCTTACTGGACTTCATCTGACAATGCAATACGCAGGTCCAAAAGAGGCTATCCTACATGCAATCATACGTCAAAACTATGGATGTACTCATTTTATAGTCGGCAGGGACCATGCCGGAGCAGGAGATTATTATGGCCCCTATGATGCTCAAGACATTTTTAATGAATTTAAGAATGATTTAAAAATTGAAATACTGAAGTTCGAAGAAATCGTAGTCAATACAGAAAATAACCGGCTTTACTTCAAAAGCGAATGCCCCGAAAAAGCACAAATGCCTTTTAGTGGCTCTGGGATTCGGGATTGTATCGAAAAAGGTGAATGGCCTAGCCCATCTATAATATTCCCCGAGATTGTTGCTCCTATAATGAATCAAAAATGGCATCAATATTACGATACGCACAAACAAGATCATCCGGGTGCCGTTATGTGGCTAACAGGACTATCGCAAGCAGGCAAAAGCACAATCGCAAATTTACTTTATCAAAAACTTAAACAAAAAAATTTTAGAGTAGAAAGATTGGATGGCGATGTGATACGAGAAACACTTACAAAAGACTTAGGATTCTCAAAAAAAGATAGGGGCCTAAATATAGAACGTATTAGCTTCGTTGCTCGGCTTCTAAGTCGAAACAATACAATAGTCATAGCTTCATTCATATCTCCATATGCAAAAATTCGTGAAAAAGTTAGATTAAATACAATGAATTTCATAGAAGTTTTTGTCGATACGCCAATAGGAGTATGCGAACAAAGAGATACTAAGGGCTTATACAAATTAGCCAAAGAAGGCACTATAAAGAACTTTACAGGAATTTCAGATCCATACGAAGCACCAGTAAATCCTGAAATCAGACTAGATACAACAAAGTCAAATCCCGAAGAATGTATTGAAATAATACTAGAATATCTTACAAATAATCTGCCCAGATAATGATTATCAGCATACACATTCCAAAAACAGGTGGCACTACATTCGCCGTTTATCTAAGAAGAATATATGAACAAAGATTATATACAGATCATGGATTGCCTGCGGATACACCTAACTATTCTCCATATCCAATTAACGAGTTGCCAAACGAAATAAATAAATCCACAAAAATAATACATGGGCATATAAGATCCGATAAATACGATATGTTCTACCCCGATGCGGACTTTATTACATGGCTAAGGCATCCTGTAGAGAGAGTGCTTTCACACTATTTCTACAGCTTGCACATGCTTGAAACAAGCAGGATAGAGGTTTCCGAAGAATATGGCGCAAACCTACCGCTTGAAGTATTTATAGAGAATCCAGAACATCAGAATATAATGTCTAAATTTATTCACGATAAAAATATAGAAAACTTTAAATTCATAGGGATAACAGAGGATTACGATGAAAGCTTGAAAATTTTTAGAAAAGTATTTGATCTAAAAACTTCTCCACTTAGATATGAAATTACAAACAAAACGCCTAATAAAAAACAACCACTAAAAGAGATACGGAAAAAAATAGAAATATTAAATGAGAAAGATATGATCTTATACGAAAAAGCTATCCAAAAATATAAAGAACAAAAAAAACTTTTTAAATCATAGGTATGACGAAAACAAAAATATTCATACTAGGTTCAGGTGGGATGCTAGGGTCTGATTTGGTAAAAGTTTTCAAGAATGATTCCCAATACGAAGTGACTGCGTTTACAAAAGAGAAACTCGATATACGATTTGATGAGAAAGTGACTACAAAGCTACTCATAGGCAGGCCTGACATTGTTATTAACGCTGCCGCATTCACCAATGTAGATGGCTCTGAGGAGAAGGACAACCTTTGTTTCGATGTGAACTCACTTGGGGCAAAGAATGTAGCCAAAGCGTGTAGCCAAAGCGGAACAGAGTTAGTCCATTTTAGTACCGACTACGTTTTTGACGGTGAAAATGGTCCTTATAATGAAACCGCTACACCAAACCCAATAAATCAATACGGCCATTGCAAATACATAGGCGAGAAATATGTTCAAAAATTCTGCAATAAATCGTATATAATAAGGACCTCTTGGCTTTATGGGTTAAACGGCAAGAACTTTGTCAATACAATGATTTCCTTGAAAGACAAAAAAAGAATTGACATAGTATCTGACCAGATAGGCAAGCCAACATACACACTCGACTTGGCTGAAGCCACGAAAAATCTCATAGAGCAGAATTGCGAATACGGGATTTACCACTTGATTAATGAAGGCGAAATGAGTTGGGCTGATTTTGCCAGACTAATTTTTAACAAAATCGCACCTAGCCAAGTCAAGATTACCAGAATATTATCCGACCAATATCCTACTACAGCAAAACGACCAAAACACTCTGCATTATTAAATACAAAACGCCCCCTACTAAGATCCACTAAAGAAGCCTTAAACAATTATCTAAACGAATGGAAAATAAAAAACGAAGTATAGTCAAGGCAATCTCTTACAGATTATTCATCGCACTTATTACTGTGACAATAGTGTTCTTTCTGACAGGAAGTTTAAAATTAGCAGGTGCTATAAGCATAATAGAGATTGTAGCAAAAATGACGATTTACTATTATCACGAAAGAATTTGGCAAAACATAGAATGGGGCATCACGGACTGGTAACAACTAACGTATCACCATTATAATTCCAGTTGATTTTTTGTATTTGAGTTTTCCTGATCCCTGGTAATGCCAAGCAAATAATGTCCTTCATCTGCTCTGCCGTTACCTTGTCTACTTTTTCACCTGTTAATTGCACCCATACGTTTATGGCTTTGTGCAATCCTTCTTTCGCTATTTTGTATTCCATAATAATTTTGATATAATGTAAATAGTCATAACATGACACAGGTCAAAATACTCCGTATAAAAGCGGGGTATTTTGTTTATACTAAGTTTGCACCCATGCCTTGCAAGTCTCTACCAAGACTACCTCTTTGCCATTCTTGTCCTGCAATACTACCCCCTCTTTTAATTCAACCGTAGAATATTCTCTCACTGGCTGGATCAGAGGAGTCGGACATTCGCAACAAGGCTCGTCCACGGGATCGACTACTTCCTCAGCAGGAGCAACATCAACTTCCTCTGTCGTTTCTGGCTGCTCTACCGGATCGACTGTAGTTTCGTCAGACATCTTTTTTTTGTTAAGAAATATCTGTACTCATTATATCATCCCTTTTGGATCTCCCAAAACGCCTCCCCGAACTCTTCAGGAGGCAACCTATATTCATCAGGGTCCTCTATATTGAAGTGATTAGTCGTAAAATAGAATAAATCGCCGGATTCTTGCCCTAAATTAGCAACCCCATGCAAAACTCCTTCAGGGATCACCAATAGTTGCGCTTTCCCATCTCCCATCACGATTCTCATAACAGAGCCAAATGTGGGGCTATCTTCGCGCAAATCCTTTAAACCTACCAACAGCCTGCTTCTTGGTGTAACGAACCAGTAATCTTCTTGTTTCAAGTGATAATGCCCTGCCTTAATCGCTCCTGGCAATACTTCAGAATAGTTTACTTGCTTAACATCACCAGGCATCATCGCAACGAAATTTTCTGTATTTACGGTACAATCATCAACCATCCTAATAATCTCATTAAAACTCCCCCCACAATCAATATGTCTAGTAAGATCGAATATAACGACATCTTCTATTCTGGCTTTATTGCCATATTGCTGGACGGAAGCTCTGTCAGCTATCTTTTTGTTGATTTTCATTGGGTTTTGATAAGTTAATTTTCTTTTCTAATTCATCAACCCTATCAAGCAAATCATCCAAGGCCTGCCTATAAATCCTATCCTTCGTCATCATCCTTAGTATCTGCTTCCCCTGAAGTTTCAAATCCTTGCCAGTATCTTTTTTATGAATACTTATTACTTTATTCACCTCATCCTCTACAAGTTTATTGATTTTACTCATTTTTTTATAAATACGGAATGCGACTCCATCACTAGGTAAAGACAAGGCAGGGAACAAAAAAACAAAAAACCCTACCTTGCACAATACCTACTAAAAAGATACTAGCACACTTATATACAAAAATCAAGATGTTTGACTATTGGATAAGATAAATTATAAAATATGCGTTGTAATATTATTCACAAATACAAAAATGAAAAAACCTCCCATTCCCTATCTTATAGGCAATCGCATACCTAAGGACTACTTTATCACTAAAGGGAAGGGAGAGAGCGATATAACGATCCATGCAGGATCTTACCATCTTGCTCTTCACGCTGCCGGGATAGAGATGTGCAACATCATGTGCTACTCTTCGATCCTCCCCGGAATCGCAAACTTAACTGAAAGACCAGAGAAGTTAGTTCATGGCTGTGTAATGGAGTCTATAATGGCTGTCGCTAATGCTGAAGCGGGACAGATGGCTACCGCAGGAATCGCTTACGGTTGGCTATACGACAAAGAAACAAAGCAAAGATATGGTGGACTTGTTTGTGAATACAATGGAGACATGACGGAATACGAAGCTACCCTAAGCCTATATGCAAGCCTGCAAGAGCTTTACACCAACGGGTACTCCGATAAGTATGAACTTAGGGATGTTGTGCTGAATACAGAAAGTTTTATTCCATCGAAAAAACATGGGACCGCCATTGTCGCACTTTGTTTCACCAGTTACGAATATCCTATATTAGATCAAACCTCTTCCGGCAGATAAGCAAATGCAAAGAAATCATCAATGACTTGTTGTCAAAAATGTTGCTTATCCGCTAGAAGCGACCTGATTTAACAAAGAGCAGATCTCGCTCCATTCTCGTAATCTCTCGGCATATCCAGGCAGATTCTCTTTTATATATCTACGTGTTTTTAATGCCAATGTTATAAATTTAACTTCCGGTAATTTGCCATCTTCTTTTAGCAAATTAGCTTCTTTTCTCATATAAGAAAGTAATTTATTATATGACTCTTTATCGAGTTCAACTTCATCATAGTCTCTCGGCTTTAGCAGACATCCCTTTATAAATTTAAGAGGCTTGTCGTTTCGTGTCCTGGACTTGTTCCTTCTATAATTTTTACCTTTTGTCATTTTCTGTTTTTATAAATTAAAATCCATATCCATAATAACAGTCTCTTAGCTCTACCCAGCAGTACCCCTACCTCCATAGCGTGTAGTGCTTTTGATTGCCGCCTCCGCACTCCCTCTATGTCCATACAGTCCACCCACTTCCATTGTTCTGCCGTGTCCCACACTGCCCTCCCCTCCCGGCCCATATGACCCACTGCCTTCATAGTGCGGAGTATTCTTGATACCTACCTCCATCCCACCATCCTTCATCAAAGAAATCTCCTCCAATATACAATCCTCTACCCCACTCAACCTTTTAATTTCTTCCTCTATATAGAAAATCGCCTTCCTCAAATCCTCCACAGCTTTCCCCTCATCCTTCCGCCCATGCCGCCACAAATACTTGATAGCATTCCCTATACAAAACGAATGATGCCTGGTAATCTCGATACATTCTACCCCGCTAGGATGCTTATAATGCTCCGGGTGATTCACAGGATCAGGTTGCATGTTCTTTTAGTTAAATAATTCATTAGATCTATTACAAAATCCTACAATCTCATCAGGCGTTTTGCCCCATATGCAATCTAGTTGTTTTGCGGTTACTTCTGTTTTATTTTTGTCTTTAGCTGTTTCAGTCCGTTCCTCATTCGATAATTCGCCTGAAGCTTTTTTACAAATTATAAAAGTAAATCCGTGGGGGAGACACAGCAAACATGGTATCCAACCCTTAGCATATTCTTTCATAATAGTCATTATCTCAAATATTGCTTCACTTACCGTTGCTGTCTTATTATCTTCCAGGAAAATACCGTTGTATACAGAATTTAATTCCCCTGCTTTTAAATCGTGCTTCTCAAAGACTCCTTCCAGCCTTTCTTTTAATTGTTGTTCATCCATTGTTTGTTTATTTTAATTTATATTAACGAGACGCAATGCATACTAGATACTTCGTATACTAGCATACCTAAATAAGAAAATCAAGAGATTCTACCATCTGGTTCGAGAGGAAGGGTTCGAACCTTCGCTACGAGGTCCAAAGCCTCGCGTACTACCACTATACGACTCTCGAATGGTTGGATCGTGCGGATTCGAACCGCAACCGAGAGGACCACAACCTCTCGTGCTACCTTTACACCACGACCCACATGGTCTGGGAGGCAAGATTCGAACTTGCGATCCCCGGTTTCCAATACCGGTGCTCTAACCGACTGAGCCACTCCCAGATGGTAGGATGGACAGGACTCGAACCTGCACCCTCTAGGTTGAAATCCTAGCGTCTTAACCTTTCGACCACCACCCCGTAATGCTTCGCAAATACTTCACAAAAGAAATACCCCTCTGCTTAAACGCATGGGGTTCCTGTTATCAAAGTACAAACATATCAAAACCCTCATCGCTCTAAGCAACTCTGTTCGGGATGAGGCTGCGCTTTGTTTTCTGATTTATACATGTCACCACTATACCAAACCCTCTAGTAATTGCAAGTATATACAAGCCAACCTATCCGCCCCCTGACTTAATCGAAATTCTGAAAAAATACCCAAATCACTGACCAATGTCCTTATGAACACTGGACAGTGTAGCATCTTTTTTCCCAAATTGCAAATTCTTTTTCCGCGAATACAGAAAACAGGATTTTGACACATAACAAGTTCCTTGCTAAACTATAAGCACAATCTGGTTATCAAGAGTGGCAGAGGGAAACGGCCCTATGAAGTCACAGCAACAGCCTCACAAGAGGAAATGTGCTAATTCCGCCCCCGCAGGGGAAAGATAAATCAATCAACTTTATATATACTCTTTCCAACCAGGAAAGATTTTTCCCATCCCTTAAATCAAATAAAACATGGTCAACATTCTAACTTTCGAATCAAAAGCCCCAAACGGCGAGATCACCAGAGAGGCCCATATAGACGCAGAACAGAAAGTCGTTACAACTCACCCAGACGGTAGCACCGAAGAGAGACCTTATATCACAAGCGATAACCCTATCAATGCTTTCGCCGGCGACACCGAAAAGCGTGCCATTAAAGCAATAGAGTCCTAAACCTACGGATGTTATAAAGTGCTAAACCCATCCATAAAAAATACCTACATCTCTCAAATGGGACCCCCCACCCCCTCCCTCCCTGCCACTCGATAGGAGTCCGCTTTTTATAAGGTTCAATCGAACTATACAACATGGTGTATTCAATGACTTTGCCTCACACATGGCTTTTTTTTGGGCTTATAAGGTAACGGGATATAAATTTGACACAATGGCAAGGGCTAGGCTCTTGCCTGTTAAGCGGCAAAGGATAGAAAAGGGAATTGATCGAAAAACAAAAAACAAAACGAAAACTTGACAACTTTTTTATGTTATAATTCGATTGCTAATCTGTAAAGCAAATTGAATTGATGTTGCCTCACACATGGATTTTTTTTGCCTCATAAGATTAGACCATTGACATAATTCTACTAAATCGACTTACAACACAAAAGGGCTTTTCACTGATCTTATTCTAACCTGTTGCCACCTGTTAAACAATGAAATTGAAGTAATACCCTGTTTTGTTTGATTTAAAGCGTTTTAGGTGGTGTGCTGTATAGCGTATCAACTTTTTGATTTAAATTAAAATTAGATAGGTTTCTGTGCGATTTTTATAGGGTGTGTGGCTTGTGTGCTACACCTCCCAACCTGTTCACTCGGTAAGGGCTGGGAATCTATATAGGGCATAAAACAGGATTATATTATAGTGAAAGCGATATGCCAAAACAATATAGATAATCTGTCAATAGTTCTTATGGTGCAATCGAAATAGTGCTTTGAACCTGTTGCGCTCTTATTCTGTATGTAATTAAATAGTTAAATACAAGCATTGGCATTGACTTTTTTGTTATAATTTGCTAATATAGGAAGCGTCAACATAAGAAAAACGAAATTGACATATTGAAAACTCGCTTACTACTGGTCAACGCAAAACCTATCACCGCTCTACTATATACAATGTAGACAACTAATAGGATTAAAAGAGTGTTTGGCTTAAATACAGAAAGCGACTTGATAAACCTTCTTAAACTGATCTTTGACATCTAGGGCTTGAACTTCACTCGATAGACTAGGCAACCTTGCAACAGCGTAAATACAGATTAAATTCTGATTATACGATTAAATAAAACTAGCAAGGCGAACAGAAGTAAATCAGAAGCACAAGCGGAATCCATAAGCACGGCGGGCGGATCGGTTTAATTACAACGACGCATAAACGGCTTACGGGCAACCCTGAAAAAAATACTCAATAAATAAGCCGTCCAGAGGGCGCGCAAGTGTGAGGAGTAGCACTGAAAAATCTTTAAATACAGAAAACAACCCTTTCAAATATATTCAAAAAATCACTTAAACACTGAAAAAATGGAAACTACACCAAATTACAGCGCAATCCTTCAATACCTCCAAAAAAGAAATATGACTTTTTGCTTCCTCGAAAGTGGCGAATTTGTTTCACGAGAGGATTGCAAGATTGCAATCGCAAAAGAAAAACAGTCAAGCATGAGTAAACTTTACGCATAAATCAGAAAAATCACTTTTCAACCCTATAAACAACCCTAAAAATGACTAAAAAACATTACAAAATACTAGCGGAAGCAATCCGCAAGGCAACCGATACAAACGGCGCAATCATTCATAAAGACCAGCTATTATCCGAGCTTGTGCAACGCTTAAAAGAAGACAATCCAAATTTTGATGGCTTTCGCTTCGTC
>Ga0100403_1003313_pt1 | contig 12047 bp, 13 predicted proteins | sample CryGeymet201501t_FD_83663 | JGI IMG/M metagenome (GOLD analysis project Ga0100403, IMG submission 83663) | Groundwater microbial communities from Crystal Geyser aquifers in Utah, USA - Crystal Geyser metaG 2015-01t | ecosystem: Environmental > Aquatic > Deep subsurface > Groundwater | place...
GCCCTCGGCGGGGAACGCCTGCTGCGGGCTGAGCGTCGCGACGCGCATCGCGTCGGGCGGCTCGTTCGAGTCGTCGACGAGCGCGCTCACCGAGAGCGGCCCGTGCGCCGAAACGATCGCGAGCGGATGCGGATCGGCGTCGACGAGCACCGCGCCGCCCGTCACCGTCGCGCGATCCGCGACCTCGCCGACGCCCGACACGAAGACGACCTGCCCGTCCGCGCTCGCCTCGGCGCGCAGGCCGATCGTGTGCTGCTCGGCGACCGCGCCTTTCATCCGCAGCTCGACCGCGAGCGCGTCGTTCGGCGCGTCCGGCCGCGCTTCGAGCCAAGCCTCGGCCATGTCGTCGCCGATCTGCACCTTGAACGCGGCGCGGAACCCGCCGCCTTCGAGCGGCTTCGTGTCGTCTCGCGTGAGCGCGAGCGGCCGCGGCACCGAGTCGACGACGAGCGCGAGGTCGACGTCGCGCGACACCTTCGCGTCTTTGCTCTTCACGGTGAAGCGCACGCCGCCTTCGTGGAGATCGAACGTCGACGTCGTCGTCTCGACGTGCGCCGGATCGATCTTCGTCTTCGCGTTGCCGCCGCCGTACGTTCCCGTCGCGTACGCCAGCCCGAACGCGACGAGCCCCGCGATGACGCCCATCGCCGCGAGCTCCACGATCGCGCGCCTCTCCATTCAGCCGTCCATCGTACACGCGCTCGCGCGCGGTCCGCTCAAGCGCGCGACGCGCGCGCGCTTCTTCGCCTTTTCGTCCGCCGGCATCGCGAGCGAAACGACGAGCGCCGCGTCGCCTCCGAGCGCATCTTCTGCGCGCGCGCCCCACTCCACCAGCACGATCGCGCCGTCGCCGCGGCGCTCGCGCAAGCCGAGCCGCGCGACCTCGGCGTCGATCCCGACGGCCGAGTCGAGCAACCGGTAGAGATCGACGTGCAAGAGCGTCGCCTTCGGCGTCGCGTACTCGTGGACGAGCGTGAAGGTCGGGCTCGTGACCGCCTCGCGCGCCGGCACGCCCAGCGCGTGCGCGATCGCGCCGGCGAGGTACGTCTTGCCGGCGCCGAGATCGCCGTCGAGGATGACGAGATCGCCCGGCTCGAGCGCGCGCGCGATCGCCGCGCCGAGGCGCGTCGTGTCGCGTCGAGACGCGAGGGCGATCTCCATGGCGCCGCAAAGTAGCGCGAACAATCCGCGCGCGCTCTGCAAGTAGGCTTTGCCGGCGCCCGGGCGGCGACGTAAGCACAGAGGCGATGAACGACAGAGATCGCCTCGTCGACACGATTCGGACGTCGATCATCGGCGACGACCAAGTGCTCGACGGTCCGTACGGTCCGCGCCGCGTGACGTACGCGGACTACACCGCGTCGGGGCGCTCGCTCTCGTTCATCGAGGACTTCATCCGCGCCGAGGTGATGCCGCTCTACGCGAACACGCACACCGAGACGTCCGGCACGGGACGGCAGACGACGCGCTTTCGCGAGGACGCGCGCGCGATCATCCGCCGCGCGGTCGGCGCGGGCGCCGACGACTGCGTCATCTTCACCGGCTCGGGCGCGACCGGCGCGATCAACAAGCTCATCGACGTCCTGAACCTGCGGCTGCCCGCGGATCTGTCGGCGCGCTACGCGCTCGCCGAGAAGATCCCGCGCGAGGAGCGCCCCGTCGTCTTCATCGGGCCGTACGAGCATCACTCGAACGAGCTCCCGTGGCGCGAGTCGATCGCGCAGGTCGTGATGATCGACGAGGACCACGACGGGCACATCGACCTCGAGCACCTCGAGCGCGAGCTCGCGACGTACGCGAACCGCCCGCTCAAGATCGGAAGCTTCTCGGCGGCGTCGAACGTGACCGGGATCGGGTCGGACACGGCGGCGATCACGCGCGTCCTCCACCGGCACGGCGCGCTCTCGTTCTGGGATTACGCGGCGGCGGCGCCTTACGTGCAGATCGCGATGAACCCGGGCGATCCGGAGCTCGCGATGGACGCGATCTTCCTCTCGCCGCACAAATCGATCGGCGGGCCGGGCACGCCGGGCGTCCTCGTCGCGAAGCGCGCGCTCTTCAAGAACCGCGTGCCGACGCAGCCGGGCGGCGGCACGGTCGCGTACGTCAACGCGATGGAGCACCGCTACCTCGCAGATCCCGAGCACCGCGAAGAGGGCGGGACGCCCGCGATCATCGAGTCGATCCGCGCGGGCCTCGTCTTCCAGCTGAAAGAAGCGGTAGGCGTCGAGCACATTCGCGCGCGCGAAGAGTCGTTCATCCACCGCGCGATCGACGCCTGGAGCACGCACCCGAACCTTCGCATCCTCGGCAACAAGAGCGCGTGGCGGCTCTCGATCGTCTCGTTCGTCGTCACGCACGGCGACGGCTATTTGCATCACAACTTCGTCGTCGCGCTCTTGAACGATCTCTTCGGAATCCAAGCGCGCGGCGGGTGCTCGTGCGCCGGGCCGTACGGGCATCGCTTGCTCGGGATCGATCTCACGACGTCGAAGCGATTCGAGTGCGCGATCGTCGCCGGCACCGAGGGGATCAAGCCGGGTTGGGTGCGCGTCAACTTCAACTACTTCATCTCGGAGCGCGTGTTTCAGTTCGTGATCGACGCGGTGAGCTTCGTCGCGAACCACGGGTGGAAGCTCCTTCCGCACTACGGCTTCGACGTCGCGACGGGGCAGTGGCACAACCGCCGCGGGCGGCCGGAGGCTGCGATGCGTTTGTCGCAGCTCTCGTACGCGGGCGGAAAGCTCGAGTACCGATCGCGCCACGCGACCGAGCCCGAGTCGGCGCTCCCCGGTTATCTCGAAGAGGCGCAGCGGATCGTCGACGCGGCGGTCGCGGAGTTCCGCGCGAGCGACGCGCCGGCCGCCGAGGTGCGCCTCGAGGACGACATCGAGCGTCTGCGCTGGTTCCCGCTCCCTGCCGAAGTGCTCGGCGAGCTACGAAGCGGCCGCGCGAGCGCGCAGCGGTTTCATCTCGGCGTGACCGAGCGCGTGTGAGAGCTCTCACGCCGGGTTGATTCGCTTCAGCACGACCTTCAAATCGTCGATCGGCGTCGGCGACAAGCGTCCGAGGCGCGGGCCGAAATCCTGCGGCGGGAGCGTCCACGTGTAGTGGCGGAGCATGCGCGCGGTGAACATGACCATGATGATGTTCGCGAGCTTCTCGCCGGCGCAGCGGTGGCCGTCTTCGGCGCCGCCGCCTTGCGCGACGTAGCCTTTGTGATGCGGCGTCGCCGTCGGATCTTCGCCGCCGAAGCGCTCCGGGTTGAAGCGCTCGGGCGCGTTGAACGCGCGCGGATCGCGCATCGTCGGCGCGATCAGGCCGAACGCCTTCCATCCTTTCGGCACCGCGTACCCGCGGTGCTCGAACGACTCGCGCACCGTCCCGAAGAACGTGAGCGGCACGACGCCGGCCATGCGCCGCGATTCGAGGCACGCCTGGTGCGTGTACCCGAGGCGCTTCACGATCTCCATCGTGAACGGCCCGCTCGGCGCCTCGCGCATCACCTCGCCGCGCACCTTCTCCATCTCGCTCGGGTTTTGCCCGAGGTACATGAGGTGGTACGCGAGCGCCGAGTAGAGCGCCGAGTGCGCCGCGAAGTAGAAGTGCATCATCTCGATTTGCAATTCGTCGTCGCCGAGCTTGTCGCCCTTCTCGTCGCGCGCGTTCATCAGCACGGTCATCATGTCATCGGGCGGGTTCGGCTCGCGGTGCACGGCGATCGCGTCGGCGACGTACTTGCGCATCTCGTCGCGCGCGGCGATCGCGCGGCCGAACGTCGTGAACGGGAGCTTCAGCGGGATCGCGAGCATCCCGTCGACGACGGTGCCGAACTGCTTCGCGGCGGCGAGGTTGTCGTGGCTCGGATCCGCGCCCGCGAAGAGCGTGTCGGCGATCGCGAACGCCATCGTCTCGAGCTCCGGCACCCACGAAAACGTCTGAAGCTCCGCCCATCGCCGCTCGAAGCGCGTGAAGATCTTCTCGAGGTTCGGCATGTAGCTGTCGAGCGCGGCCGGCTTGAACGCCTGCAAGATGAGGCGCTTGCGGCGCTTGTGCTTCTCGTCGTGGATGAACGGGAGCGCGTCGGGATGAAGCAAATCCTGAAGCTGCTTCGGCGACGACGCCTCGCGCGTGAAGTAGCGATCGTCCAAGAAGAACTGAAATGACTCGGTGCCGCCGAGGCACACGACGCGATCGCCGAAGAGGCTCGTCTTGAAGATCGGGCCGTGCTCTTCGAAGCGGCGCTCGAGGAACTTCGCCGTGTCTTGGATGAACGGCAGCGTCTCGCCGAGGAGCGGGAGACCGAAGGATCCGGGCGGCAGCGGCTTGGTCGACTCGGCGGTGGCGACGGTGGACATGGGTTTCGAGGATACGCGCAATCGTCGGGCGCGGATCTGCGACGCATCCGCGGCGAACGCTGGTAGGTAGACCGATATGGGAATCGATCGCGCGTTCATCCTGCTCCACCTCGTCGGCTTCGCGGCGTTCCTCGGCGGCGCGTTCGCGCAGACGCAGTTTTTGAAGATGTCGCAGAAGAGCGGGCTCGCGACGGCGGTGCGCGACGAGTACGAGCGCCTCGCGGCGGCGATCTCGACGAAGGTGGAGCTGCCGGTGCTCTTCGCGCAGGTGGTGACCGGCACGGTGCTGATGGTGCACGAAGGTTACGCGAAGCAGCACTGGCTTCACGCGAAGATGAGCGTGGTGCTCGCGCTCCTCGTGCTCGCGCACCTCGAGATGTTCAACGCGCGCAAGATCGTCAAGGCGCGCGCGGCGCGGGGTGACGCGGCGGAGGGCGAGATCGCGGCGATGAAGAAGAAGCACGGCGTGATGGGCGCGATCGGGACGCTGCTCGTCGTCGCGGTGGTCGTGCTCGCGATGTGGCGCGAGAGCATCGTCCCGTGAGGGGAGGGCGCTGTAGAGGCTGCGACGCTCGGTTCGTCCGGCAGACGCTCGATGCGTCCGGCGTACCCTCCGTGAGCTCGTGGCACGCCCGCTCAGTGAGGTAGCTCAGGACACGCTGAATCTTCAGGCTGCGGAAGCTTTCGCGGATGGCCGTCCGACACGGCCATGCTCGGCATCATCGTCATGAACGTGACGAGCAGAACGCGCGCGGCGCACGCGCCTGGCGGGCCGTAGCCGGTGAAGGTGAAGCTTCCGTACGTGTCGGGCTCGCGCGAGCCGTCGCGCGCGAACGTCGCGAGATCGCCGTTCGGCTCGATGCGCATCGAGCGTCCGCCGTCCAAGCGGAGCGCGCCGTTCGTGAACGCGATGCGCTCGTGGTGCGTCCAGAGCGCGCCGGAGCGCGTGACGTCGACCTCGACGCCGTCGTCGGAGACGAGGCAGCCGCGCGTGTCGAGCTTCGCGATCGTCTTGGGCGGGCCCATCATCGCGACGGCGACCGTGCCCTTCGCGTCGAGCGTGAGCACCGGGCGCGTCTCGCCGGTCGGCGTGTGGACGACGAGCGTGAGCGGTACGGCGGGGCAGTCGGGCGTCGGAGGCGGCGGAGGCGGCGATGACAATGCGGACGCGGACGCGACGCCGCCGGTCGGCGCGGTGACGACGCTCTGCTGACCGCACGCGACGACCGTCATCGCGAGGACCATGTTGCTCGCGAGCCACTGTCGCGCGCGGGATACGCGGCGCGCACGCGAAAACGCGGACGTAGCGAACGACGTCGTGCGATCGAGCGACGCGCGCGGGCGTGGATCCACGCTTGCAATCTACACCGAACGTGAAGCGCGCCGCAGCGACCGCCGCCGTCCTCTTCGTGCTCGCGTCATCGACGCGCGCGCAGAGGACGGCGAAGCGGGCCTCGTGCTTCGTCCCTTCGTGCTTACCGTCGGCGGTGGGCTTCAATACGTGAAGCACACGCCCGATGTAGACCTGAATCGCTGCAACAATACGGGTCGCTCCCCGTTCTCTTGCATCGCCGACCAACTAGTCTTCAACGGCAGCGGCTTCCGCCCCCGCCTCCTCCTCACGATCGGCTTTGGCGCGTGATCAGCCGATCGACAAGAGGTTCTTCACGTCCTCGTCGAACTTCTCTTTGATGTACGCGATCGTCTCTCGGCGCAGCCGCGTCTTCGTCGCGCGGTACGCGCCGATCGACAGCCCCGCGAGCCGCGTCGCTTCTTCTTTGGCGCGCGCGAGCAAGTCGTCCGGCGCGGCCACCGCGTCGAGGTATCCCGCGCGCATCGCCTCGTCCGGCCCGTAGATGCGCGCTTGCAGCGTCGCCTTCGTGAGCTCCGTCGGCAGCAAGCGGCTCCGCGCGAGCTCCATCGCGAGCACCGGCACCGGCATGCCGATTCCGACTTCGTTCAAGCCGATGCGGAAGTCGCCGCTCGCGCCGATGCGCGTGTCGCCGGCGAGCACGACGAGCGCGCCGCCCGCGAGCGCGTGACCGGAGCACGCGATGACGAGCGGCACCTTCGCGTCGTAAAGCCGCAACAGCAGCTCCGACCCTCGCGAGAGCAGCCCGGTCGCCGCGTCGACGCCGCTCATCATCACCTTCAGATCGAATCCTGCGCAGAAGCGTCCGGGCCGTCCGAGGAGGATCATCGCGCTCGCTTCCTTCTCGGCGCGATCGAGCGCGCCGAGGAGCGCGGAGATCATCGCGTCGGAGAGCGCGTTCGCTTTGCCGTCGTCCATGTGGACGAGCGCGATCTTGTTTTCGAGCGTGTACGTGAGGATGTCGGTCACGGCGGACACCGTAGGGCCAGTCGCGCGCGGCGTCCACGTGCGCCGAGGGGAAGCTCGGCGGCAAGCGCTCCGTAAAAGGCGGCATGCGCTCTCTCGCTCTCGCGCTCGCGGTTTCGTTGCTCGCCGGCTGCTCGTCGAACGGCACGACGTGCGCCGTGAACGGCAACGATCCGTTCGGCTTCCCTGACGGCGGCGCGTCGTCGACGGCATGCGACGAAGCGCTCGCGGGCGACGGCGGCACGCACGACGGATCGCGCTCCGGAAATGGCGGCGGCGGCAGCTTCGACAGTGGCGTCGTCGGCACCAACGACGCCGGCGGTGGTGGTGGTGGCGGCGGCGGTGGTGGCGGCGGCGGCATCTCGTGCAACCCCGCGACCGGCGATCCCGACTTCTGCATGTGCTCCTCCGTCTCGTCGTCGCAGTCGAACGCGACGTCGTGCTCCGAGAGCTGGCTCCGCGATCGCGGCGCGTGCTGCGCCGATCCGAGCTGGCCGTCGTCCGGCTCGTGCATCTGCAGCGCGTGGCTCTGCGAGGTGAACCAAGGCGGCGGTCGCGATTGCTTCTTCGGCGGCTCGACGAGCGGCCTCGGCACGAAGACGACGTCGGCGAGCGGCGCGGCCTGCTGCCTCCGCGGCCAAGGGATTTGCAGCTGCTACGACGCGAACAACGCCGGATCGTGCAACGGCTTCACCAAGGTGTCGTCGTGCTCGTTCGGCGTCGTCGCGCCGTGCACCGATCTCGTGTCGCAAGGCAACAAGCACGTCTCCTCCTGCCGCTGAGCGCCGCGGTCGCACGCGAACGCTCGCGGGCGCTCGCGGCTCCTCGCGATGCCCGCGCGCGAACCCCGCGAATTCCCGCGCCGGTTGCGCGGCACGCGGAGTGCGTGAAAGCTGATGGATTCATGCGCCGTCTTCGCCGCCTCGCGCTCCTCGCCGTCGCCACCGCGCTCCTCGCCGCCGCGCCGCTCGCGCTTCGCCGCGCGCCGGCCGCGGCCAACCCGCCGCCGCAGCTGCCGACCGTCGAGATCGCGATCGTCGCGACGCCGCACGACGCCGCCGCGCGCGCGAGCGACGTTCGCTTCGTCGCGATCGATTCGCTCGGCGTGCGCGAGACGACGCTGGCGACGTTGCCGCACGCGCCCGGCGCGGTGGTTCGCGGGGACGTCGCGCGCGACGGTGCGCGCGCGGTCGTCGTCGCGGCCGACGAAGAGGGCGCGCGCGATCGCGATTGGGGCGCGGCGCTGTGGCGCGTCGACGCGAGCGGCGTGCGTCTGCTCGCGCGCGGCGTCTACCACGCGAGCCGCCCGCTCGCGTCGATCGACGGGCGCGTCTACGTGCAGCGCGGCGCGAGCGGCGCGTGGCCGACCGCAGAAGAAGCAAAGCGCGGAAAGCTCCGCACCGACGCGCTGTCGATCGACGCGGTCGACGCGAGCGGAACGCATGCGATCTACACGTGGTCCGGGTACACGCTGCACATCGCCGGGGAAATCGAGCGCGAGCTCGTCGTCTACCGCGTCGGCTTCGAAGGCGCGGACGTCGTAGCGATCGATCGCGCGAGCGGCGCGGTTCGGACGATCGCCAGTGTGATGCCGTTCGCGCGCGACTTCTCGATCGATCGCGGCGCGCTCTGGATGTCGAACCGCGACGAGCACGACGCGAACGTGTGGATCGTCGCGCGGCTCGACCTCGCGACCGGCGCGATCGCGCGCGTCGCGAGCGAGCGCGGCGAGTCGCTCGCGCCGTTCGCGCTTCCAAACGGCACGGTCGCGTGGACCGCGAGCGGGCGGCGCGGGCTCACGCTCGGCGCGCTCGCGAGCGGGGCGGTGCGATCGCTCGCGCCGCTCGGCGCGGGCTACGACGTCGTCACCGCGGCGTCGGGCGACTCGGCGTGGGCGACGATCGCGCACGTCGACTCCGGGTTCGATCGCGCCGCCGCCGTGCACCTCGCGAGCGGGACGCCGGTTCGCCTGACGACGCGCGACGAGCGCGTCACCGTCCTCGGCTTTGCCGACGCGGCGAACGGAGGCGCGCGATGAAGCGCTTCGTCCTCGCGCTGCCGATGGCGCTCGCGCTCTCCGCCTCGACCGCGCAAGCGTACTGCCCGAGCTACACGCCCGCCGAGACCGCGGGCGGCCAGAACTGCGGCGTCGAGCCCGCGAACGGCCACAACCCGGATCCGGCGACGTGGAAGACGATCTTCGCGAAGGTCGCGCCGGGCAAAGCGTCGTGGGGGACCGACGGCCCGAACATCGGCACGATGGGCGCCGGGTGCGGAAAGCCGACGGCGATGCACACCGTCGACGCGCATTTCCCGTGTCACGTCTTGAAAGCGATCGCGATGCAAGAGAGCGGCTGGCGGCAGTTCTGCGTGCCGGACACGCCGTCGCAGAGCGTCGGCGCGCCGGAGCGGACGATCGTCGCGTTCGATTGCGGCTACGGCATCGGCCAAGTGACGAGCGGCATGCACGTCGGAGAAACGCCGGCGTTCGATCGCGCGCGCGTCGCCGGCGATCCCACGTACAACCTCGCGACCGGCACGCTCATCTTGCGCGACAAATGGGTCGCGACCAACTGCGTGGGCGACAACGATCCCGATCTCGTCGAAGATTGGTACGTCGCGATCTGGGCGTACAACGGCCTCGCGTACTCGAACAACCCGAACAACCCGAACCTCACCGCCGGGCGCGGTCCGTACAATCCGGCGAACGGCGGAGCGTACGCGTACCAAGAGCGCGTGCTCGGTTGGATGGAGCATCCGCCGAGCTCGTCGCATTGGTCGGTGCTCGCGCCGGCGTATCCGAACCGCGGCGAGATCGGGCAAGCGACGAACCCGCCGAGCTTGAGCGAGCCGAATTGCGCGGGGCCGACGAACTGCACGGCGACGCGACCCACGCACACGTCGACGTGCGACGTCGTCATCGCGGACGCAGGTGCGGACGCAGCGCACGAAGGCGGCGCGCCCGACGCGGGCGACTCCGGCGCGACGGCGGACGCAGGGTTCGGCAACGATTCGGGCCCGATCGGCGGCGGCGATCCGGGCGCGCAGCCGCAAGGCGCGAGCGCTTCGGCCGGATGTTCGTGCGACACGACGAGCCGCGGCGCTCCGGGCGGCGCGCTCGCGTTCGTCCTCGCGGCGCTCGTCGCGCACCGGCGCCGCCTGATCCGCCGGGGGCGCGCGGTACACTGAAGAGGAGTGAACCGCCTCCTCGTCGCCGCCGGGATCACGACTGCGCTCGCGCTCGCGCGCGACGGGCGAGCGCAAGACCTCGTCTACGAAGGCGAGGCGCCGCCCGCTCCGGCCCCCGCGCGGACGCCGAGCGACGCGCTGCTGCAAAAGCGCGGCTACGACGTGGAGCTCGGCGCGCGCGTCGGTTACGCGACGGCGCCGATTCGCGGCGCGGTCAATCCGTTCGGTGTCGGCTTCGGCGGACGCGCCGGGATCGCGCTCGGCGGTTTGTATCTCGGTGCGTCGCTCGTCGATTACCTGGGCGGAACGGACGTCGATCTCGCGGACGCGGCGCTCCTCTACGGCCTCGAAGCGGGTTACGGCTGGCGCTGGCGCGTGCTCGCGCGCAGCGCGCTGACGCTTCGTCTGCGGCTCGGCGCGGGCAACGCGGCCGTTTCGCACACCGACCCGAGCCAACGCAAGGTCGACGTCGTGAGCACCGCGAGCGGATCGTCGTCGCGATCGAGCTCCGACACGACGACGGTGAACAACCTCTACGTCGAGCCGGGCTTCGCGATGATGCTCGCCTCCGGAATGACGTTCATCGCGCTCGGCGCGAACGTCCTCGTCGTCCCCGGGATCAGCTACGGCGAGCCGGGATCGACGACGTGGATCTCGTACGTGACGAGCGTCGAGCTCGGCTTCCGGCTCTGAGCGCGCTCACCGTTTGACGCCGCGTTGGCAAGCGGCGACGTCGGTCGCTCCGGCGAGCCACGACGTGACGCAAATGTCCGAGTCGTCGCCGGCGCGCACGAGCGCTCCGCCTTTGTGGTTCTCCGCGCCGCGCGCTTTTCGCACGAGCGTGAGGCGCTCGGGGCTCGCGCCTTTGTCGGCGACGACCGCGCTCAGCACTTCGGGCTCGAGGCCGACGATCGACGCGTAGTCCTCCGACGCTTCCTCCTCGGTGACCTCGTGCTTCGGCTTGGGCACGTCGCTCGGCGCGAAGCGCTGCCCCTCGGCGCCGTAGAGGCGCAGGTTGCGCGCGGGCGTCCCGTGGCAATCGAGCGTTCCGCAGCGATGCACGAGCACCGGCGCGACGTATTCGAACGACGCGCGATCCGGCACGTCCGCGCGCACGCGCGGATCCGAGGGCGTCGAGCACGCGAGCGCGATGACGCCGGCCGATGAAAAGAGCGCGAGGATCGATCGGTTCATGGCTGCTCGCTGCAATCGAAGGCCTTCGGGGCGAGCGCGACGTGACCGGGCGAGCGCGGCCCCGCCGGCTCGGTGTGGCAGCCCGCGCACGATCCGTCGCGACCGACGTGCGTGAACATGCAGACGGGATTGCCGTTGCCCGCCTGGAGCTTCACCCTCATCGGGTACGCGGGCTGAAACTCGCTCGGCGAGACGTAGAAGTTGCCGGCGGCGTTCGTCGTCGCGGTGTGCGTCGCGCCGTTGGCGTCGGTGAGGACGACGTCGACGCCGCTCGCCGGCGACGTATCCGGCGCGGGGTTCGCGTACACGGTGCCGGCGACGGAGAACGCGGGCGGATTGCCGAGCGTGCCGTCGTGGCAGAGAAGGCACGGCTGTCCCGGTCGATGAAGCGGACCTCGCCGCACGCCCGGCGCTTCGTCGCCGAGCGACGCGACCGCGTTGCTCTGCGTCGGATCGCACGCGCCCGCGAGCGCCGCGACGACGAGCGGGATGAACGCGACGAACGCTCTCATAGCTCCGCCTCCAATGTGACCGCGCCGATCGTCGAGAGCCGGCGCGTCGTGTACAGATCGTCGAAGAAGCGCGTCGTCGTGACGTTCCAATCGAAGCCGACGATCCACGACTTCGGCGTCGCGTCCGAGCCGATGCCGACGCGCAGGCGCGCGCCGCCCGTCAAACCGAGCAGCGGCCCGAGCTCGCGATCGCCGGTGCGCAGCGCGGGGAAGTCGTAGCCGGCGCGCATCACGTACGCGCGCTGCCAGAAATCGACCGACGTCTGCGCGTGCACGCGCGCGTGCGGCCCGAGCTCGACGCGCGATCCGAGGTCCGCGAGCAAGCGCGCGTCCGTCGTCGTCGCGTGGAGCCCCCACGAGTCGGTGTAGAGGCGCTCGTCGATCCGAAGCGTCGCGCCGCGCATGCGCCGCGCCATGCGCGCCGCGAGCGCGAGCCGATCGCGCGTGAGCGGAAGC
>Ga0100403_1003314_pt1 | contig 12047 bp, 24 predicted proteins | sample CryGeymet201501t_FD_83663 | JGI IMG/M metagenome (GOLD analysis project Ga0100403, IMG submission 83663) | Groundwater microbial communities from Crystal Geyser aquifers in Utah, USA - Crystal Geyser metaG 2015-01t | ecosystem: Environmental > Aquatic > Deep subsurface > Groundwater | place...
ACAAGCACACCAACCCTTGCAAGTGGATACTCAACAGGATACACCGCTTACACAAAGTATGGCTTTTACTTTACACAAAAAATAACAACCGGAAGTCCGGCAATAACTGTTAATGCTTATATTCGCCAAGATGTGGTTGTTAATGAGTTAATCGGTGCCTCGGTTAGTGCGGGTCAAAAAAATTGCCAAGTTGCAAACGGGGCTAAATATGAAATTGGCGACAAGGTGGTTGTTAAAGAGGGGACTAAGTTTGAGGTCCATACTATCGCAAGTAAAAATACAAATGTCCTCACGATGACAGATAATTTCGCAAACTCTTTCACAACCTCCGGTAAAGTCTTTCGCATTGATTGTGTTGGATATTGCAGTTTACAGCCCACTGGGTCAGGGGAAAGCCAAGAGGAAATGACATTAAAAGAGATATTTTTTGAAAACTCCGATACAGTAATGCTTTTGGTTTATTCAAAGACTATTAAGGCGATCAATGAGGATAGTGAGGGAGTGGAACTTGTCGGAATGGTTAGGTTAAAAGATGTTGCCTCAAACACAAATGCAGTCGCAATGAGAGAGGTTAATTGGGAATACTTTTAACTGTTGATAGGGTTGTGGATAAAATGTTGTTAATGTTAGCATAACAGGGGGGGGTATGGACATTTTTGTCCATAGGGTATGGACATTTTTGGGGAGAGGGTATGGACATTTTTGTCCACTAAATAATATAACTTAATAATCTAACTTAATACATCTATGTCGGAGATTTTAAAATCAGTCACTAAAGTCGTTTTATTGGGAATGATTATGACCCTTTGTGTGGTCTATGCTGTTGCCATTATTAAAGCGGTATTGAGTGGCCAAAATGTTTTAGACCAAATACCTTTTAAAGAGGTTATCCTACTCGTGGCAGGGTTTTTCTTTGCCTATAAAGGAGATAACAGCCAACCGTATGCGGGCAAGTAAAATAATCGGGAATGTTCTATGCGGAACATTTAGGGTCGTCTGGTTCATTTTAAATTGCCTCGCTTGGTTGAGCCTTGGTTTTATTGCTTGGGTGTTAATTGAATTTAAGTTTTTTTAAACCTATGGAAATACTAAACACTATTGCTCAAACGATCGTGACATTCCTTGCTGGTGTTATGGTGGGGGGAACATTACAGCACAAATATCGTTGGCTTGATAAGTTGGTCAACATACTATCGTAAAATAAAAGAAATCATTATGCCGGAGGAAAAGAACGGAAAGCACGCAATGAAGTGGTTTGTCACTATCGTCTCCTCTTTATTGCTCGTCTTTTCAACAATCAAAAGAGCGATTGACGGGCAGGGGGCAGATGTCACTCTTTGCACGGTTTTTGTGACGATCTCCGGTCTTGTGTGGGGTGCAAACATCGCTGATTACTTTAAAAAAATAAAATAACAAAAATATGGCGGAAAAAGAAAATTTAGCGGAGGGAAAATTTGGAACGGGTGCATTACCTCAAGTAGAGGACAAGAGAGATATTGCTTTTGCCTCGGTTGCCCCGTTTGATTGGGAGTTGGGATTTGATATTGAGCTATTGCTCGGATACCGGGCACAATGCTCGTCAGAGGCTCAATTTTGGGGTCAAGGTGGCCGTCAGGCGTGGGGAGTGACCCGATATAGGGAAATTGTCGCAGAAGTCAAAAAGAATGGCATACCTGCCTTTAAAATCCCAATAAAGAACCAAGGGGCCTCAAGCTCTTGCACAGGACAAGGATTGAGTTACTATTTAGAGGTTTTGAATTTCATTGAAACAGGCAAATGGGTCAAGATTTCGGCCCGGGATATTTATGCCTACATATCGCTTGGGAAAGGACAAGGGGCTTATTTGCGTGACGCATTGAAATTGGCGTGCGATCGTGGAATAGGCACGGAGGAATTAGTGCCGTGCTATCACAGGCAGGTCGTTAATGGCCGGGAGTTCGTTGACCCGTTCACAGAGGACGAATACTTGGTCAAGCCAGAGGAAACAGAACCATTGAAAGCGATCAGGTTAGCATTACAAGGAAAGGAATATCAACTCGCAGTTACCGAGTGGGGGTTGGAGAGAATGGAAAAAATGGCTTGGCAGATGTTGCTCGGGTTCGGTTCTTATTTTGCGGTTGACGGAGAAAACAACGGGACTTGGTCAAGTGAATACCCACAACCTCCGGTTAGCAGGAAATGGGGACACGCCCTTTTTGCCGGTGTTGCCAAGTTAGATAAAGACGGAAAACCCTTTGTTGGATTTCCAAACTCTTGGGGGAACATCGGTGTTAATGGGTGGCAAAAGTTAAAAGCAAATTATTTTGAGGCCAATGGCGTAATTTCGCCTTGGACTTTAATTGATAAAGATAATAATTGGAACAATATGACAAAATCAAATGTTAAGATAATCAAGGACGAGAATAGCCCGGCAGTCGGGATTTGGTTGCCTGCCACAAGCCCACAGGCTCTTGAAAGCTATTGTCAGAATTTCGGGCTTGAAGTGCCAAAGAAAGCGGACGGGTCGGTTGATTGGGATAAATGGATACAGGGCACAATGAGACTTAAATAATAAACCCGAAAGGGATTATTATAACGGACACATTAAAGGTTCACTCCGCCTTGATGTGGCCATATCGCCATAACAAGAACACTCTTTTTGGGGTGTTTTTGTTTTGACTGAAACAGATACGATCATAACAGAAAGCAATTACTAAAAGCCTTATTTTACAGGCATTTGAGAAGTTATTAACTTTTTCCTGTTTGTCGGTCGGTGTGCTGTGGATAAGTTTATAAAGCGGTTTATGTGATATTTAAAAAGCCCTAAAAATAAGGGCTTTTTATGTGTATTATGGGGACTTGTAAAGGTTTATAAAATGGTATACAATGCTAATATAAGAATTAAAAAACCAAACATTATGAAAATCACAAGAGCAACTTTAAAAAGTTTTATCAAAAAAAATCAAGATAATTTGTTCGTAAAAGTAAAATCAAGTTTTGACGGAATGACTGACTGTGTGCAAGAGGTTGAGGATAATTTCAGAAAGGTGGCAAGTGTCGATTTCACTAATGAGCATAACCTCGGAATAAATGGTCTTTGGTTGGTCGGTCAAAGCAGAGATTACTTAAAGGAATGGGAAAACGATGATTACAGAGGCATTGAGATTTATAATTGTTGCGGGACATCAATAATCGCAGTTAAGAAATAATTATGAGCAATGAACAAATCAAACAGGGGGCCTACGAGATAAAGAGAAAACTGCACACAGGCCTCCTCTCCTATGAGGAGGCGATAAAGAGCCAAGAGTTGCTGGCTTATGAAAGATTTTATAACAAGGTTGGAAAAGAGATTGCAAAAAAACACGGGAGAACATTTTACCCGTTTAATAAAATAAAATTTTTAAGATAACAATATGAGTGAATTTAATCACGATCAGGAATTAGAAAGACGATACCACCCGGAAAACTTTGACGGGTCAATCGCAGAGGCCGAGAGGGAGGCCGAGGGAAAAGAAAGGCAGGAGGATTTAAAAAAGCAGTTGTTTAAAGATTTATACGGGACAATGATTGATGAGAAGTATTGCGAACTGCCGGACGAGGAAGTCGCAAAAATCGCACTTGGGGTTCTAACTTTATTTAAAAATAAATATCTTGGTTATGCAAAAGGCATTGACTTGGAACAGTTACAATAAAAGTATGTTAAACAAAAAACAAAAACAAAAAAGAGAGAAGTTTAAAAGACAGATTTACATTTTAATAATAGCGGTCTGCGTGGCAAGTTTAGTTGTGAATTGCTTTGCAATTCGCTTGGGTCAAGACATCAGCAAAATTACACCCGTTGAAATTACTATCAATCGTCAAGAACCTAAACCGGAAACATTAAAGCAGGAGATTGAAAAGGTTGAGGAGGAGGAGTTGGCCGGTATGGAGTTGGCTATCAGAAATGCAAGCAAAGAGTTTAATGTCCCGGAGTGGCTGATTATCGGGATTGCTAATGCCGAGAGTGGATTGGGAAAATACTTTGCTGTTGATTACGATCGGGATAATTGCCATAACTGGTGGGGACTAAAGGGCGGTAATATGACCAAGAGAGCGGACGGAAGTTATTTGAGATGTTTTGTGAGTGATGAGGCAGGTGCAAGAACTGTTGCAAAGTCTTTAAGAAATTACTATTTAGATGAGGGCCGAGATACCCCCGAAAAGATTTGCCAAAAGTGGATTGGCGGGAAGTTCGCGAATAAGGTTGAAAGCAACGGGAAAACCCATTGCGAAAATTGGGTCAACAATGTTAATAAATATAAAAAATAATTTTATGAAGTTAAAGGAAAAATTGGCCTACATAGAAAAAAATCATTTTGGGGAATGGTTTAAAATGAGGCAGGTGGTTGAGGCAGAGATGTCCGACAAGCAATCAATAATGTGCGTTTGCGGAAAATTGGCGACAGGACTTCACGAGGGATATTGCCAAAGATTTAAGGCAAAGGTAAATTCGGAAACTTTAAAAAGACTAAGTCACTTATTTAAAAAATAATTTTATGGCTAAAGTAAAAATACCAACCAATGACGAGATTTTAGCGGTCCTCGTCAAAGAGTTCGGAGTTGAGAACATTGATGTCAAAGACTGCTTTGAGATTGAGAGAATGATTGAGAAGTTGTCGGACGAAATGCTTATCAGCTATGACTATGATGTGATACAGAACACGGGGTCAAGTTGGCAACAGATTGCGGTTTATTCAAGCGACCTCGGGACGCTAATAACAGACGAGAGAGTAAAGCGTGATAAATTGGCTAACACTTGCCACGGGAAGTCAATCATTTTAGACGGGGACGCAGTCGGAGAGTTTGATGACATTGACTCTTTTATCGGGCAAGTTATCAGTTGGGAGATTGAGGCGAGAGAGTTGCTTGATGTTTTAAAGGTTGCGGTTAGCAACTCAACAAGCCTCGGGGTTATTTTAAAGAATGACGAAGTTTTAAGAGATGAAATAAAAAGGCGGGCGGTTGATTGTGTGGTCGGAGAAGTAACGGAAAAGCTACTTGCAAAAAAGATTGCTAATAAAATTTATAAGATTTAATTATATGGAATTTACAAAAAGACAAGACTTAGAAAATTTGCCGGACAACATCTTGATGAGGGAGGCCGATTTGATTATTCAGTTTATCAACCAAGCCCGGGAACAATTAAAGGTTATCAAAGAAGTCGCAGACAAGAGAACCGCAGAAACTGGTCGGGAACTCTATGAGGGGGATTTGATTATGGCCTCCGATCGTGAATTGTTGAAAGAGGCTATTGAGTTGTTGGTCGCTCTTGATGAGGTCACGGAAAATAAGTTGCCGGAGTGGCACAGTCAAGCAGATTTGATTTTGGAGGTTGGTGATTTCTACAACAAGGTTGAAAATGATACGGAGTTGAGGGAATGTTTAAGCCCGAAAGAGTTATGATTTTTTACTGTAAGCATAAAAAGGGCGTAATTGTCCGTGGCAAGGTTATCAACTATTGCCTAAAAAGGAATTGTTGGGCATTGATGATGTTTAGCGGAAAGACAAAATTGGCTCAATTTATGAGGAAAGACAGGGCTTGTAAGAGTTTAAAAAAAGGTTTATAATATCAATACGACAATTAAGAAATAATCAAAAAAATTTATGGCTAAAAAAGCATATCTACCATTGACGGAAAGAGAGGAGGAAGTATTTGCATATATTCTCGGTTACATCGTGGACAATGGCTATTCACCTACCCGTCAGGAAATAGCAGACCATTTTAAGTTTACCCCTCCGGGTGCTCAAAAGTTTATTCAATCATTGGAGGACAAGGGCAGAATTATCACGATCAAGAATGACGGGAAAAGAATTAACCGAAATATCGTGATAGTTGAAAAGCGGACTTTAAGAGGTTAATAAAAAAGTGTATAATTAAAACATTATAAATTTACCTTAATTTTATGGCGAAAAAAAAGGAAGTTGCAAAGAAAGCAATTAAAAAAACTACCAAGACCAAAAAGGAGGAAAAGGTCTTGAAACCAAAACAAGAGGCTTTGAGTGGTGACATCGTGGTTCACAACCCCACCAATCCGACACAGGAGTTTGTCGTTGCCTCGGAGTTTGCCGATGATGAGGCCATTGAGGCCGAGTTAATGGGCAGAGCAATGGAACACTATGTCTATTCGTTCAAACAGGACGGAAAGCAAGTGACAGGAATGACCGTTGCCGGTGTAAATGAAATGAGCCGACAACTAACCAAGAAAAAAGACAGTGGAATTAAAATTCGCATTGTCCCTGATAGCATTAAGATTGAGAGAGATGTTGAGGAGGGCGGTGTCAAAGGCGTGTCAGTCATTTTATTGGCCGAGAATATGTTATCGGGGGAAACTGCGATCGGGGCAAAGTTTGAGCCCTATAAAAAGACAGGTCGCAATGGTGAGTATGATAACACTTTCGCATTGGAAAAGGCGGTCAGCAAGGCCGAGAGAAATGCCAAGCGTAAGTTAATCCCGGAGAAAATGGCGATTGAGATGATTAAAAAGTTCGTCAAGCAAGGCAATGTCCAAGCATTGCCACCCGCTAATCAGCAACCGGCACAGGTTCAAGCCCCACAGAATAACAATGTTGATTATCTGTCAAAGTTAATCACTATGCTTGCAAGAGAGGCTGGTGTTAAAATAAGCGACAAGACGACTGAAAGGGAGTGGCGTGATATTTTAAACTTGTTTAACGAATATACAGGGCTAAACATTAAGTCTTTAAAGGTCAATCAGCAAACTGCTCAAAAGTATTTAATGGATTTCGTAAATTGCCCGATAATGGTTAACAAAAAATAATATGTTAATCAATAAAGCAGACCAAATCTTGATGAACGAGGCCCGAAAGATACGATCTAAAATTGACCACAAGAAAAAAGAGATTGTTAAATTAGAGGCCGAGTTGAGAGAGATTGAGAAAAGAATTAAAAAATAATAATAAAAAGTTTTATGGCGAAACTTAATGCAGTCCCAACAAGGACTTTTGAAAAATACAACGGAGAGGTCGTGATTGATTTTTATGAGAAATACGGACGATACAATCACATCTACATTAGGCGTGACAATGGTGAGTGGTTAAAATCTGTCACAAAGGCCACGGGGATTTTGGACAAACCGGCTTTAATCCCTTGGGCCTGTAAGGTAATGGCAGAGAAGTTGGTTGAAATTGCTACACAAAAGGGAAAGCTGGTGATTACCGACATTGAGGCCTCAAAATCCGCTTGGAGAGAAAAGCGTGACAAGTCTGCGGAGAAAGGCACAATTATTCACGATCTTGTCAGTCAATACATCAATTTTAAATTGGGAGTAAACAAGAAAGCACCTGCAATGCCTAAAGATGAACAGGTGGAAAATGCTTATTTGGCATTTAGAGATTGGGAGGCAGAACACAATGTCAAATTTATTGCTACCGAGGTTTTGGTCTATTCTAAAAAATACAATTTTGTCGGGACATTGGATTGTATTGCCGAAGTCAATGGAGAATACTGCTTGATTGATTTCAAGAGTGGCAATGGTATTTATTGGGATTATATTTTACAGGTTAGCGGTTATGGCATAGCCCACGAGGAGGAAACCGAGAAACCTTTTGATAGATGTTGGATTGTCCGGTTTGGACAAAATGACGCTAATTTTCAGGTCAAGGATTTCACAATCAGCCAAAAACTTAATAAAGCATTTTTGTCTTGTCACTACCTTTCGTCTATACAGTCGGAGGTTGAGGCAATCGTGAAATAATATGAACAATAATCCATTGACTGATTTAGAGCAAAAAGCATTGGATATTATCCGGGAAAGACACGCAGGGAAAGAGGTGACCGGTGGGCAGTTGTCGTTAATCCTCGGAGTTAAAGACAAGGACGGAAAAGCCGGTGCGAATATGCGATCAGTGATAAACACATTAAGGGACAAGGGAAAAGTCGTTTGTGCGAACAGCAGGGGGTATTATTATCCACGAACAGTTGAGGAGTTGGCTGAATATGTTGACCAGTTCCAAAATCGGATTAACGAACAACAAAGGGCTTGTGACATTATGAAAGAGAGGGTCAAGCAGTGGTTTGATATTAACTTGGCAAAGATTGAGCAGGAAAAACAAAAAAAACCCGAACAAAACCAATTATTCAAAACTAATAATTTAAGATATTAAATTTAAAATCTATGAACAAAGTAATGCTCATCGGCAATTTAGCAAAAGATGTTGAATTGCGAACCACCACCAACGGAAAGGCGGTTGCCACCTGCTCAATCGCTACCAACAAAAGGTATAAAGACCAAGCCGGACAAGTTCAATCGGTTGTGCAATTTCACAACTTAGTTGTTTGGGGAAACCCCGCAAACACATTTGCTCAATATCTGCGTAAAGGTTCAAAGGTCGCAATCGTGGGAGAACTACAAACCCGTGATTATATGACGAAAGATAATCAAAAGCGTTATGTCACGGAGGTCGTGGTCAGTGAGTTTGAATTTTTGACACCTGCTAATCAGGGTCAACAAAATCAAGGTCAGCAAGATTATTCACAACCCGAACCGGCAAATGATTGGTCACAGGGAGAGCCGGAGGAGGAGATTAAGGTTGAAAATATACCATTTTAAATTTTATCAATATGGCGAAAGCAAAAAAAATTGAAACAAGCGAGAGTGAGATGATTATTTGCGGTCAATCGGAGGCCTCAATCCGTAAAGCATATTTTGATAATGAACTCGTGCCCCTGTTAAACAAAATACAGGGGTCGGGGAAATACGATGTTGGTGAGGTTGAAAAGTTGGGGTTATTTTTAGAGAGTTTGAGAACCGAGGGAAAAAGTATGATTGACGATCTGCTCAAGGTATTCGGCGGAAAGATTATTGATGAGGGCGTGCCCCCTACTGTTGATGAGTTAAGGGACGGGGCAGACGATAGGGTTTGGCGTGAAAAAGCGGACAAGGCAATTATTTACATTGAGGAAACCTTGAACAAAATCCGGGACGGGATTGCGAACAAAAAACCATTTGCCTCGGGGTTTTGGAGTGATACAGCAATGACATTCCTTTCAATGCAGGATTTGTTGGACAAGGATTTGATTTACAAGAGGCAGTTATACAAAGCCCGTTTGACTAAAATCATTGACGATCACGGAGTAAGCAGGAAAGAGGCGGAGGAGAGAGCAGAATTGACCAAGGAGTATTTTGATTACAGGGCTCTTGATAAGTTGGCAAAGAGGTTAGAGGAATTTTATACATTTGCCCGGAGGAGAGATGATGAAACAAATCACCGCTAAAAATATGACATTGACAATTAAAGACTTCCAAAGGGAGGAATTGGGAGAGGGTAAGCATTACTTATCGGCAAAGTTTGGAGATTATGAGATTTGCCTTGAGCCTTGCTTATCCGGTTATTGTGTCGGGATTTATAAGTTTGGCCCCGATGAAAAGATTGCCGGATTGATTACAGGAAAGAAATGCACGGACTTCAAATTTAAGAGTAGGGAAAACCGACTATTGTTCGGGGTTGACGGACTTAAAAAAGGCGAGGCAAATATGGTAAAATTGCGTGCGATGAAATTCGCTAACGAATTTTACAAATCTTTTATAAACTAATTTGTTTTTATGGCGACAGAACAAAAGGCCGTTAAATTGGCCGAAATTCAAAAAAGCACAAATGACCTTGTGCCTGTGGTCGGGAATATGACGATCACGAGTGAGAGTGAACAAAAGGGTGCTATTGACTTGAGCAACCAAATCAAAGCGAGGATTAAGAGAGTTGAGGAGTTGAGGAAATTTTTTGTTGAGGATTTAACCCGAAAGGTTAATGAAATCAATGCGGAGTTTAGAGCAGTCCGAAAACCATTGGAGGATATGCTTGAGCAGATTGACGGAAAATTGCTTGATTGGAGAAAAAAGGAAATGGCACGGATTGAGGCAGAAAGAAAAAAAGAGGAGGAACGAAAACGCAAGGAGTTTGAAAAAGAGCAGGAGAAGTTGAGGAAACAGGCTGAAAAAGAGGCAGAGGCTGAAAAGAAAAGACTTGCAAAACTTGAGTTGAGTAAGAAAGAGGAAAAGGCGGAGTTGAAACGGATTGAGGAGGAAAAGGCGGCCAAGATTGAGGAGGCTAAACAGGACGATTTTGTTTTTGATGATAGTGATTTTAAACAGTCAAAGACAGTCCACTCCGAAACTGGGTCAGCAACCTTCAAAAAGACTTGGGATTTCAAAGTCATTGACCCGTTGAAAATTCCGAGAGAGTATTTGCAGGTTGACCTCGTTGCGATCAGAAAGGCAGTTAAGGACGGGGCAAGGGTTATTCCGGGAGTGGATATTTTTGAAACAGAAGTGATTAACAGAAAAGTTTAACTTAATTATATGGACACCTTAGTCACAATCTACATTTTGTTAGCGGTAGCATTGGAGGTCGTTGTCGGGGTTGTCTTGATTAACGGGTGCAGTCGCAGAGTTGGAAACAATTTTGCGATTGCCTCGTTTATCGTGGCAATTCTTGGAATGGCACTTTTGATTTTATAGTATGCGACCAATACCGATGAAACTAAGAACCGAGATTGCCAAAGACCCGTTTATGGCTCGGTGCATTTACTGCGATTTAAAAAGACAAAATGAGTGTCGTGGCAAGATAGAATGGGAACACGCTTGGATTTACGCAGGGAAACAGATTAACGAGAAATGGGCGATTGTGCCAGTTTGCACTTACCACCACAGAGGGAATGGCCTTGATAAGGGCTACAACCAATACAGGGCGATTATCAGGGCAGACATTAGCGATCTGCAAATGCGTATGCCAAAAAGAGATTGGGTTCAGATTAAAAAACATCTTGTTGAAAAATACAAGACAAATCAGGTGGTTGATGTGGTTGAGTTCACGCCACCAAAACTTTAAAATTTAATAACCTAAACGATTTAGGTGCTTGTCAATCGTATGGTGGAAAAAAATTTCCAAACGCTATTTAGTGCTTGGGCAATAAAAAATAAAAGTTATATCAAAACCAAATTCGGAAAGTGTGCGGTTTTTGAGTTGAAGTTAAGCAAAACAAAGTCAATAAGGTTTGACGAATTAAGGGAACATCAGGGAGTTGCTTTGACAGAAGTGACGGGGGTTGGTTGTTATCATAAAATAACAGACCAACCGGTGTCTTGGGGGGCTGAAACAAAAATCAGGTTTACCGCTAAAAAACCTTTTGACTGTTTTTTTATTTCAGAGAGCCCGGCATTTGTTGTGGTCTTTTTTTATGTCAAGGGACAGAGAGCAAAAGACAGGGAGATGATTTTTATTAGGATTGAGGATTGGCTCAAGGAATGGAAAATCGCAGAAGCAGAGGGTCGCAAGTCAGTCCGGGAGGAATACTTACGATCAATCGGAATAGTGGAAAAACTGGGGGATTAAACAGTCTTGCAGTTGTTTAAAAAATAGTTTATAATAACAATATGGAGTGCAAAGAAACTGAAATTTTAAAACCAAGTTTTTGGGCGGTTATTCCGGCAACTGTTCGTTATGACGAAAAGGTCGGGTCAACGGCCAAATTGCTCTATGCGGAGATAACTGCTTTAAGCAATGCTCAAGGTTACTGTTGGGCCTCCAATGAGTATTTTGGGAAGTTGTTTAACATAACACCAAAACAAGCAAGTCGGTTGATTGCCGATTTATGTGAGAGAGGATTTTTAAAAAGTTATATTGACGGACAGGCGGGAAACCAAAGGAAACTTTACCCGCAATCAACTGTTGAGAATGAACCAATGCCGGACACAAAGAGGGTCAAGACATTGGCAGAGAGATTTGAGGAACAGGTCGGGCCGGTAGTCACGGAGTTGGCAGATGAAAAAAAAGCATTTTTGGATTATTGGACCGCAAAGAATGACGGAGGAAAAAAAGAGCATTGGCAGAAACAGACAACTTTTGCGATGAGGCAGAGGTGGGCTACTTGGAAAAGAAATAAAAGGGATTGGAGTAAGCCAAGCCAAAAGTTGCCGACTGATGATGAGTTGAGAAAGAGTGCAAAGAGAGAGGCGGACAGAAAAGGACGAGAGGAGGCGGAAAGAAAAGAAAGAGCAGAAAGGGATAGACCA
>Ga0100403_1003322_pt1 | contig 12026 bp, 12 predicted proteins | sample CryGeymet201501t_FD_83663 | JGI IMG/M metagenome (GOLD analysis project Ga0100403, IMG submission 83663) | Groundwater microbial communities from Crystal Geyser aquifers in Utah, USA - Crystal Geyser metaG 2015-01t | ecosystem: Environmental > Aquatic > Deep subsurface > Groundwater | place...
AAACTTTTGCCACCAGAGCCAGAGCTGGCACCAGAAGCAGAAGGACTACCTCCCAAGGACGAAGATTTTATCCTCACCGATCTAGATATGGTAGAATTAGAAGTAGAATTGACATCAGATTTGCTATTTTTGAATCTATCAGGAAATTGTTTGCTAACCTCTCGATGGGCTTTTTCAAACAATTGCTGAATCAATTTAGGATCTGATGGAGTTGCAAAATAGGAGAGTTCTTTTTTAAGAGCTTGATATAAAATATCATTGGGATCATTCTCAGGAAGATACTCACTGTGCTCTTTATAAAAAAGATCTTCTGCTGTTTTGTGATGTTCCTGATAATTCAATTGTGCCAATTCTGATTTTGGAACCAGACCTTTGGCACGAGTGAATCGCTCCAGAACTTTTATAGTCTCTGAATCAATATCAGACAAATCATCTACTTCTTCTTCTTTGTCAGGGAGCTTTGAATCTATTGTATGAACCAGATCTCTTTTTTCTCTGCGATCTTGGCGTAATCCATTTATTCTTTGTCTAGCAGCAGAGATTGCTTGGTCAATATCAGCTACATCATTGCCTAATTCTTTCTCTGTATTTCGCAAACCTTGTAGAACCTTTAACTTGTCCACTTGGTCTGTTTCTTCAGATTTTGAATTGTCAACTTCAGTTGCAACAGCAGATTCAGTTTCAGATTCATCTTCCTGTTTTTTGCCTTCGTCAGCATCGGCAGAGGTGGCTTCCTCATCTTCTACTTCTTCAGCAGAAGTTTTTTCATCTGACTCTTCAACATTTGAAGCATCTGACTCTTCATTTGTGAAGTCATTTCCCAATTTCATCTTTTCATTTAGTTTAGCTTCAGTTTAATCTGTTTGAGACAGCTCTCTTGAAGAGGAGAGAATGAACAAGATTATTTTCGAAGAGCAGTTTGAGAAATCATATCAACAATTGCTCAAATTGCTCTTCCAAAATACTTGTCAATTGTTAATGTGCTAAGCAGCTGTCAAAGTTTCATATACTTCAATCATCTTGTTCTTATTAGTATACTTCTCTTTGGCAAATAATTCAAAGTTGATAACTAGCAGCTTGTGATTTTCCTCTGAGAGCTCTAGTGAAACCTCTTTAGAACCTTCTGTTGAGTATAATTTCTCAAATTCTGGATTAACTTCTTTGGTAATATCAGTTCTAACTTGAGCTAGCATATCATCTACATAAGCATCAAGTTTCTCTTTGTATTTATCATCGAATTCACCATTTTTATCAGACTCTTTATGAAGTTTCTGCTTATATGCTGATATTTTAACATTAGCATTCTCCACAAAAACACTCTGTTCCTTAGAAATTCTTGAAAATTCTTCAGAAAATGTCTTGATGGTATCAAGAAAATAGTTTGCCATTTTTTGAAGTTTAAGAATTTCTTTGAATTCTAATTTTGCAGATTGATCTTTAACAATAGAGGCAACAACACCTGCTAAGTCATAAACATCACTTGTTTTTAGTACAATATTTTTCATTTTAGTTTGTGGCATTAGTAAATGGAGTTGCAATTCCCTCCTTCTGATAATAACGAGCAAGATTGTTTCTGATTAAAGTGCACCATTCTCTCACTCCATTCTCACCAAGTGCTCTTGGAATCATCCTAGAACGAATATCTCTCACTCCTTTGGCTCGATCATCTTGAGAAACCGAGCTAAATTTTTCAGGCACAATCACACTAAATTGAAAATCAGTTCTATCTGCAAAATCTAAAACATCAATTCCAAATTCTGGAGACAAAATCTGACTAGCAATAGCTCTATACTTTGGAGGAATGTATTTGTTAGGATATGTTTCATCCTCAATTGCAGGATCAAATGCTTTAACAGCATCAACAATCTTTTCTTGAGTTGCTACTTTTTTATCAGTCTGCAATTCAACTAACTTATTGATAGCACCAGCCATTACATTGATGGAAGTTACAACTGAATCAATCTTATCAGTTAGCTCTTTGTTGCCATTGCTTTTATTAGTTGCTTGCTCTAGCCTCTTTCGCTCTCTCCCTTCTTTTAACTTTAACTTATGCTCTTCAGTCATAGTCATAATTTTTTATCTTTAGTTTATACTCACTTAAAGAGGTGAGATTATGATTATTTTTTAATAGTCCTCAATCCTTTCATCGACCCTTTGCCAATTGTTACTTGGTTTGTTTCTGGATTAAGTGTAAATTCAAGTAGGACATTAATAAACTCTCCTTTTCTGACATCTCTGCTAGTATTAATTCCTATCATTTTTGTAAACTTTGTAACTCTGGTTTGCTTGAAAAATGGTGACACCATCTTCTCTTGTTCTTCTGCACTTCCAAGCATAAACAAAATACTCCACAAGTGGTCTCTAGAGACAACAACATCTTCTTTGCCAACTGAAAACTTAACATAACCCTTTTCTCTAACAAACTTGTTCCAATTTATTTCTGCCACAAGATCTTTATTTCTGCCAGAAATGTCTTGCATGGCAAATTTCCTCCGCTCTTTCAATCGTTGGTGGTCAAGATATTCTTGCTGATAAATATCATCAATTGCCATGAGCTAATTCTGAAATAGTTTGTAAAAATAAATTCAAAGCAGATTTTCTTTCTTCATAGCGAATGGCAGCTTTAACAGTTTCAAAAGTAGTCTCTTTAACCAAGCCATCTTGACTCCACTGGTTTGCCAAATTATTTGAAATTGATTTTAGCAGATCCATGCAATCATCATTGGCAACAATTCTTCGCAACATAGCTTTTTCTGTTTCAGTGATATTCATTTATTTTCCCATATTACCAATTGAATTTGTAATGTTAGCAGCAGGAGCATTGGCACTCACACCTGGAACTAATTTCTCTAGTCCTTCAGCTGGAGTTGGAGTTTCTGACTCAGCTACTTCTCCAGTAGCTCCAACTTCTGAAAATACATTTGGTGCTGCTGGTTCTGGAGCTGGCTGTAACCAAATTTCAGGTAACCAATCTTCTGCTTCTTTGCCATATGCTTTGATAATTTGTCTAGCTGGCTTCTCGGCAATTTCTCTTGGAGCATGGAATAAAGGAAATACAATATTTGCCATTTCTACAATAGTTGTTCGCTCTAACAATTCTGAATCAGCAATAATTGATTGACCTTTGATTTTGATAGTGCCTTCCCAAGGAAAATCATCTTCTCTTAATTTTAGAAAATTCTTTGATTCTGTTTTCTCAAATTCTCCAGTCTCTTTTCGTTCTATATTAAGAGAAAATTCTTTTGGCTCTGTCTCATAATCAACTCCTGCTTCTAATTCAGAACCATCCTCCACTTCATAAGAGCTAAGTTCAAATGGCTGAATGTACTTGTCCTCTGCAATCAATTTTATCTTAGGAACAGAATACAAATCTTCAAATATGCCAATAGAAATATAACCATCAACTTCCAGAGCATCAGTAATGTTTTCCAATGGAGTTTTCATTCGCTTCAAAGCTGACTCTCTAGCTTGAGAAATTTCAAAAGCAGTTGAACCAGTCACTTCACCTTGAAGCGATTTAGAGATGCCAGTCACATCATCAATCCTAGCCATAATATCAGCTTGAGCCTCCCAAGCTTCTCTTCCTGGTCCTGGAACATCATTCCACTTGATATTCTTGGCATCATTAACTTGTCTACCTCTTCCTGGCTGTACTTTCATTTGGCCATCACCTTCCAAAGTGTTTGTTCCACTATAAAAGAACTCTCTATAGATTGAAAGCACCAGCTGGTCCATTGTCATATTTCTAACCTTGGTATACATCTGCTGGTCATTCCTCATTGCTTCATAAATTCCTATGCCATTTGGATTTTTATCATCACGCATAGTCCATGGAGCAGTCCAAATTGACAATCGTTTATTCTTGATTGATTTTGGAATTGGATCATTAACTAGCACAATTCCATCTTCAGTAATTACAGTGAATAAGTCCAAATCAAGATTTTCCCAGAACCATATTCGCTCTTGGTATTTAGCTTTTTTGTTGTCTTCATTTCCTGGCAAAGCTGAAATTTCATTATCAGTTTCACTGATAACTTTCTTTGATGGCTTGATATTCTTGAATGAAGCCAAGTGTCCAAACTGTCTTTTCAGTTTGTGCCAAGGATAATCTTTATAGTAGATGACATCATTCATGGAATAGGGATTGCCAATCACTGTAGCATCATCCAAATAAACTTGCCATGGATTCAATGACTCTCTAAATACATCATCATAATAAGTGTATTCTTTGGTTATGTATTCACTAGCAGAAGGATCTTCTTTGTTGAATTTGACAAGTTCCCTACTCTCTCGCTTGTGTTCCCAAGGAAAAGTTCTACCAATTCCTATGCCATACTTGGCACAATTAAACACAAATGGTTTCAAAGCTATCTTTCTAGACAAAGCTGTATTCCAAGAGTTCTCATACAAACTCTTCATCAACAAATTGTTGTTCTCATATTTAGAGTTTGCAGGCTCTAATATTGCAGTTGGATTTCTATCAACTATAATACCCAAAGCAGTTTGAATCTTGATGTATGGATTTGGAGGTACTGATTCTTCTTGCCAATTATCATCTCTGTTTAAATCAACTGCTTTACTTCGCCATCCCAACTCATCATCTGATACAAAAGTTTTTTTATCACTGACAGCTTTTATTTTATGAGGGATATATGCTTGGTCGGCAGCTTTCCATATTTCTTCTATACCAGAACTCTTTCTAAATTCTTTCAAGAAATCTTTTCGTTCAGTAAACAAAGCTAGTGCCTCCTTGTCCTCATCTGATGGCTGATAAGTTCCAGCTTTGCTAACTTGGGTCTCTAATTCTTTTTTGGCATCAAGAAGATATCCCATATCAATTTATATCAACTTTAGCATCTTCAGTAATCTTGCAAATAACATCCTGACTTTGAATAAAAAAATATCTAGTCAATGCTTTGTCTTCATCAATCTTCATGTCAACATCCACAGGCATCACTTTGTGGAACAGAACAATATCGCCAATGTTATAATTATCACTATTAGATCTAACAACATGGCCTTGAGCCACTTGACTGTCCTCTAATATTTCTTCAGGGATATAAATTCCAGAGGCAGAGATCTTTTCTTCATCTTTCATTATGATCTCTTTGACCATAATATTATCATTGCACATTGTTATTGTTTGCATAAAAGTTTTTCTTTAATGAAGTTATTTTCATTGCCACTTAGATATTTTTTACTAACTGAAAATAATTTCTTATCTTTATTATTTATAATAGTTTTTATGAGCCAATTTTTTGTTAGTTTAGAATTATCAACCACTTCAGTTTCTGGAACTTTGGCAACATCATTAAAAGAAAATACATTTGGAGTCCAGCCCATATCACCTTTGGTGGAAATCAATTCCTTCAAACAAATAGCATTGGCAGCTTGAAAATCTTTAGCAATAGCAGTTCCCATTGCAATGTGGCCAGGAAGAGAATTTGTAGTATAACAGATTGAAAATACTTTCATTGTTTTAATTTTACTTCTAACCTTATAAATAATCAAATGTTGACAAATCTGTCCAATCTCAATACATCATCATGAACCAAACCTTGTTTCTTCCTAAACTCCAGCATCTTCTTAGCCTCTCTGGTTGGTGGTATCTTACTCTTTCTATTCCTCAAAGTTTGCAAGAAGTATCTGTCAGTATCAGCACAATGGTCTTCTCCATCACTATTTAAGTCCTCTGGATGAGTGTCAGAATATATCAATGAAGGTATGGTTCTAATTGAGTCAAAACAGTTTCTGAAATACCGTAACTTTGGAGGAGTGTGCTCATCATGATACAAATATTGGTGCATTACTTGCCAACCTGTAATCCTAGAGCCAGAACCTTTGGTGCATGGTAGTAACACAGGCATCAAAGTTCCAACTTTGCCAATGCCATTTCGTTGCATAATCTCAGCAATTGTTTCAGCAGTGCCAGTGTTGGTAAATATAGCAGAGTCAGCTACAACATACTCCAAGAAATCTCCAGCTTGGTTGTTGATTGCCACAACTTCTTTGGCAATCTGCTCAGCTTCCCATCTAGAAGAGCCATCCTCTCTGTTGACATACAGTTCTCTATACTTATACACATTGCCATCATAATCAACTGCATACCAACCAAATGTAGCTGGCTTGGCACGTCCATGGTCATAAGCTCCAAATTTTCTATAAGTATCAGGAATAGTAAATGGATCCATCACATGAATATCTTCATTCCACTCCGAGAAGAACTGGCCTTCAAACAAATTCCAGTCGCCAAGAAGAAATGCCTTTCGTTTTTCTTCTGGTAATCCTTCTAGCTGGTCAAAGTAAGAAGAGTCAAGATTAACTCTATTGTCTTCAGCTGTGGCTCTGATGTATTTGAACAAGTGAGCTTCTTTTTCAGTTGGCTCGAATTCTCCATCCATCCAAATCTTTTTCACCCAAGCATGACCAACAGAGCCAGGATTGGTTCCAGCTAAGAACCAAGTTTCTGGAATTCCAGCCCATCGCAATCTAGTTCGTAGCATATCAAAAACATATTTTTGATTCTTGGTTAGCTCATCCACTCCAATAGTAGCAAACTCTGAAGAAGCATACTTGGCAGCATCATCCAGATTTCTAAGAGCAATCACTCCACTGCCATATTCTGGAGCTAACACATACTCCTTATCACCTTTGTTCAAATGTCCAAGCCAAGATGGAAAGTCATATGGAATTTTGCTAATGTGACGATCGTTTAGAGATGGATAATCTTCACAGAACAAACCAACTCTGACTCCCTTCTGGCCATACTTGCTAAAATAATACAACAACAGCTTGACAAGGATCCATCGCAGCCAATAAGATTTTCCACCACCCATCGCTCCTCCATACAGCACATACTTATAATCCTTCACTGCTATCTCGGCTTGTTTCTGCTTACTATTGAAGTGAACCAGCTCACTAAAATTGATGGAGTTGCTAGTTGTTGGCATAAAACTTATAGAAAGTATCAAACTTTTCCAAATCCTCTTCCTTTAACTCTCCACTGGAATATACTTCATCATAATTTTCAGTGACAGACACATTTGGATCAGCTCTAAGCAACCAAAACTTTGCCATGGCATCCAATACTCCTTCTTTAGTTTCTAGATCTGGCACAATGCCATTTTCAATCAGATCTTGTTTAACAATTTTAGTAACACCTCCAAGCCAAGCATACTTTCCTATTTGAGGATCAGCATTACTATTATCTCTACCCATTTGTGATTCTTTCATCAATAGAGCTTCTAGCAATCCTTTTGGCATCTCTGGATTGTTCTGATAAGTTTTGGCAATTGGTTCTTTCAAGTTCTCATGCACACTTCTAACTTCAATTCCATTTTCAAGCACATAAACTTTGCCATATAGAGCAGTTTTGATGTCAACAATCTTTGGTGCCAAATTTTTGTAAGTTTCTGTCTTATGACCACTATCATACTCCAATGAAGGAAACATCTTATCAGCTCCAGCCATAGCACCAGCTCCAACTGCAGTAGCACCTGCCACTCCAGCCAAAGCTCCAATTTTAGCTTGGCCAAATGCTGTGACTGGCTCATCTTTCATGCTTGTTGGAATTTTAATTTGCCACCAGACTCCACCATCTTGTTTAATCTTTCCTGTTACTTCCAATCCCATCTTCCTAGCTTCACGAGGAATAGCTTCTTCATTGAGTTTGTAGACGAAGTGTTTGGTATCTACTTTGCCAGAGATGTCGAAGGTTTCTATACTGTTTGCCAGTTCTCTATTGCTATTGAATATGCCTTTTATTGTTTCAGGATTTTTTGCTTTGCCTATAATTATTATATCTTGTTCAGTTAATTTATCTTTCGGCACTGCCTTAAACTTCCCATCTCCGAGGATGTCTGTGATTATCATTCTAACCTCTTCTTTGCCTTCAATCTCTAAACCAACTTTCATATTGTTTGAATTCAATCGTTTTGGAGCAGAAACTCCTCCTTCTATCGAACTTAGAGGTATCTTTTTTCTTACAGTTGGAGTTGTTAAACCATTTTTGTCAAGCCAGATAAAACTAACCTCTGCAACATCTCCATTTAAGTCATACATGTCTATGGTGTGCAAATTTCCAACTGCAGATTTTGGTTTTTTTGGAAAAAGAGAAGGATCTGTAATTGTTATATTTTCAGTATAAGAATCTATCTTTTTAGTAGGAGTATAATAAACAAATTCATCAGCTTTACCCAATCCCTCTATCTTCATTGCTGTTTCTCCACTTGGAATAAGCAAAGTATCTTTACCATCTTTAGCAGCTCGTTTTACTTCTTCTCGGAATGTGCGGAGATGAGCGAGTGGGTCGTTGGAGTTGTATGGTTGGAGTTTGTCTATTTCTGATTGTGCTTTCAGGGACATTTTACCATATTTAACATTATTCAAGTCATTGTAATTTGCTGGAGTTCTGCCTACTATTTCCTTTTGAAAGTTCTCCTTCTGCATCAAGTCACTCTGTGTTTCAAGTATCTTGCGAGTTCCTCCTGTTGTCCTTTCTCCATTTAAAGGAATGCCAACATTTTCCCCAGCCAGCATTCTTTTCGTGATAGCAGCTCTGTCTGCTTTCGTCATTGGATTTGGTAAATCTTCATAGCGGACATGGGAGAAGTAGTTGGGAAATGAATCTTTACTTGCCTTTACTGCATCATAAGAATTAAATGTTGATGGATACTCTCTTGAAGAATAATGCACATCTCCAGCACTTGTCTTGATTGGGCTTTGATAGACGATTTCACCATATTTACCATCTCCAATAAATTCTTCACCGACAGAAGACCAACGAGGAGATTTAACTGGTGTGGGAGTGAGAGGGACGAGCTGAGTTTCTACATCTTTGGCGAGTTGAGGGAGGGAGATTTTGTCAGATACTTCTTTGTTTGTTTTCACATCAAACCACTTATTTTCACTCTTTAATCTATACTCTAGATTGTCTGGCTTGACTGTTTCTGAAGTCCATCCTTGCTCTGGGAATTCATCATAATCCTGTGGTAGTTTACTTTTTTTAATTCTCACCATTATTTCATCAGGCGAATCATATCCTTTTGTAAGTTCTTCTGTTGGAGCAAAGTAAACACCTTTTCCATATTGACCCTTTGCTGGCTTAAGTCCTTCTTTTTGAATTCCAAATAATCCTTTAAGAGATGTTGTGTGATAACGATATCCTCCACTCTGTCTCTCCATCATCTCTTTCACCAAATCTAAATCAGCTTTCTTGATGCCCTCTTTCTGGGCTTTGTTGATAACTTCATTGAATTGCTGTTGTGTTATTTCATTAGGAAGACCTTTAAACTTTTCTAAGAGTCGTGTAGAGAGACCTTTAAGACCTTGAAACACAGCAGGAACAGTTTCAGCCACAGCTTTGCTACCAACTCGCTTCAGAGTACCAGCCATGAATGGATCAGCATACATATCATTGCCAAGTGGCATCACTCCAGCTTTAGCAGCCAACTTAAACTTCTCTTGCTCTGCACCCTCTGGAGTGTAACTTATTTTATTTTGTGCTTCCAGCTCTGCTGTAGTTGGCACTGGATCAAAAATTGCATTATAAACAGGCACAAATAAATCCTTGGAGGCTCTTGGAATGCCAAGGATGGTATTTTTTGCAATTCCTAATTTGGTATTATCAGCAAATGCATCTTTGATAGAAACAAACAGTGGCTTTTTTTTATTGGCAACTGGAATTGTAGTTGCTGTGGTGCCAAAGTTTAAAGGAGGCATTTTGTTTCATTGTTAGTAAGATTTCATATAACCATCAGAACTTTTCATTTTCTTCTTCATCTTTTTATTTGCTACTGTCATCTTTTTCATCTTGTCTGACTTCATCATCTTTTTCATTTTCTGTTCCATGATAGTTTTAGTCCAACTTAATAATCATTGGTCGTCCATCTCTACCAGAGTGTTCAATACTCTCGGTTGGTTTGCCATAAGCACGATCCAATAAAACAGAAGAGGCACGAACATCAGGCTCTTTAACAGAGATATAATAGTAGCCATTGTCTCCTCCATTTTCTCCAGCTTCAATTTGGTTGAGAGCTGTTTCTATTTCTTTAGGATCTTCTACTAAAATATGCTTCTCAATTTCTTTGTTTTTTCCTAACCTATCAATTCTGTAAACAAAAGTCACTCCAATAGCAGATTGGAATTGTGAAGTGAACAGTCTACTTGATGCACGAAACACTCTTTGTTTGAATGCTTCCAGAGTTTTCTCTTTTTCTAGAGTTTTGGCAGCTTTGGAACCTTTTGGTCTTCCACCTTTGTGACCATTGATTCTGTTCTTCTCAATTCTTTCTAATGATACACCCATGATGCTTAAGAAGCAATTAAACTATTCAGCCTCCTCTGGCTCAACTTCTTCTGGCTTCTCATCTTCTACCACAGCTTCATTTTTTTCTTCTTCCATTTTATTAAAAATTAAACTTATTAATAATAGCAATTTCACACCTCACAACTTTGCTTGTCAGGCAACTAATTAAACCAGCTTCACGTATCAACAAATACTTGGTGGTCTGGCTCCAATTGACAAGCAAAGCATTTAGATTTACATCCAAATACTTTTAATACAGTTTTGATGCTGTATTCAAAGTTGTGAATTGTCAAATTGCTTATAACTTAATTATTACTTATATTTGTAAAAAAGTCAAGTGCTAAAACATAAAACAAAAAATTTAGAGATTGCTCAACTTTTACCTTCCCGAATAGGAGAAAGATAATCTGGATAGGAATCTATAATGTTTTTTAACTTAGTAATCAATTAGCTATAATATAGATACTAGATGTATTTTCTATTATACTAAATATTACTTTCGCACATACGGTGCTGATCGGACGTCTGGGTAAGAGTTGCCAACTTATTTTCCCAGATTTCGCATCAGAATCTTATGCACGACTTATTCTGTTACTAAATACTTTTTGAGATTGACAAGAGATAAAATCTCTATACCCAGGAATACTTAGAAACAAGAAATTTAAGAGAGATGTTTTGGACTGCCTTCCCTCAAACGCAGATTGTTAAAAAACTTGTCAGCCAAATTCTTATTGACTGTAATAATTATCTCTCTTTGTTCTAAAAAAGTCAAATCTTGTATATAGTCCTTATTTTACAACAACAAATTTAACAATAGTTTATAATTAGTTGATAACTCAATAATATCCTTATTTTATAACACTAAAACAGGTGATTATTTAGTTGATAACTTTTTTAACTCTTCTAGGATCTCTCCACCTCTTTTAACACCTGGACAATCTTTTTTGTGAAGCCAGTGTGTGAGAGAACTACAACAGATGTGCATCGTTCCATTCCAAGTGTATTCTTTCTTGCCACCAATCCTTCCTTGCTCCTTGTATTTCTTCCAGTCATTCTCTTGTTTTCTCTTTGTTGTTAAGTGGCATGGAATTTTATCACAAATATCTGAATGTCCAAAAAATGCATGGTGACACTCTTTACAAACTCTAAGAGTTCTAGCTTGATCCATTTTTAGTAATTGGATTTCCATAAAATGCTTCTGTTTTGTTGAAAATATCCCCAATCCCCACCAACATCTCCCAGACAAATTTCACTGCCATAAAAATAATAAACCCAATAAAAACAAACCCAGTTATGACGATCCAAAACAGATAGAATAAGGTTAGGCCGATTTTATGGGAGAAGGACATTCTTCTTCTTTTCTGCAACCCTTAATAAAGGGAAATGGCGCCTCGCAAATTCTGATATTATTGGCAGTATTATACTTCCAGATATGGGTATGTTGTTGGTCTTCTTTCATTTTGTTTCTTCTTTTTTAGAGGGTAATAATTCTTTAGCTACCCACACTAATGCCAAAAAAATAGCATCTTTATCTTTTTCGTCCTGTGGTAATTCATCATAAGGAAGCATATCGGGGTGAGTTTTTAATTCTGTGTCCCTTTTTTCTCCGTATTTCCACCCCATTTTAACATAGGATTCTGTCCAAGAGTCGTGGGCTTCTTCTGGTGTTGGTAATTTTTCTGCTGATAAATACTTTCCAACAATATCAACCATTTGATTT
>Ga0100403_1003323_pt1 | contig 12026 bp, 11 predicted proteins | sample CryGeymet201501t_FD_83663 | JGI IMG/M metagenome (GOLD analysis project Ga0100403, IMG submission 83663) | Groundwater microbial communities from Crystal Geyser aquifers in Utah, USA - Crystal Geyser metaG 2015-01t | ecosystem: Environmental > Aquatic > Deep subsurface > Groundwater | place...
TGATACGGACCTATACTGTTTATGTACTCATTTCTTCTTGCCATTTTTTTTGTGCTTGCAAGAAGGTGGTCATCGTCAAATCAAAATAGAGTTGCTTGGGAAGAATGACTGGCCGCATATCGGAAAGAGAAGCAGGTACTTTTTAGGGGTTTAGGATTTTATTGACGATGTTTGAGGTGCTGCGGCCTTGGTGAAAGGGGAGAGACTTGACCTCTCCTCCGTAAGACATCACAAAATCGGATCCGACAATTTGGTCGACTTTCCAGTCTCCACCCTTAACCAAGACATCGGGTCGAACTTTTTTGATCAACTCTATTGGAGTTTCGTCGCCAAAAATCACCGTTGCATCCACACAGGACAGACCGAGAAGCATTTCTGCGCGGTCTTCCTCGGATTGAATTGGGCGCTGATCTCCTTTAAGGGCTCTCACGCTCGCATCGGAGTTCAAACCCACAATCAAAAAATCTCCTAAAGCTTTCGCGTCTTGCAAGTAGCGCAAATGCCCCACATGAAGAATATCGAAACACCCATTGGTGAATACAATTTTTTTATTTTTTCTGAGGGCCTCAAGCTCTGAAGCCACCTTATTCAGAGACCAGACTGGCATCAGCTTTTTTGAGCGTAAAGATTAAGGCCGGTGATCATCCCAGCAAAATCTCTTCTAAAAATAAAGGACAAGATCGGAAGAGCAATGACACCCGTCATAGTAACGAGCACACTTCTTAAAATCACTCTCAAAGGATACTTCTCATCCCTGTGCTCGTCGTCTCTTCCGAGCTGAAGGTCAAAAGTCCATTCGCCCAAAGTTCTGCCGAAAAAAGTTCGCGAAATGATAAAATAAATCTGCATGACGGCGACAAGAAGAACTCCAACTCCAATTTGAGTCATAAGATCCGTGTTGATCGCTCCCACTAAAGTTTGGAGCTGAACCCCAGTCACTGTGAGAAGGGCTGTCGTAAAAATCAGTCCGATGGCAACAACGACAACCGAATCTAAAATTGATGCCGATAAACTTCCAGGAGAAACGGCCAATCGACGCTGAGGCGAGTCTGCGGCCCCTCTTCGAGTTCCTACCGAAGCCAAGTCCCCTTTTGCGGGAACTTTCTTGATCTCTGTCTTTTGAGGTCTTTTGTAGGTGTCTTGAGTGGGAAAAGGAGAGCGAATGGTCGGCTCAATCTCGACATCCATCAATTTAAAGTCAGGCTTCTTCGTTCGTGGAAGCGGAGAAGAAAACTCAACCTTATTGCTTTTATTTTCAGAAAAATCTGTTGTGGCTTCAAGTGGAGCACTCTCAAGAGAGGTTACAATTTCTTCAAAGGTCAGGTTTCTTTTTTCAACCGAGGATTGAGAAGCCGAAAGGGAAGTGTCTTCCTCTACACCTAATGGAATGGAGGACGGAACCATCGGTTTAGCACCTTGGTCCAATTGGCTTTCTTTAATGGATTCCCTAAGAGACTTCTGCTTTTTATGAAAACCCAGACCTTCGGTTAAAGGCTTAAACTCAAATTCGTCAAATGGATCCATACTCTCAACACCCCTTACAGACTGAATTCATACTTTAAAATGGAGGCCACAGCCACGCAAGCCGTTTCCACCCGAAGAACTTGGTCGCCTAAGGTGAGTGGCTCAAGCCCAACTTGCTGAAATCGCTCCACTTCTCCCTCAGAAAAGCCTCCCTCACTTCCAATGAATGCACAAACTTCTTGTAGCCCCTGGACCTTGGCCGAGCCAAGAGCCTCCTTGAAGGTCCTCGAACCGGTCCCTTCAAAGGGAAATAGACCCAGCCGGCCCTCTTTTTGGTTAAAATCCTTCAGAAGATCTTTGAGCGCTAAAACCTCCCCTAATTCCATCAAATCACCTCTCCCGCACTGACGAGTGGCTCCTTTGATGACTTTCATCCAGCGCTCTCTTCGATTGGGCGAAATCTCACTGAGCTTTCTTAAAAAACTAAAATCAGACAAAAAGGGAGTCACCGTCTTCACACCGAGTTCAACCGACTTTTCCAAAATAAAATCAAACTTCGGCAGACGAGGCAAAGAGACAAAAAGATGAATATGAGGCCGAGGCAGCTGAGGAAGATCTCTTTGAGTGACCCTTAAAACGCGAAGGTCCTTTTTTCCAATCTGCATGGCCTCAACTAGATAAGCCTGGCCATCTCCGGGAAGGAGCTCAAACTGTTGGCCTTCCTTCACACGACAGACACTGACCAAGTGGTGAAACAAATCGCCGCCGATGATGAATTCATTTTCACCAAGCTCCTCTTTCTCAATCCAAAAACGCCTCAGGGCCACTTGGCCCCCAAACAAATCCATTCTCCATCTTGCCTTTCATGAACCCACTGGGCCCCCTTTGGAAGTTCAAATTGAGAAACAAACTCAGACTTGTTTTCCGCCAAAATCCCTGACAACAAAAGCCACCCTTGAGGCTTCACCTTTTTGAAAAGGTCTTCTCTCAAAAGAAGAAGAACTCCTTCAATGATGTTTGCAAGAACCACATCAAACTGTTCATTCAGCTGATCGATTTGTCGATGGTCCATTTGAACTGAAGTTTTATTCAAACCAAAGTTCTCATTGGCTACACGCTGAGACTCCACATCTGTGTCCGTCGCCACCACATTTTCAAAACCCATCATCGAACCCAAAATCGCCAGAATGCCGGTTCCCGTCCCCACATCGAGCAAAGACTTCCCCCGCCCTTCTGGCACCAATTCGTAGAGGGCCTTCGACATCAAACTTGTGGTCTCATGAGTGCCTGTGCCAAAAGCCATTCCAGGATCAATGGACAGCACTTTTTGAGCCTCCTTGGGAGCCTCTAGCCAAGAGGGCACCACATAATGCCCGCCCACAAGCTCAAAGGCTTTGAAATGTTCCTTCCACCCCTCCATCCAGTCTTCATTTTCTTTTTTCAAAGTGGAAATTTCAATTTCTGGAAATCTCAACCGGAGAAGTTCAAAAAACTGAGGCGCAGGAGTGGATTCAAAGTAGATGTCAAGGTCCCTAAACTCAGAAATCAAAGATTGCACTTCATCTGTTCCGGGCTTGGGTTCGTACTTTAGGCTTTCACTCATTCCTAAAGCACCTTGTTCAAAGACATAGGAGGAAAGCCAATCCTCAGCAAGAATGGAAACATTTTTTAGATGGACAATGTGATACATGAGGGCTGATTTATCACAGCCTTTTGAGGCTGGCTATGGATTATAGGCCTTCTCTGTCAAATCTATAGAGTTAATGACTAAGCGAACGTCGTCTTTTTCGGAACTCTCAGCAACGGAGTCTGAATCATAGAACCTGGTTGGAATATTTTCAGCACTCTTTTGAAGGGAGTTGGGATCAATCAGATCTCCAAGTAAAATGTAGTTGTCCTTAAGCACAGGAATAGAGTCCCTTGAGAAGTCTTTATGGTATCTAGCAATACTGATGTTTTTATCTGTGTAAATGATTTTCACTTGAGCGACTTTAATGCTGAGCTCGCCGAGAGATCGGTTCTGAAATCCGTCGTAGAGTGGAACTCGTCGAACCACATCATAAACACCGTCCGCCTTCAGGCCCTCTTCAGTTCCGGCGTAGATGTAAAAATCTTTTTCTGTTTTTTCATCATTTGAAAGAGGCAATTGCCTTCGAACTTCGAAAATAGAAAAGTCTGGGCCTTTTGCAAATGCAAAAGGAGTGTAAAATAGAATCGCCAGGGCGATTGGTAGGATCCGTTGCATGCCGTCCCTCCTTGGGGGCTATTCATCTCAAAGTCCTATCGGCAGATATTGCCCATCTCCTGAACAAGAGGTTAGACCAGCTTTTAAATTGACTCCCTACTCAGGGGCCAATAAACCAAACCTATGTCTAAGATTGAACTCAACCATGTCTTCTTCAAATCCCTGACCTTTGGACTGGCATTAAGCCTTTTGGCTATGATTTTCTACTCACGAATGTTCATTCTCGCCGGACTCACGGGAGTAGGGATTGGGTGTTTGGTCAGTCCGTTTCTGACCTTCTTAAGAGAGAGGTTAAAGATTCCACGGGCCGTTGGAGCCCTCATCCTCATTCTCGCACTGGCTCTCTTATTTTCGACCCTCTTCATTGCGACGGGCTCTTTGGTGGCCGATCAGTTAAACAACTTGGATGAACAGCTCCCAAATTTGGTTGATAAAGCTGAAAAATCTTGGAGAGATTTGGTCAGCGACTACCCAATTATTCAACAGAATCTTTCTGACTTCTCCATGGCTGAAAGCATAAAGTCTGGAATCTCGCGGCTCGTGAATGGATTGAGCTCTGGTTTTAGCGCTATGGCCGGCGTGGCGCTGGCTTTTTTCATCGCCCTCTATACGGCGATCCATAGTCAAAATTATTTTAGAGGTTGGGTGGAGCTTTTTCCCAAAAGACATCGAAGCCGAGAGGAAGATCTTTCAATCAAATCGGCAAAAGTTTTAAGAGCTTGGTTTTCAGCGCAAATGATCGATATGGCTTTAGTGGGCGTGATCACGGCCTTTGGTCTCTGGCTTGTGGGAGCGAGATATTGGGCGCTCTTTGGTATAATGACCGCGCTTCTTGCCGTGATTCCTTACTTTGGAGTGGTGATCACCTTGATCTTTGCCGTCTTCGTCACAGGTGCCGAACAGCCCGAACTTGTCTGGTGGGTCTTGTTGGTCTTCTTTATCACCCAACAAATCGAAGGGAACCTGATCTTACCAATCATCATGAAAGAGCGAGTCAAGCTCCCTGAAGCTCCCCTTCTCTTTGTCATCTTACTCATGAGCTTTTGGTTTGGAATCCTTGGGATCATTGTTGCCCCAGGGCTTTTTGCCATCGCAAGAACTCTTTACATTGAACTCACTGGGGATTGAATTTTCATCGCTCAATCCCAAGAATAGATTGGCGATGAACTTTATCCTCTCCCCCCCGCATGGAGCTTCAACCTGTCAGAAGGGACCAAGTAAGGGTTTTGATCTGTGTTTCTTAAAAGTTCTTCACATCGAGGCTGACCATTGGTGGGATGAGGCCTTTGCAAATCAGCACGGATCTTTTGGGTCGCCTGGTCTTGCACCGTTGCCATATTCGTCTGCGAAGTTCCTCTTGATATCATCGCCTTGAGCTCCTCGAGGTCAATGAACTTGGCCATCGCTTCGTTTCCCTTTCGGACATGGCTTCCGCCGCTGCGAGCTTGGGACAAACCAGCCCCTTCAAAACCGGAAAGAAGACGTTGGAAAAATCCAATCCCGACGGCAGACTTTAAGTGATTGAATTCCTCTTTATATTTTGTATTGATCTCTTTTTGAATTCGATCTTCTCTTGTAGGAAGAAATTTAAGTCGAGAAAGCAAGCCCTCCTCATAGGAAAAGACCTTTGAAATGTACTGTCGAATCAGCTTTCTTGAAAGTCTAGAAACCTGCTCGCTTTGCTTAAATGGAGTGAGGAAGTCCCATATCGAAACCTCTGATTTAACGATAGCATAAGACTTGGCAGCCAGATCTTTAAGGGCGTCGCTCACCTGAGGAAGAGTCGACGATCCCACAATGGCTTGAATCTTTGAAACTCGGCTTAAAAAGTGAAAGTCTTCTTCTTTCACAGAGCCAAAAGAGACCACTCGGTCCCTCATAAGAGCTTGCTCCCAAGCCAGGTAAGAAACCAAACTTTCTATGACAAGAGGAAGTTGGTGCAATTCTCTCTCGGCAAATTCTCGATCCACAATGTATTTTTCTAAAAGCTGGATGTTGGAGTCAAAACTCAAGTTTTGAAGAAGGGCGAGCTTCAACTCATCACTTCTCGCAAAGGTGCCATCCAGAAGAGCTCTCTCTTCCACAGTCACATAGGATCCTGAAGGCTGATGCTTATCAATGGAGCGAATCAGCGTGATTTGACCGTAGCTCCATTTTCTAAAAAAGCGACCAAAGAAACCCTTTGAGAGGGCTTCAGGTTCAAAATTGTAAACGGTCACCCAGTTTTGCTCTCGATCCAGACGGGATAATTTATCTGCGACCGCTTTTGCCTTCGCTTCAAAGGCTTCTCTTTTTGGTCGACCCCAGGCCACAAAGCGATTCACGTGAACCGCATTATAGGAACTCAGAATGCCTTGACCGTACTCCTGCTGAGAGGTTTGGTCTCTTAAGGCTTCTGACTTAAAAGCCCTCATAAATTGACGGATGGAACTGGCGACATTCGTCTCAACCCCTTCAGAGGGCGCTAAATAGTCATCCAAAATGTGCTGCTTCTCTTCGCGACCTACAAACATAATCTGAATGCCATGCTGAGCTGCCGCTTCTAGGAACTGAGACTTTCTCAATTGAACTTCTGGCTTAAACTTTTCATCACTGATCCCATATTCATTTGTGGGAACAATAATGAGGCCTCCCGCAAAGTCCTTCATCAAAGTGCGGTCGAGCTGAGTTTTTTGGTTCAGATCTAAATGCCCTTCGTAAGAAAGATCCCAAACGGTCATCTCTTCTCCGAGAGATTCCACCTGACTTCGAAAGGATCTGATCACATCCCCACTGATTTCAGAGTTTGCCACTAAGAGAACTTTTGATTTTGGATTTCGACGATATTGAGCCGCTGTTCTTAAGGTGTAAACTCTCTCTTGAATCTTGCGAACCTTTGGATCCGTAGGCTTATCCAAGCCCAATCCCATCGCGATTTCTGTCGATTTAAATGGAGCCACACCTTCTCTCACTCCTAAGACGGCGCTCACAACTGTCGATTGACCAGGACCCAAATTTTCGACAGCTTGAATGATTTCGCTCGTGAAATCAATGTCTCCCCCACTGGAGGTGAAAAGTTCAACTTCATAGCCTTCAAGATCAGATCTGGTTTTCTTAAGATAGTATTCTATGGCTCTCTTAATCTCAGACTTCGATCCAAAGGGGCGCTTCGAGATGTTTTTAATTCGAAAAGAAAGGGCCGTGGCCTCTCCGGGGGCCAAGGTTCTTAAACCCTGAATGGCTTCCATTTCGATAGGGAAGGAGAAAGTCAAAGTCTCTACTTTTTCGTCATTGATGTAGTCACGGTTGGACCGGTTCTGAAAGGCTTGAGGCGTGAATTCCTCCCGCCAAACTTGTCTCTCTTCACCGGGTGTGAATTGAATGTCCTTCACTTTGAAAGATAGAGGTTGATCAAAGGTGTGGCTTTCACCCGACTTAAGGGATTGGCTCAGTTCCAATTGAACTCCGGTGTTTGTTATAAATTGTTGATCATTCAGATACATGGTTATGGAAGCATCAGATGGTGTGGGCATGTCCCCAACGTTTCTGACTGTGAGATTGTTTACATAAACAGTTTCTCCTGGCTCTAAAAAGCCGTCCTTGTTTTCAGAAACGATTTCATAACTATCGACTTTTAAATCATAGCGACTGGCGTAATCGGTAAACTTTTTCTCGTCCTCCCACACTCTGTAGGTGACCAATCCATTCTTTCCATTGGATGAGCTGTGCAAGGTTGGGTAGGTGGGCGTTTGACCATCTCTTCCACGATATCCATCAGACCCTCCTGAGTTGGAGTGATGGGTGGTGGTGGTCGTTTCTTCGCCTTTTGAATTCGTTGTGGTGTGGGACTCTGTCCAACTGTAAGAGTCTCCCCCATCGCCTCCTGCGCCACCTTTTCCACCTTGACCGTGTCGCCCGGCTTGAGCTCCTCGGCCTCCAGACACATTGGGCTCAACGAGCATCAAAAGGGAGAGGTCCTTGATGGAGGTCTCAATAAGAATTCTTCCGCCTTTTCCAGCGAGGGAGGCATCTGTCCCAAAGCCTCCGTCTCCCCCATCACCACCATTTCCCCCATCTGTTCCATTGGAAAAGCGAGTGGCGTCTGAGCCGTCACTTCCTCGTGCGCCGTCGCCCCCATCGCCTCCAATACCGCCTGGCTGCGCATCTCCGCCGAGCGCCAAGGCATAGACAGAACCCGAAGTTCCAAACTCCACTTTAAAAGATTCACTCTTTGCCCTTTTTGATCCTGAGGGAGTAAGTTTGGCCTTGATCTCAAGGACGCCTTTGACGGACTCACCAATTTTGAGCTCCATCTCCCCGGCGGGCTTCCCATCGGTCGGCGGAGAGGCATTTCCGCCTCGAGTTCCATCCTGACCGGACCAACTCCCACGGCTTCCATTCCGACCATCAGAGGCTGGATTTCCTTTTTTCCCAGACACATTGATATCCAAAAGAGACTTGGCCTGAGCTAGATTTTGAGAGGGACTGCTCAATGCCATGGAGAGAGAAAGTAACATTGGAAGGTTCCATAAGGATCGTCTCATAAGGGCCTCGATTGATTTGAATTTAAAAGTTCAAATCATTACCCTTCGAAAAGTGTGCCAATCAACCAAAACTAAACTCCTCCATGCCCCCTTTTAACTGATTGGAATAACTCATGATTTTTAGACTGTCGAAAAGCTTCATTTTGATATCCGACCACACTCCCTCTAGAGGTGACGATTTAGGGGATTCTCCCAAAATTGAGGCCTCTTCTCGGGCGAGTAAATTCAAAAAATATTTCGAGGCCGGTGTTTGAGAGACTCGCAAAAAGAAAATTCTTCGAAGAGACTCAAATCATCAATCAACTCGCCAAAACCATTCGGAAAATTTGTCGACACCAATGTGAGAGCTTTTGCTCCATCACAAAAAATCACTTTGGATAGGTCCTTTTTGTTAGGCATGCTCATTGCTTTTTAAAATCGAAAGATAAGAATCATTAACTAAGAACGCCTGGAGGCCCATTGTGCGAGCATTTTTTCCATTGATGCTGTTTATATCGACATTTTTTTCCGCTTCGGTTTTGGCCGAAGACAGTTTATTTCCCTTTCAAATTGAGCAAGGGGACCAACTGAATCTCACTGTGGATTCTCGTCATCAGAATGATGGTGGACAGACTTTAACCATTGAGCTTCAATCTGAAAAAGGATTAAAGTTCGCAGCAACTGTTCCAGCAATGGTTGGAGGGAAGATGAAGCCCTCAGTTGGAAATCCTAAAAAGATCTATAAAGCCTACACTTCCAAAATGTATCCCAACGCCGTTTTTAATAATGCCATCCTGTTTGGATCTGGAAGCTTTATTTTTTCAAACGAACAAGGATACACCACGATGTCCTGCAACTCTGAGACTTCTCCGTGCCTGAGAAACTACCATGCGGCTATCCCATCTCCAGCGGCTTCTTGGGTGAATCGACTTATTAGAGAGGTGGGTACAGAAAACACAACAATTGTTGTTAAATAAATTCCAATCAAAAAAAGGGTCCCCTTAGGACCCTTTCGCGAATTGAAATCAAATTTACTGATAACTTTCTGGTTAAATGACCCACTAATGTCGATCTCTCAAAAACCTAAATTAGAGCTCCGGAGACGGAAGGCGAATGGCAATGCCTTCTTCCATGCTCTGACTCTTGATCGACATCTGAGGGTTCTGCACCACTCGCTGTTGAAGCTTCGTGAAAATAGGCTCTCGAATGTTGAGCGAATTTTCTTGAAGCACACATTGTCTTGCCAACCGTTCGGCAACATTGATGACAATCGGAGCTTTCAGATTGGCTGTCATTTCTGTTGGATCATTTGGAATGGTGATGATCGAGAAGCATCTTGTGCCCTCTGGTCCCGTCAGCTTTAAGGCCTCAAGGTCATACTTGGTCAAATGAACAGTGTAATTGGACATGAAAAGTTCCGGCTCTAAGAGAGGAAAAGCCACTCCTGGCTCTTCACAACTTTGAAGCCATGCAAAGATCTCGTCTGTTGGATCGTCCAAGAGGACAAAGCGTCTCAGCTCGTTAAAGCCAAGAAGACCCTCTGGAAAAAAAATCATGTCGTCGGACGTTAATTCAACAGATCCAAACCGCGTGGTCTGAATAGTCATAATGCCCCTCCCCTTAAGTAAAGAATGCCCCCAAAGAACAGACAGCACAAGATCTAATCTCCGGTTAATGGTCGAGAAATATTGCGGCGTATCAAGGCTGACGGAGCAGGATCTCTTAAGGATTTGAAGTGTTTTAAAGTCGCTACTTTGTCTGAAAAGGACTCAAGAAAAGGGCTTTGAAGCCCTTCAGAACTCAGTCACTGAGCCGCCTTGTTCTTTGGTTTCAACAGCTCAGCAACGGCTTTGGTGCTATCCGAAGTGGTTGAGGCCGACTCTTGGTTTTGGCTCTGAATGGCCAAATAGACCTCTTCACGGTGAATTTTAGTGTCACGAGGGGCTTCAATGCCTAGACGCACTTGTTTTCCCTTTATTTGAACCACTCGGATTTTGATGTGATCGTCGATCGCAATACTTTCACCGAGTTTTCTTGTCAGGACCAGCATAAGAACTCCTTCAACATCCTAGTCAAAGAATCGATTAGATTATTAGACGCATGACTTGCAAAAAGCTATACGGAACAAATCATGGGATACTTTAGCTAGCTCTAAGGCTAAAGATTGTCAAGCTAGCCGAGGAAGTCGAGGAGACTCTTTTGGATTAATTTTCCGGACGTTTGAAGAGTGGCTTGAAGGGTGCTTTCGGTCTTGTTGATATCACTCACTGTCTTAAAAACATCGGCATCTTCAAGTTCCGAGATCGCAATTTGATTATCCACTTTGGCTTTTTCCAATGTTTGTGAATAGTTTTCAATTACAGCCGCCCTAGACCCCACTTGTGCGCGAGCCAAAACCACTTGGGACAAGGCCGTATCAAGGTCATTCAAAGAGTCTTGAACCCCTTCTTTGTCATTGGCTTTTAAGGAGATCTCCAAACCTTTGAGCACTGAAAACAGATTCACCGCTCCCGAACCTTTTTTCTCCTCAGACAAGTTTTCTGGAAACAAAGAGTCCAACTCGCTGGCTGGACCCCTCATTTCTGGGGAGGAAAGCTCATTTTCAACGGGAGCTTCAAGATCATTTGAAGGGGCATTGGGATCAATAGCGTTCTTATCTCGTGTTTGATTGGCCTGACCCGCAATGAAGTCTTCAATGGTTCTGGGTTGATCCTTAGAGGGCATGCTTACGCCATCTCCGCCAAAACCCTCTCCGAGAAAAATGCGACTTCCTGGAAGGTTCATTGAGATAAAGGCGTCCTTATCCACGTGAATCAAAAGCTCCCCGTCATCGCCCTGATAGGAGCCATCATGTTTAAAGGGGCTGGAGGTGGTTTTGTAGCCCCCAAAGATAAATCGATCTCCCATTTTGCGATTTCCAACTTGAACCATCTGCGAATAAAGCTGTTCGATCTCGGTTGCAACCACCCGACGAGACTCTTCATTGGCACTGGCATCATTGGCTTGAGACAGAGCCAAATCCTTAGCTCGCATAAATAGTTCAGAGACTTCGCTAAGAGACTGATCGGTAAATTCTAAGAAGGACTTGGCGTAGTTTAAGCTTTTTGTAAACTGCTGCTTACCTGATAAATCCACCTTTTCACCGAGGACTCGAGTCGCTGCGAGTGGGTCATCCGAAGGCTTCGTCACACGCTTTTGAGTGGCGGCTTGATTCTGAAGCTCAGACATCTGACGTCGGTTCTTACCGACGTTGGTCATCACTTGATCATAAGACATCTTATCCGCGATTCTCATTTAGTGTTCCTACATCCTCTTAAGGTTTAAAACCGTGTCCATCATTTCATCGGCTGTTCGAATCAATCGTGCTGAAGCATCAAAGTTCTTTTGAAACTCAATCATCTTGGTGGTCTCTTCATCCAAGCTCACACCACTAATGCTTTCTCGAATGTTTTGAAGCTGCTTAGTGATTCCATCTTGCGCTTCCGCCGCGGACTTGGCTCTTTGGGTTTCCACACCCACTTTACCAACTGTTCCTGCATAGTAATCATCAAAAGAGGCCGTTCCGCCTTCAAAGACATTCTTGTATTGAAGACTAGAGAGAATATTGGCTATTTGATTGTCAGCAGGAGCGAAGGGAGTGCCTGCTGCGGAAATTTTTCCCACATCAGTCTTTACTTCCTCGTTGAGCTTTAGTCTTTGGGCGGCGCCTTTAATCTGTGTCGGCTGCTCAAAAAAGGTCACACCCTTTTGATTGTAGCGATTGTACCCTTCCCTATGGGCCTTGTTCACTTCTGTGGCCAGATTGAAGGCCAACA
>Ga0100403_1003331_pt1 | contig 12012 bp, 9 predicted proteins | sample CryGeymet201501t_FD_83663 | JGI IMG/M metagenome (GOLD analysis project Ga0100403, IMG submission 83663) | Groundwater microbial communities from Crystal Geyser aquifers in Utah, USA - Crystal Geyser metaG 2015-01t | ecosystem: Environmental > Aquatic > Deep subsurface > Groundwater | place: USA...
CCAACGCCTCGGCTACCGCCGCATCGTCACGCTCCTCGTCTACCTCATCATCGTCCCGACGGTCTTGCTCCTGTCGCTCGGGATCGTCCTCATGTTCGTCGGCGAGGTCTTCAACATCCTCTTCGGCGTCCTCACCGTCGCGTTCGTCGGCGTCCTCGTGACGGGCGTCGTCCTCGTCCTCGTCTTCCTTCGTCGCGAAGCGAACCTGTCCGAGCTCCAAGCCGACTTCGTCAGCAAAGTGAGCCACGAGCTTCGAACGCCGCTCACATCCATTCGCCTCTTCGTCGAGACGATGGAGCGCTCGAGGGGCAACCCCGAGGTCGAAGCGAAGTGCCTCGACGCGCTCGGCAGCGAAACCGAGCGCCTGTCGAAGCTCATCGAGCGCCTCCTCGATTGGGGACGCATGGAGTCGGGGCGCTACAAATTCGACATGAAGGACGAGTCGGTCGCCGCGATCGTCAAAGACGCCGTCGACGCGTTCTCGCCGCTCCGCTACGCGGAGCTCGACCTCGAGACGGTCATCGAGGACGCGCCGAACGTCTTCGTCGATCGCCACGCGATCGTCGACGCGCTCGTCAACCTGCTCTCGAACGCGCACAAGTACGGCGGCACGCCGCCGAAGGTGAAGCTCCGCGCGTTCGCGCTCCCCGACGGCGTCGCGTTCGAAGTGACCGACAACGGCGAGGGCATCCCGCGGCCCGAGCACCGCCGCATCTTCGAGAAGTTCTACCGCATCGACGACCGCCTCTCGCGCGGCAAGGAAGGCAGCGGCCTCGGTCTCGCGATCGTCAACCACATCGCGCGCGCGCACCGCGGCCGCGTGATCGTCGAGAGCGAGAAAGGGAGGGGCTCGACGTTCCGCCTCGTCGTCCCCATGACGAGGAAGAACCCTCGGGCCACTACCGAGAAGACCGACGGCGAGGTAAAGCAGACCGCATGACGACGACGAAGGCTGCGCGGGGGATCGCCGAGACGCCGCAGCGCCGCGTGCTCGTCGTCGAGGACGACGCGAGCATCACGCTCGGCCTTCGGATCAACCTCGAAGCGGAGGGCTACGAGGTCCTCACCGCGGGCGACGGCGAAGAGGGGCTCGCGATCGCGCGGACCCAAGCGCCGGACGTGATCATCCTCGACGTGATGCTGCCGAAGCTGAACGGCTTCGAGGTGCTGCAAACGCTCCGCGCAGAGAGCCTCGCGATGCCGATCATCATGCTGTCCGCGCGCACGGGCGAGATGGACAAGGTGACGGGCCTCGAGCTCGGCGCCGAGGATTACGTCGCGAAGCCTTTCTCGCTCGCCGAGCTGCTCGCGCGCGTGCGCGCGGCGCTTCGGCGCAGACCGCCGCAGTCGAAGCCGTCGGTGCTCGTCTTCGGCGACGTGCGGATCGACGTCGCCGCGCGCAGCGTCTCGCGCGCGGGCGCGCCCGTGGAGATGACCGCGACCGAGTTCGACGTGATGCTGTGCCTCGTCGACGCGAAAGGGACGGCGCTGTCGCGCGACGCGATCTTCACGAAGGTGTGGGGCCCGAACCACCACGGCACGCCGCGCACGATCGACAACTTCGTGCAGCAGCTCCGCGCGAAGCTCGAGATCGATCCGCAGGCGCCGAAACATTTCCTCACCGTCCGCGGCGTCGGATACCGCTTCGACGCATGAGGGCATGCATCATCGGAGCCGGCTCGTCCGGCATCGCGGCGGCGAAGGCGCTCCACGCGCGGGGCATCGACTTCGTCTGTTACGAGAAGAGCGATCGCATCGGCGGCAACTGGGTCTTCGGCAACAAGAACGGGATGTCGTCGGCGTACCGCGGCCTCTACATCAACACGTCGCGCGATCGCATGCAGTACTCGGACTTTCCGATGCCGCGGTCGTACCCGGATTTTCCGCACCACACGCAGATCGCGGAGTACTTCGAGGCGTACGTCGACCATTTCGGATTCCGATCGCGCATTCGCTTCGAGACGGGCGTGAAGCGCGCCGCGCCGAACGGCGGACGTTGGAACGTGGAGCTCGAAGACGGCACGCACGAATCGTTCGACGCGCTCCTCGTCGCGAACGGGCATCACTGGGATCCGCGCTGGCCCGAGCCGCCGTTCCCTGGAACGTTCGCGGGGCGGCAGATGCACTCGCACGAGTACAAGGACGTGAAGGAGCTGACCGGCAAGCGCGTCGTCGTCCTCGGAATGGGCAACAGCGCGATGGACATCGCGGTCGAGGCTTCGTACGAGGCCGAGCGCACCATTCTGTGCGCGCGCCGCGGCGCGTGGGTGATTCCGAAATACTTGTTCGGAAAGCCGCTCGATCAGCTGACGACGCGCGCGGGCGTGCCGTTCAAGGTGCGGCAGAAGCTCCTCGAAGCGGTCTACAAGATGTGGGTCGGCGAGATGGAGCGTTACGGATTGCCGCGGCCGGATCATCGGCTCGGCGAGGCGCACCCGACGATCAGCGGGCGCATCTTGGATCGCCTCTCGCACGGAGCGATCACGGTGAAGCCGAACATTCAATCGCTCGAAGGCGACAGCGTCCGCTTCGTCGACGGGACGACGGAGAAGGCGGACGTCGTCATCTATTGCACCGGGTACAAGGTGACGTTCCCGTTCTTCGATCCCGCGTTTCTGTCGGCGCCCGACAACGATCTGCCGCTCTTTCGGCGCGTGTTTCATCCGACGATTCCCAACGTCTTCTTCATCGGCCTCTTGCAGCCGCTCGGCGCGATCATGCCGCTCGCCGAGGCGCAGGGCGTTTGGATCGCGAAGTACCTGCTCGGTGAGTACGCGCTTCCGCCGCGAGGCGAGATGCAGCGCGACATCGACCACGAGCGCAAAGTGATGTTCAAGCGCTACGTCGCGTCGAAGCGCCACACGATGCAGGTCGACTACGACGACTACCTCGCCGACCTGCACAAAGAGATCGCCCGCGGCGCGAAGCGCGCCCGCGCGTCCTCCTGAAGTCGTCATCCGGAGCGGCGAAGCCGCTTCGTCATCCTGAGCGGCGAAGCCGCAAAGGACCACCGCACGCGCAGCGCCGCGAGCATGTGCTACCGCTCTCGTAATGCTCCTGCGTTCGTACCTACCTATCGCGCTTTTCTCTGGGCAGTCGCTGCTCGCGGCAAGCGCGATCGCGTGTGGTGGTTCGACCGCTACTTCCATCGCCGACGCGTCCATCGAGGACGCGGCGCCGGACGCAGCCGAATGCGTGTACCGGCTTCCGGATGGCGCGGTCGCGACTTGCGCGGTCGATGCGGGGCTTTGCCCTTATGCGAACGGGTGCAACGCGTGCAGATGTGCGATCGGCGCAGAAGGCCCGTATTTCGAATACTGCACGACGCACCCCTGCAACTAGGCTGAACCTTTCACAACTGATCGCGCCGGGAGTCGGTTCGCGCTCAGCGCGGATTCGGCGGAATGACGACCGTGTTGATCGGCTTCACGCTCTCACCGGCCGGATATCCGTAGCTCACCGCTTGCGTGTAGAAGCTGCCCGTCTCGTTGTTTCCCCAGCCCCACACGGTGAGCCCGAACGGCGCGTCGCTGTGCGCTTCGTGCCGGCCGTTGTCGCACTGGCCTTGCTTCGCGAAGTTGTGCCGCACGAGATCGAAGCGCGTGTACTGGTAGTTGCCCGACGAGCCGACCGGCTGCCATCCCGTCAGCACGCCCGCGCAATCGAGCGTCACGTCCTTGAATCCTTGCGGGCCCTTCGTGCGGATGAACACGAGGTTCGTCTCCGGGTACGTCGGATCGGTGAAGAAGACGTACGAGTTCAGGTACTGCTTGCCCGGCACGACGTTCACGAACTCCGGATCGCCCGCGCAGCCGAACGCGCCGCTGCCGATGTTCTGCCCGTTCGACGTGCAGCTCGTCATGTAGCTCCCGACGTAGAACGGGTGCATGTCGTCCTGGCTCTTCACGACGAACGGGCCGGGCGAGTTGAACTTCACGACTTGCCCCGCGCCGAGCGTCGTCGGTGCGCCGGGCGGCGTCGACGGCTCCCACGTGAGGTGCGTCCCGTCGAGCAATCCCATGATGCGCCACGGAACCGACTCGTCCGTGCCGTCGACGCGGCTGCGGTAACGAACGCCGACGTACTCGCTCCCGAGCGCTTGCACCGGCGGGATCTGCTGGTGCGTGGAATCGCAGTACGGCGTCGCGACGTCGACGTTGAAGCACGCCGCGCTCGACCACATGCCGATCGGTTTCGTGCTCTGGATTGGGCTGCCGCTCAGCTCCGCCGGCTGCGCGAACTGGAGCACCTGGCCTTTGTTGAGCGTGTACGTGTGCGGCACGCCGGCGCCCGTGCCGGCGACGCCGCCGCCGCCCGCGATCGCGACGGTCGGGCTGATCGTGAGGCTCGTGTTGTCTTCCTGCGCGATGAGCTGAATCGACGGCGGCGACATCGTCACCGTGCTCATCGGGTAGCCGTTGAACGCGACGTAGTTCGTGTCCCACGCGCTCGTCGGCAGGAGCAACGTCGCGCTCGTGATCGCGCTGTTGCCGCCGCCGTACGGATAGATGTCGTACGCGACGACGGGCGCCGACGCGGTGATGTGGAACGCGTCGCCGATCGTCGTGCCGCTCACGTTCGTTCCGGTGTGCGGCGCGGTGACGCCCGCGTTCGTGACGCTCGCGGGGCACGAGAAGCCGCCGCCGTTCGACAAGAAGAGGACCGCGACCTGCCCCGGCGGGATCTGGTTGTTCGGGAGCATCGAGTACGTGAGCGACTGCCCGCTGCCCGACGGGATGCGCGCGAACGAGGAGAGGTTCGTGTACGTCGTCGCGCCGAGACCGACGGTGAGCGACACCGGCGCGTTCCACGTGTTCGCGACGAAGACGGCGTAGCAGCCGCCGCCGTACTGCGAGCCTTCCGGCTGCACCGCGTAGTAGTCGCAGCCGATCGTGCTCTTGTTGGCTTTCGCGCTGTCGCACGCCGGGACGCAGCCGTTGCCGGAGCAACCTTGGTCCATCGGGCACAACTGTTTCATGACGCCGTTGCAGTCGAGCACCGAGTGCAGATCGCTCGAGCAGTGCGTGGGGCAGGTGCTCGACGTGTCGCCGCCGTCGGTGAAGCCGATGACGTCGTCGCTGCCGTCGTCGCCGCCGTCGCTGCCGGTCGTTCCGTCGTCGCCGGCGTCGTCGCCTTGGCCGAAGTTGCTGCCGTTCGAGGTGCCGCCGCACGACGCGGCGAGGAATGCACTACTTCCGAGCACGGCGATCGCGAAGAGGACGTGCGAAGTTCTCATCTCGTTGTGACTCCCGAAGAAAGCGCGCGACGCGAAGACTCACCCCCCGGCGCGGCGTCAGGCCAATCTGACATTTTGCAGCGCTGCGGGCATGCAAAAATACGGTGGGACGGCCGGGAGACTTCCTCAGTTGCCGCAGCCAGTCACGCATTCGTGCTAAGAGCCGCTCCGCCATGGATCAGACCCTTCTTCGGAGCTACCTCGCGACGGTCTACGAGCTGCCGACGCCGAACGGTCCGATCCGCGCTTCGCTCGATGGCGACATCGTCAACGATCCGTCGACGCTCCCCGAGCTTCTGACGAAGCCGTTCGCGATCCTCACCGCCTACAACCCGCGCTCGATGCTCTTGCCGCGCAAGGTGAACGAAGCGCGCCACAACGTGATGCGCGACATGCTCATCCTCGGCGTCTACCGCGTCGAGGCGTGCGTGGGCTTCGAAGAGGATCCGGAGGGCACGTGGCGCGAGCCGTCCTGGCTCGTCCACGGGATGGATCGCGACGAAGCGATCGCGTTCGGCCGCGTGTTCCGTCAGAACACGATCATCGTCTGTCGCCAGTCGCGCCCCGAGCTCGTCGTGACCGATCCGACCGCGGACGACGTCGGTAAGACGATCGTCGGCAACTGGCGGCTGCGAAGCTAGCTACGGCGCGTCCTTCGCGCACCGGAAGCCGAGCATCACGATGCGAAAGTGCGCCGCGTGGTGCACGCGGTTCGTCGAGCGCAATCCTTCGGCGGGGAAGTTGAACGCGCCGCCGCGGATCGAGTGCTCGCACTCCGTCGGGATCGGGTTCGAGCCGGTGAAGCCTTGCCGGCCTTCTTTGCGGAGCTTGTCTTGCGCCGCGATGATCTCGATGCACGTTCCGGGGATGCCTTTGGACGCGGTCGGGCGCGTGTACGCGAACGGATCGTATTCGTCGTCCATCCACTCCCAGAGATTGCCGGCGAGATCGTCGTGGCCGTACGGTCCGCGGCCGGCGGGGTGCGTGCCGACGTCGTCGGTCGATTGTCCGTTGTTCGGGCCGATCGCGCGGCCGAAGACGGTCTTCTCCGGAGTGGGCGGATCGTTTCCCCACGGGTAGCGCCGTCCGTCGTCGCCGCGCACGGCGCGCTCGAACTCGGCTTCGCGCGGCAGGCGTTTGCCTTTCCACGTGCAGTACGCCTTCGCGTCGTTCCATCCGACGCCGTTCACCGGATGCTTCGGCAGCCACGAGCCGGGGTAGCCGCCGCCGATCGACGGGTTCTTCGGTTTGCAGACTTTCGCGGCGACGCAGGCGTCGTACTGCTCGTGTGTGACCTCGGTCTTGTCGAGGTAGAAAGCGGCGAGCGTGACTTGGTGCGCGGGGTGCTCGTCTTCTTCGCCGCCTTTGTCGGCGCCCATGGTGAAGGTGCCGGCGGGGACGAGGAGCATGTCGTCGGGGGCGGGCGGGGAAGCGGTCGAGGGCGAGGGTGAGGGCGACGGCGAGAGCGAGGTCGAGGTCGAGGGCGAGGTCGAGGTCGAGGGCGAGGGCGAGGGCGAGGGCGAGGGCGAGGTCGAGGTCGAGGGCGAGGGCGTCTCGGTCGAACGACTGCATCCTGCGATCAGCGCCAAGGCCAAGATTGCGCGCACGTCGCCTCTCTACACCATTTGATCGAAAGCCGGCTAAAACGCGGTGGCCGCGATGATTCGTGTAGAACACCTCGTCAAACGCTACGGGAGCAAGCTCGCCGTCGACGATGTGTCGTTCCACGTCGGCAAAGGCGAGGTCGTCGGCTTCCTCGGCCCGAACGGCGCAGGCAAGTCGACGACGCTCCGCATCCTCAGCGGCTTCCTCGGTATGACGAGCGGCACCGTCGCGATCGCCGGATACGACATCGCCGATGACTCGTTCGAGGCGCGCAAATGCATCGGCTACATGCCCGAAGCGGTCCCGCTCTATCCCGAGATGCGCGTCGTCGAGTACCTCGCGTTTCGTGCGGACCTCAAGCGCGTGGCGCGCGCCGACCGCCGCGCGTTCATCGACGACGCGATGGAGAAGGCGAAGGTCACCGACGTCGCGACGCAGCTCATCGGCAAGCTCTCGAAGGGCTACCGCCAGCGCGTCGGCTTGGCTGACGCCCTCGTCGCGCGCCCGCCGATCCTCGTGCTCGACGAGCCGACGGCGGGGCTCGATCCGAACCAGATTCGCGAGGTGCGCGCCGTCATCAAAGCGCTCGGCGCCGAGCACACCGTGCTTCTGTCGACGCACATCTTGAGCGAGGTCGAGGCGAGCGCGAGCCGCGTGCTCCTCATCCATCGCGGGCGCATCGCGTTCGACGGACCGACGAAGGACGTGCGCGGCGCGCGCGAGCTTCGCATTTCGGTGAGCGACGCCGCAGCCGCGAAAGAGATCGTCCTCGCGATCGAAGGCATCGCGTCGGTCGCGATCGAAGACGACGTGCTTCGCTGCACGTGGGCCGACGGCGCGGACATTACGCGCGCGACCGAGGCCGCGGTCGCCGCGCTCGTCGCGGCGAAGATCGGCGTCCGCGAAGTGCGCGCGGGCGGCACGCTCGAAGACTTGTTCGCGGAGCTCACGTCCGAGAGCGCGCGCGACGCGAAGAACGCGCGCGACGCGAAGAAGGCGCCGGAGAAACCGTCGTGAGAGCGTTCTGGCCGATCTTCAAGCGCGAGCTCTTCGCGTTCTTCGTCACGCCGCTCGCGTGGGTGCTCATCGTCGTCTTCTTGTTCGTGCAGGGGATGCACTTCTTTCTGCTCGTCGATCACTTCTCGACGCAAACGGAAGTGACGAGCGATCAGTCGCCGCTGCAAGCGTTCTTCGGCAACACGGTCTTGCTGTATCTGATTCTGTTCCTGCTCATCCCGCCGATGACGATGCGTTTGTTCGCGGAAGAGCGGCGCGCGGGGACGATCGAGACGCTGATGACCGCGCCCGTCTCGTCGACGGCGGTCGTCCTCGCGAAGTACGCGGCGGTCGTCGTGACGTACCTCGCGATGTGGGCGCCGACGGTTCTGTATTTGGTCATCTTGAAGCGCACCGGCGAGATCGATTGGAAGGTCGCGGCGTCGTGTTACCTCGGCGTGCTCCTCGTCGGCGGCGGTTATCTCGCGCTCGGGTTGCTCGCGAGCGCGATCACGAAGAGTCAGTTCCTCGCGCTCGTCATCACGGCGCTCGTCGTCCTCGGTCTCTTCATCCTCGGCGTCGGCGAGTTTCTCACGCGCGACGGGAGCGTGCTTCACGCGGTGTGCGCGCACGTCTCGATCTGGACGCACATGAACGACTTCGCGAACGGCGTCGTCGATTCGCGGCGCGTCGTCTTCTACCTCACGCTGATCGTGCTGCCGCTCTTCGGTGCGACGCGCGTCGTCGACTCGTGGAGGTGGGGATGAAAGCTCGGGCCGGACAGGCGCTGCAGCTCGGAGGCCTCGCCGCGGCGATCGCGCTCGCGCTCCTCGTGAACGTCCTCGCGTCGCGCCACTTCAAGCGATGGGATTGGACGACCGGGCACCGCTACACGCTGACGCCCGCGACGCTTCAGACGCTTCACGAGCTCGAAGACAAAGTGGAGATCTGGGTGCTCCTCGGCGGCGCCGATCCGCTCGAGCAGAGCGTGAAGCAGCTCCTCGTGTCGTATGCGGCCGAGACTTCGAAATTGGATGTGCATTACATCGATCCGGATCGCGACGCCGTCGCGTTGGTCGACGTGCAGCAGCGCTTCAAGATCGAAGCGGGGCGGAGCGCGGACGGGCGCGTCGTGACCGACGCGGTGATGGTCGTCGCGCGCGGCGACAAGCACTGGTTCTTGACGGCGAGCGACATGTTCGAGGTCGGCGCGGGCGACGACGTCAAAGCGAAGCCGCGCGAAGAGCAAGCGATCACCGGCGCGATCCGCAGCGTCCTCGGCGGCGAGAAGGTTCGCCTGTGCTTCACGGTCGGTCACGGCGAGCTGTCGGTCGAGCCCGCGCGCGAAGGTTGGATCGGCGAGCTCAAAGGGATCCTCGAGAAGGACAACTACGAGGTGGCGAGCGTCGACACGACGGCGCCGAACGCGCACGAGCCGTTCAAAGGATGCGGCGTCGTCGTCATCGCGCGGCCGGGCGCGGCGTTCTCCGCAGAGGAGCAGACGCGCTTGAAGGCGTGGCTGCTTCAAGGCGGCGCGCTGCTCGCCGCGATCGGGCCGATCGGCGCGCCGACGCCGACGGGGATGGCGCCGGTCGGGCTCGACGACGCGCTCGCGCCGTTCGGGATCGCGCTCGACGAAGCGCTCGTGCTCGATCCCGATCCGGAGATGGCGATTCCGGGGCTCGGCTCGGAGGGGTTCATCGTCACGCCGAAGGCGCACGCGATCACCGACGCGCTCGTCGCGGACACGCCGGCGCAGCACCTGCCGCGGATCGCGATGTTCCAAGTGCGGCCGCTCTCGCGCGTGACGAAGGACGGCGCCGCTGTGCCGTTCGATTTGCTCGTGACGTCGACGAGCTCGTACGCGATCGCGAGCATCAAGGGCGCGTCGCAGTGGAAGGAGGCGCCGCCGAAGAAGAGCGGCGATCGCGAAGGGCCGCTCGTCGTCGCGGCGGCGAGCGAGCGGCCGAAGATCGGGCCGAGCGCGCCGCGCGGTCCGCGCGTCGTCGTCGTCGGCAGCGGCTACGCGCTCGTCGACGACAACTGGAAGCAGCCGCGGCCGATGCGCGGCGACGCGTTCTTCGTCGAGAGCGCGATCGCGTGGCTCGCGCAGCGGCAAGCGGTGCTCGACGTCCCGGAGCGTCCGGCGGTCGCCGCGGGGATTCGCATCAGCGAGGGCTCGCGCAGCGAAGTGCGAAACTACGTGCTCGTGTACATGCCGCTCGCGGCGGCGCTCCTCGGGATCGCAGTCGCGCTCCGACGGCGAAGCACCGAAGGCGAGAAGTACGGAGCCGCGGAGAAGCCGAAAGCGAAGGCGAAGAGGAAGCGCAAGGGATGAAGTGGCCGAAGCAGGGGACGTCGATCGTCCTGATCGCGCTCGCGATCGCGGTCGCGCTCTATGCGTGGGTCTGGGATCGCGGAAAAGTGACGGACGAAGAGCGCGCGTCGCGCGTCGCGAACGTGCTGCCGGCGTTTCGGCGCGCGGAGGTGACGCGCGTCGAGATCGCGCGCAACGTCGATGGGAAAGCGGAGACGATCGTCCTCGAGCGCGACGCCGGAGAAGACGCGGGGTGGTCGTGGAAGATGACGTCGCCGCGCAAAGAGCCGGCGAACGTCGCGGCGATCGAGGCGCTGTTTCGCGAGCTCGAATCGGCGACGCGCGTGCGACGTGTGGACGGGCCGGCGCCGATCGATTCGCCGCGCGCGCGGGTGACGATTGCGATGGGCGCGGTGACGTGGAAGCTCGTCGTCGGCGGCGCGGCGCCGCGTCCGGAAGGCGCGGCGTACGTGCGTGTCGAGGGCGAGCCCGCGATCGTGGCGCGCCCCGAGCTCGTGCAGCGGCTCCTCGCGCCTTCCGATGCGTACCGCGAGCGGACGCTGTTGCCGTACGCGCAGTCGGAGATCGCGAAGCTCGTCGTGCGCGGGCGCGAGACGATCGAGATCGAGCGGACGGCGAGCGGCGACTTCTCGATCGGCGGCACGCGCGCGTCGGCCGCGGAGCTCGAGAAGGTGTGGAGCGCGCTCGGCGAGATGCGCGCGGAGGCGTTTCTGAACGAAGACGAAGCGGCGAAGCTCGTGACGACTCCCGCCTTCACGATCGAGATGACGCCGCGTGACGGGCGAGCGCGCGGAGAGATCGTCGTCGGCGGCGAGTGCCCGGGGCACGCGGACGACGTCGTCGTCGTGCGGCGCGCGCCGACGCTCGTATCCGCGTGCGCGCCGAAGGGGATCGTCGCGGGGCTTTCGATTTCCAAAGACGCGCTGCCGGACAAGCGCTTGTTCGCGGCGAACGCGGACGAGGTGACGGAGCTTCGGATCGTGCGCGGCGCGACGACGCTCGACGTGGCGCGCGCGGGGAGCGGCTGGCATCTGCGCGCGCCGAGCGATCGCACGCTCGCGCAGGACGAGGTCGACACGGCGAACGCCCTCGTCCTCGCGCTCACGCGCGCCGAGGGCGTGCTCCTCGATCGCACCGAGTGGAGCTTGAAGCCGCGCGCCGTCGAGCTCGCGGTGCCGTTTCTGCCGGAGCAGTTCGTGCGCATCGAGCGACACGAGCGCGGCGAAGAGCGCGTCGACGTGCGCGCGCGCGACGCGAGCGGCGTCGTCGTGCAGCGCTCGTCGGACGGCGCGTTCTTGCGCGTGAGCGTCGCGACCGCGCGTTTGCTCGCGCCGCGCGTGTCGGCGGTGCGCGGGCGCGACGTGTGGGGCGCGGTCGACGGGCGCGAGGTGCTCGCGCTTTCGCTGCGATGCGGAGTCGCGCAGGACGTCGCGCGCGCGGATTCGATGTGGAAGATGACGGCGCCGGCGGGGTACGCGGTCGACGTCGCGCGCGCGCTCGACGCCGCGAACGCCGTGATGCGCGCGAAGGCCGAAGCGTGGGTGAGCGACGCGGACGACGGCTCGTTCGGGTTCGCCGATGGGAAGTGCGCGGCGAGCGTGACGATCGCGGACGACGGCGGCGCGCGCAAGCTCGCGATCGTGATCGGCGGCGAAGCGGACGGCGGTGCGTACGCGCACGTCGAGGGCGATCCGCACGTTTTCGTAGTGGCGCGCGCGGTGCGCGACGCGCTGCGTGGCTTGCTCGTCGATCGCAACGCAGCGTCGATCGATCTCGCGTCGACGTCGGGCGTCGCGCTGAGCAAGAAAGGCGCGCGCGTCGAGATCGCGATCGACGG
>Ga0100403_1003332_pt1 | contig 12008 bp, 5 predicted proteins | sample CryGeymet201501t_FD_83663 | JGI IMG/M metagenome (GOLD analysis project Ga0100403, IMG submission 83663) | Groundwater microbial communities from Crystal Geyser aquifers in Utah, USA - Crystal Geyser metaG 2015-01t | ecosystem: Environmental > Aquatic > Deep subsurface > Groundwater | place: USA...
AGAAAGCAGGAAAGTTGGGAGTTAGCTTTTATCAATTGATGTATTCGATGTTTGTCTCTCTTATTGCTTTGAAAAGTGGACAAACTGATATAGTCGTAGGTATTTCTGCCGCTGGACAAAGTTTGATTGGTAAAAAAGATTTAGTAGGTCATTGTGTATCACTTTTGCCGATTCGTATTCAAGTGAACAAAAAACATTCTCTGCAAGAGCAAGTGACTCAAGTTAAGAAGACCATGCTCGATGCAACTGCCCATCAAAGAGTGAGCTTTGGACAGCTAGTTGCAGGACTTAATTGGGATCGAGATTCTTCTCGTGTTCCTCTGGTTCCTGTCATTTTCAACATTGATGTTCAAGCGGAAGATCAAGGACTAAGTTTTGATGGCCTTTTTGTCAAAATGACGACCAATCCACGCCACTATGAAAATTTTGAAATGTTTTTGAACGTTACCATGATTGGCAATTCCGTTGTGCTTGAAAATCAATACAATACAGATTTGTTTGAAGAATCAGAGATGAAAGAATGGATGAGTGATTATCAAAAACTTTTAAGCAATTGCTTACAAGATGTGGCCATTGATTGGAATCAAGCCGAAAAGGCTCAAAACATCGTTATTGAGAAAAAAATCGAATCACCTTATCAATATGATCCTCAGATTGCCGAACAATTAAAGTCGATCTGGAGTGAGCTCTTAAGAGTTAAAGAAATTAAAGATAGCGATCGTTTTTTTTCCCTGGGTGGTCATTCTTTATTAGTCTCTGAAATGATGATTAAAATTCAAGCGACATTTAAATTGAAGCTCACGATGAAAGAGCTCTTTCTCAATCCTGAGTTTGGAAAATTTGCCACGCTATTAACTGACAAGTTGCAATCAAGGGTTTTAAAACAAGACAATGAGACTTTGCCTGAGATTCAACATCTCTATAAAAGTGGCAGGAGTGCTCTTTCTTGGCAGCAGCAAAGAGCTTGGTATTTTGAAAAGCTTAATCCTGGAACTTCTCTCTTTAATCTTCCGGCCTACTATCAATTAATGGGTCCTCTCGATGCTCGGAAGTTTCAAAAGAGTGTTCGCCAGTTTATTGCTCGTCATCTCTTGACACGTGCGAGACTGGTTGAAGAGAAAGGAATTCCTTCTTTTGAATTCGTTGATCCAGATCAAATAAGAATAGAAATAATTGAATTGAAGGCAATCAGTCTTGAGCATTCTAAAGATGTTGCGCTTGAGATCATGAATAGGGATGCCTCCGTGCCTTTTGATCTGGCACAGGATTTTCTTTTTAATTGTGCTATCTACACTTATAAAAATGAATGTCTCTTTTTCTATTCAAAAATTCATCATCTGATCTGGGATGGATGGTGTTACGACATTTTCTTCAAAGAATTGGTTGAAAATTATTTTGCTCAGACACAAGATCAACCAAAATTAAAATGCAATTATCCAGACTATGTCTCTTGGCAAGCTTCTTTGACACATAATGACCTTTTTAAAAAGCAAATTGAATTTTGGAAAGATTATTTGAAAGGGGCACCTCCAGTACTTGAATTACCAATTGATTTTAAACGCAAATCAAAGAATTTCGACGGTGAAAGTATTATCATGATCTGGGAAAATGATGAAGTTCAAGCCTATGAAAGAATCGCTCGAGCACAAGGAACTACTCTTTTCAATTTTATGATGACCGCCTTCAAAATCTTTTTGGCCCGTTATTCGGGTTCTCAAGATATTGTCGTGGGCACGCCCGTTAGAGGCCGACATGTCGATGGTCTGCAAGATATGATTGGCTTTTTTGTTAATAATATTGCCATCCGCACTCAGGTTTCTAGTCAACTCTCTTTTGTTGAAAATTTGAAAAGAGTAAGTGACAGTATGGCCAGTGCTTTCGATCACCCCGATGTTCCTTTTGATGAAGTCATCCGTCATTTAAATCTTCCCAGAGATCCTACGATTACACCTGTCTATCAAACTTTTTTTATGTTTCAAGATTCAACCAACAGAAGCGAAAGTTTTGGTGACTATGAATTGCGCAAACAACCTCTGGTCCGTGGCGCCAGTCATACCGATCTTGATTTTTGGGTAAGACGTGATCCGACTGTCATGAAAGGGGGATTTGATTATGATCCTAGTCTTTTTAAACTAGAGACGGCCAATCGTATGGCCGAAGACTTTAGATCTCTTTTGAAGTCTATAGTTTTATATTTTGAAAAGCCTATAAGAGATCAAGAGTGGTTATCTACTCCCCATCGTCAGCTCCTCCTTCACGATTTAAATGATACGATAATTTCATATTCAAAAAAGAAAGCTGTTTATCAATTATTTGAAGAGCAAGCTTCGCTTTATCCTGATCGTATTGCTACTTCTGCACCATCAGGTCAGTTGAGCTATCGCGAAGTAGATGAACAGGCCAATCAACTCGCTCATTATTTAAGATCGTTAAAAGTTCGCGAGGATCATTTAATCGGTATGGCATGCCCAAGAGATGAGAGATTACCTATTGCTCTGCTCGCCATTCAAAAAGCCGGGGCAGGCTATGTGCCTCTTGATCCCGATTACCCAGTAGATCGCTTAAGTTATATGATTGAACACTCCCAGCTTCAATTGGTGGTTGGCACTCATGAGACTTTGAGCAGAGAGGCTTTTCAAAAAGTAAACAAGATTGCCATTGATCATAATGAATCATGGTGGCAGGGACAACCTCGTACTCGTTTGAATCTCGCTCATCAAAGCAATCGGACTTGCTACGTGATTTATACTTCAGGTTCGACGGGAAAACCCAAGGGTGTTGAACTTCCGCAAAGTGCCGTCGTCAATTTCTTGCAAGCGATGCAGCGAAACCCAGGTATAAAAAAAGAAGATGTTCTGGTGGCCGTAACCACTATGAGTTTTGATATTGCCGTGCTTGAAATGTACTTGCCCTTGATCTCCGGTGCTCGCGTTCATATTTTACCACGTGAACTCTCTATGTTTGGCGATAGCCTGCTCGAAGAAATTCGTGAAGTCGGGGGAACCTATCTTCAAGCGACTCCAGCAACTTGGCGGCAATTACTCCAAGCGGGAATGAAAAAGGAAGGCGAATTTAAGGCGCTCTGTGGTGGTGAACCACTTCCTGTCGATCTGGCCCAAACACTATCACGAGAGGTGAGCGAGTTATGGAATATGTATGGGCCAACAGAAACGACCGTTTGGTCAACTTGTCATAAAATTGCTCCTGATTCTCAGTTCATTAGTATTGGTAAACCTATTTCGAATACAGATCTCTATATTTTAAATGAGCAAAATGAACTCTGTCCTTACGGTGCAGTAGGGGAACTCTTTATTGGTGGCGAAGGATTGGCCAAAGGTTATCTCAATCGAGTAGATCTTACTCAAGAGCGTTTCGTTGTTTCTCCTTTTGATTCCAATCGAAGAATTTATAAAACAGGTGATCTTGCTCGTTATCGTCAAGACGGACTTGTTGAATGTTTAGGTCGCAATGATGGGCAAGTTAAAGTTCGTGGTCATCGAATAGAGTTGGGTGAAATTGAAGCTATCATATCACAACATAATCTCGTTCAATCACAAGTCGTGATTGTTAGAGAAGATCGTCCAGGTGATGTTAGACTCGTCGCTTATCTCATTTTAAGCACACAATCGGATTCAATTGAATCTGAATTAAGAGAACTTATCAATCATCATCTTCCGCCCTATATGATGCCGGCCCATTTCGTACAATTAAATGAATTCCCAATGACATTAAATGGTAAAATTGATCGAAAACTTTTGCCAGCTCCGTCTCAAATCATTATCGGAGAGCTTCAAGCTCAAGATTCTAAACCTACTATCTTAAGTTCTCATTCATCACTTTCTAAAAAACTTGAAGCCATTTGGTGCCAAGAACTTGGACTTAAAAGCATTAAAAACGAAGATGATTTCTTTGCTCTTGGTGGGCATTCTCTTTTGTCTGTTCGCCTTTTTTCACGCATCGAAAGTGAGCTGGGAGTTAATTTACCTTTAAGTACACTTTTTACTCATTCGACTTTTGGAAAAATGTTGGAACTTATGAATGTTTCCGAAAGTGAAGGCCAAGTTGAAGTTCAACTTGATTGGAGCCCCCAATCTTTAGTTGCTTTAAGACCGACAAATAAGAATAAAGGACTCTATTTCTTTCACGGAGTTGGTGGGAATGTTTTAAACTATCGAACCATGATGAATTTTATTCCTCAAGAATATTCAGTTTTTGGTTTGCAGTCCCCTGGAGTCAAAGGAGAAGCCCATTTAGCACAGTCTCTTTTTGAAATGGCGATTCTCTATGCTCAAGAGATCCAACTGCAACAACCTTCAGGAGAGCTTGTTCTAGCTGGCGGTTCGATGGGAGGCCTTTTGGCACTCGAAACGGCCAGAGTACTCAAAGATCAGGGGCGAGAAATTTCTAAGATTGTCATGTTTGATACCTTTGGTCCCATCTTTGATGTGATGAAGTTTGAAAAGGCTAACGATTCTTTGAGAAAAAGAATTTGGGATTTCGTTTATTATCGCGGCAGAACTTTATGGGCACGTTTAGTAACTTCATGGTGCAAGCTCCAAAGGAAAACGGTTCCTCATCCGATTCGTCATTTTCAAGTGGAAATGAATAATTACCGCCTCATTTCTGAGCATCAAATATTACCATTTACAGGTGATATCTATTTATTAAGAGCTCCTCTAAAGGAAACATCTTGGTACTCTGATCCCCATTTGGGTTGGGAGAAAACGATTCAAGGTAACGTCTATGTAACATATGTTAATTATACTCAACATAGTAATTTTGTAGAGTCTCCTTTGACGGCAGATTCATTTAAAAAGATTTTGATGTCATGAAGTATTTAATGCTCCTATTGTCTTTTTTTTCTAACTCCCTTATGGCAGCTGAAAATTGCCAAACAAGTTCGATGGGGGGAACAATGGCAATAAAAGAGATGAGTGGAATGACTCAGCTAGAGGCAGGCAAGTACCATCAGCTTAACGTTAAGTCCCTTATCAAGGCTTACCGGAAAGATTTCTCTTATTTATCCCTTGAAGTAGAAATCCTAAAACTATCAAAAGATTCAAAATTATTTGTAGTTTTAACTGATAATACGAGTCAAAACTATTGGAATCAACTTAATCATGTCTCGCAGTTGGTTGATGGAAAGTATAGAATTACTGTTCCTCTTGAACAAGCGGTAGGTGAGCGGGGCTCGAGTAAAACAGGCCGTCGCATCAACTTTTCTCAACTGAAAAGAGCCTATTTAGTGATTGATCCTGAGATCAAATCTGAGACTTCTCTTAAATTTGGAAACTTTTCTTTTTCTTCAAAACCTAAAGTTGCTTTCTATAATGGCTTGAAGGCTTTTGATTTTGTGGTCCAAAAGGAGCATCAAGCACTTTGCTTTCAAAGTGTTTTTAAAGATGACATTTGGAATGCAAAACGTGGTCATGGATTTATTGAACCTCAAGTCTGGCGTGTTGAGGATTCTCAATACGCTGACTCTCTCAATCGTGATGTGATTTATCTTCGAGAAGGAAAGTTTAGAGTTGATCTCCCTAATGGTGATTATGAAATCGCTCTTAATTGGAATGCGCTTGGATTTTGGGATCCACCTTTCTGGAGTCGGCGGGTCGTTTCGATCCAAGGTAGGCCAATCTCCCTTGAAACGAGAACGACTGTTCAAGACTATCTTCAAGATCTTTTTATCTTTGCTGATATTGAGCCTAAACCTGAACAGCACCCCTATGATTTTTATCTCTCTAAGCTTTTAAAGCCTGTCACGGCGCAAGTTAAAGTAACGAACGGTAAAATGCTTTTTGAATTTGCAGGTGATGATTCAGGCGTTGCCCTTAATTGGTTGCTCATCTCTCCCCTTAGTAAGAAGAGTGAATTTGCTGATTTTCAAATTGGACTTCATTCTGTTTTAAAGAGTGAATTTAACCAGATTTCGCGAGCGGCAGATCCCGAAGAACCCTTTAAGTCCCAAGAACCTATTGTTCAAGTTTCTCAGGAGATCGATCGTCTCTCTCCTTATGATGTTCTTGTTTCGCGACCTAAGACTTCCTCTATTCAGCTATTGGGAGGAATGAATCAATTGCTCAATATCAAGCTTCAAGTTCCTGTGGCTGGCCAACTTTCATGGAAATGGGAAGGGAAGAGTGTTCCCGAACTAGTGATTGGAATGGAAAAGGCGATTTATCAGTGGGTTTCACTTGATCGCAATCATGAGAGCTACGCTTTAAAAACTCAATTTTTAAAGCCGCTCAATCGTAATAATTCTCAGATTGAAGCGCGATACAACCGCCAGTATTTTTTGAGAATTCAGCTTAATCCAGTTGAGAGATATCAAAAAATTGAGTCAGTGCTGTCTTTAACAATAGTTCCTGAATCAAAAATGAATAAGAATATCGTATTTAAGATTCCCCTGACCCTTGAACTCTTTCCAGGAAAGCTACCCAAATTGGACTTCCCTGTTGGATTCATTGGTTTGAACGGAATTAAACTCAGCTATTTTCCTTCTGGGGATTCCTATGGTGATAGAAAAAAGCGAGACCTCAGGTCTTTAAAATTTTTAAGCGATCGCCACTTTACCTCTTTTACTGGTCTTCCTGGTAGGGCCTCTTTCGAAGGTGGACTTGATTTTGATGCCGTAGACGCCTTGTTAACCCAGGCTCTAAGTTGGGGCTTTCTACCACCCTTTTTCACCTATGGAGGCGAATTCCTTCATCAATTTTTTGAACAGGGTGGACTACCTCAAATCGAGGAACGCAAAGATGAACTCAACGCTAAGATAAATAGTAAAAACTGGCGAGATATCATCTTTCAATTCTCTGACGAAGCCACTGGCTATTCAGATACCATCGATCGTGACTTCAAAAGAGGCAAGTTCTTAAAAGACAACTTTAAAGGTTTAAAACTAGGTGGCTTTTCTCAGTTGACCTCGCAAGCTAGTGCTTTGGACAAACTTAACGGCCTTTTTGATGTGGGAACCTTTAGTTCATTTGACCAAAAAGGGCTTCAGAAGCTGTCGGAAAAGGGATTGGATTGGGGAATGTATAATCAAGCCCAAGGAGCCTTAGAAGACCCAAGAGAGCAGTTTGGCCGCCTCCTATGGTCGAGAAGAAATGAAGGAATGGGGCATTATTTGGAATGGCATATGAGCGCGATAAATAACTATCCCTACTATGATTTAGATGGTAGAGAAGCTGACGTCATTATGGCCTATCCCTCGATTTCTGGTGACTTGTTTCCGAGTATAAAATTCGAGCAAGCAGCAGCTGGATTAGAAGACTATTTACTCATTCAGTTTACAAAGACCCATTTCACAAATGGGAATCAGAAAATATCATTTAAAAATTCGTTAAACGAGTTTCGTTCAAGCCTATTTCAAGTCTTAAAAATGTAATTTTTTCATGCTCGAAATGTTCAATTGTAACGTTTTGTTTATAAATGAAATCTTAACAAAATTGCTCTTGTTTTTTTCTTGTTCACCCCTTATAAACGGCTTCAATTAGTAATCATGGGGAGTCTAAAGAATGCCACCACTAGCGGTAGTAAATTCGACAGTTTTAAGTATTAGTCAGTTCGATATGAACTCTACTTTTTTAACTGATTCACCTTTGTTTAAAAAAATTAAAATCGAAGGATCAGCGGTTACAGCTTTTGAAATCCTTTTTTCACTTTTTCTACTCGTCGTTTTTGCTCCCTTAATGCTTGCAGTAGTTGTAGCAATTAAAATTGTTATGCCAGGACCAGTGTTTTACCGCCAAGTTCGAATTGGGCAACATGGAAAGAAATTTTCGATCTTAAAATTTAGAACAATGGTTATGGATGCTGAAGCTAAAACAGGTCCAGTATTGGCGACAAAAAATGATCCCCGCATTACAAAGTTAGGAAGAATTTTAAGAGCAAGTCATATCGATGAACTTCCACAGCTTATCAACGTCTTAAAAGGTGATATGGCCTTTGTTGGACCTCGTCCAGAGCGTCCAGAGTTTGTAGAACAATTCGAACGTGAAATTCCTCTGTATCGTCGTCGTCGCGAAGTTCGTCCAGGTATTACAGGTCTTGCACAAGTTTGTTTGCCATACGATGCTACAGCAAGTGATAAAATCAATTACGATGTTTTCTATATCGACAATCACAAGTCCGTACTCTTCAACGTCATTATAAGCTATTACACAGCAATTAAAATGCTGACGTTCTTTAAAGCCTAATTAAAATAGATTAAGAAAAGGAATTCCTATCGAGAGACCTGCCATGCTGGCGTGGTTTTGACCTGATTCCCATGAAATGTAATTGAGTTCCCAGAATATTTTCTTGCCCCAACGAAGCCAGATATTTTGATACTTCTCATTACTAGTTGAAAGAAAAAAAGCGCCAGCAACCATGGTGTGGTTCTCGAAACCAAAAGCATTTTTATAAACGACTTCTGCTCCCTGTGGAAGAATAATTCCATTACGAGTGGGGTGATTACTATCGTATTTAAAATACAAAGCCTGAAAACCTAAAAGAGGCACAATTTCAATTCGACTATCTAGAGCGTCTGCCAATTCGTAAGCAAAATAAAAACCCGCATTATTGAAAAGTGATTTTTCGGCCACAAAGGCATCAAAAACTCGCAGTGAAGAAGATGGAGTCATATCAAGCCTACCGTAAAGCATACCGGCACCGGCCAAACGATTGGGTCGCCCCTCTGTTCCAGACTGACTCTTAAATTGATAGGGACCAAAACCAACCGCCGTTTTTAAGCGGTGAAGTCGTTTTGGAAGTTGGGCCTTAATGGTGACTTTTTGTTCTCGTCCATTGGGATCAACCAGGGTGAGAAGAACCGGTAGATTTTCTTGCATGCTGACTCTAAAAGGAGGGCGCGTTCCATCTTTCAAGGTATAGTTCGTTGTCGACCAAGTAATCATCAATCGCGGTCGCTCGTGACCCCAGTTGCCTAAACGTTCCATGCGACAACCAACGCTCATATAATCGTTGTCGAGGCCTTCGAATTGCAGTTGATAAGGAGCACAGCTATAATCAATGAGTTTTGTTTTACCTGAACCGGATTGACGAGCATAAAGAGTATATTTACCAATCGTGTATTCGCCTTCTTTTATTTCAATCACTCCAGGGTTGAAGAGATTAACGTAAATTTCGGTGCGGGCCAATTGATCATTTTGTTGCGGGAGAAATGTGGTTCCATCAGATGAAACATGGATGGAGGAACTTGGATTTTCAATATCGATGCGCAACAGAGCTCTTGGGAAAAGAAGATTGCTTTGATCGCGTACCCATTGCACAGAATTAGCGATAAGTCCCACTTTGACTCTTTTTGATTCGACCAGTTTGACAATAGTGAAGCTGCGAAGATCAACATTGACTCTTGAACTCGCCACTTGAACATCTCCAAATGAGACGTGAAGTCCGCGATCCTGGGCAAAGCCAGGCAGGGTGATGAATAGGAGAGCTAAGGCTTTAAACATGAAACTATTTTAGCAGTTAGCGCGAGCGTCTGCGAGGGGCGGATTTCTCTTCCGGTGCCAATGGAAATTCAGGCACGAATTCTGTCGATTCAACTGGAGTGAGATTGGTTGAATTGAGCAATTGATCAGACTCTCTGATTGGGGCGGCGGCTGCACCAGTGCTGAGTTCATCTGTCATCCAGTCCTCTTCGGACTTGCTAATAACCACTGCGCCTTTGGATTCCAAGCGACCTGATTTAAAAATTTGAACATCTTGGGAAAATTCTTCGAGTTCTTGCATTTCGCGGTTTTGATCTTGGGCAAATAGCTGTGGAGAATTTGCAATGACGAGCAGCGAAAAAAGTATTTGAGTTCTTAAAATTTTCATGTCATATCCTCTCTTTAAATATGATGACACAAACTGAAACACATCGCCATCCTGATTTGCTACGCGAGAGCTATAATTATCAGCTTCCAGAGGAGTTGATCGCCCAACGACCGATTCCTGGAAGATCTCAATCGAGACTCTTGGTATATCGGCAGTCATCAAATGAAGTCATTCATACCACTTTTAATAAAATTGGAGATTTTCTACCCAACAAATCAGTCATCACGATCAATCAAAGTCGTGTCTATCCTTGTCGCCTTGCCGTTGAGAAAAGTAGCGGAGGCAAAGGTGAAATTTTTATTCTCGCGCCTGAGCTCGATGCTGATGGAAATTTCCCCGCTCTGATTCGAACCAGTGGTAAGAAAAAAGTGTCCGATCGTTTTGGTTTAAAATGTGATCAACCTCTTTTTGAAATTGTGAGGATCAATGACGATGGCACATTTACTTTAAAACACCTTGGAAGCGATTTCTCTTCACTCATCGTCGAAGCTGGAAAAATTCCCATTCCTCCCTACATTCGAAAAGGTGAGAGTGACCAAAAAGATTTGGAAGATTATCAAACAGTCTTTGCTAAAGAAGTAGGTTCAGTTGCTGCTCCTACGGCCGGTCTTCATTTTACTCCTGAACTGATAAGCGATCTCAAGCAACATGGCCATGATTTTGCCCCGGTCACTTTGCACGTGGGGCTTGGTACTTTTCTTCCGGTTAAAAGTAATTCTTTGCTTGAGCACAAAATGCACAGTGAGAATTATAAAATTGAAAAAGAAAGTTTAGAACTATTAAATTCTGGACGTGATCTTGTGGCGGTGGGGACGACTTCTCTGCGTTGTTTGGAGAGTTCTTTTCGTGCGGGAAAAATAGATGCGAAGGACGGTGAGTGGAATACCACTGATATCTTTTTACATCCAGGGAAAGAGGTTCATTCCATCAAAGGGCTTATTACCAATTTCCATTTACCAGAGTCAACGCTGATCATGTTGGTTTCAGCGCTTTTGGGTCGTGAAAAAACATTAGAGCTCTATCGAATTGCTGTTGAAGAGAAGTATCGCTTTTTTTCATATGGCGATGCCATGCTGATCCTGTTATAAAGATTTATGACTTTTATGAAGATTGAAAAAACCGATGGCAAGGCCCGTGCGGGAGTGATTAAGACTGCTCACGGAGATATTCATACGCCGATTTTTATGCCCGTGGGAACTCGTGCTTCGGTTAAAACGTTGTGGCAACAAGAGCTGGAAGAAATCGGTGCTGAAATTATTCTTGGCAATACTTATCATCTCTATTTGAGGCCTGGTCACGAGCTGATTGAAAAAGTTGGTGGCTCACTTCACGGTTTTATGAATTGGAAGCGCGCGATCTTAACTGATTCTGGTGGCTATCAAGTTTTCTCCCTCTCAGATTTGAATAAAGTATCTGAAGAAGGAGTCCTATTTCAGTCTCATCTCGATGGTTCTCGCCATATGCTCTCGCCTGAGAAGTCGATGGAAATACAAAAAGCTCTGGGCAGTGATATTGTTATGGCGTTTGATGAATGCCCTAAACTTCCCGCCAGTGAAGAGACTCTTCGCAACAGCATGGAATTGACTCTGAGATGGGCCAAAAGATGTCGCGATTATGAACTTAAGCCTCATCAAAATTTGTTCGGTATCGTTCAAGGGGGAACACATCTGCATTTGCGCCAGGAATGTCTTGAGCGCTTAAATGAAATGGATTTTCCCGGTCTTGCCCTTGGTGGACTTTCTGTCGGCGAGAAAAATGAAGAAATGCGCCAATTGCTAGCAGACTTTGTTTATCAAATGCCTGATCAAAAACCACGCTATTTGATGGGAGTGGGGACGCCGCTCGACATTGTCCACGCGATTGGCGAGGGTGTTGATATGTTTGATTGCGTGCTTCCTACGCGAAATGCCCGAAACGGCCAATTCTTGACCTCAAAAGGGCCAATGAATATTAAAAAAGAGCGCTTTAAAGAAGATAAGTTGCCTCCAGATCCCGATTGCCAATGTAAAGTATGCGCTAATTATTCACGCGCCTATGTTCGCCATCTCTATAGCGTAGGTGAGTATTTGGCCGGACAAATGATTAGCTATCATAATATATGGTTTTACTTACAGTTAGTGCGTCGCGCACGTACTGCAATTCTTAACGGATCGTTTGACGAGTTTCGTGCTTCATTCTATAAATCC
>Ga0100403_1003333_pt1 | contig 12006 bp, 13 predicted proteins | sample CryGeymet201501t_FD_83663 | JGI IMG/M metagenome (GOLD analysis project Ga0100403, IMG submission 83663) | Groundwater microbial communities from Crystal Geyser aquifers in Utah, USA - Crystal Geyser metaG 2015-01t | ecosystem: Environmental > Aquatic > Deep subsurface > Groundwater | place...
AAACCAACGGCGGCTACAGAATCTTCTGGCGGTTGCCTGAACTCCTAACCGTTGAAAAGTACGCAAACGTGCTTACCGCTCTGCGGAACATCCTAGCCACTTTCAATATCATCGTTGATCCTCTCGTTGACTGGAATCGCGCCTATCGCCTCCCATTCGTCGTCCGCAATATGGATGATGGTTCTAAGGTGCGCCAGAACCATCCCCACGACCCTTTCATCCCCCAGATTCCTACTCTGGATCTGGGTGTTCTAGCTGGTCATTACGAGGAAGCCGCGATTGGTTTGTTTGGAATGAGCAGCGGGCCGGGCAAGCGCGAAATTGTTGTTACTAAGGAGGGTGGTCGCGACGATTTCCTCTTTAAGGCCGTCGCCAGCAGAATGCGCGCAACCCCCTGGATCGGCGAAGAAATGTATATGCCGATCCTTGAGCTCTATAATGAGTTCTACTGCGAACCACCACTCCCCCATTCGGACCTAGAGCGAATTTCTAAGTCTGTTCAGCGCTATGCAGGGGGCGAAACTGATGATTGGGCAGATATGGACGTGCCTAAGGTAGGCCGAATCCAAGTTAAGCGAGGTGGATTACATGAGTACGTACAGAAATCTATTCGTGTCCTGGCGGAAAGTCCGGGCATTGTTTATAATCGGGATGGTAGTCTGGTATGGGTTAACAGAGGAACTACATTGGACGCACCTAGCCGCATTGAGAGCATTCCTAAAGCAGCCCTACGCGGAATTCTTGAGTCACTAGTTGACTTCTATACAGTCAAGGCAAATAAGACGGGTGGCTTCGACGAGATTACTATTGACTGTCCCAAGGATCTGATTGACACACTTGATACACAGACAGAATACCCGGAGGTTAATAAGCTTGAAGAACTGCTGCTGTGTCCTACCCTGGATCCCAGTGGGGCTCTAATTAACCGGGCAGGTTACTACCCGTCGATTCACAGTCTCCTAATCCCCGACCCCTCGGTAGCCAATCTGACCGTTTCGGAGCACCCAACATTCGAGGACGCTAGACGTTCTCTGAGGACCCTAACTGACCTGCTTAGTGATTTTCCATTTGAGGATGATTGTCACAGATCGGTCGCGTTGAGCACTATCATTACCCCCGTGGTCCGTACAGCAATCGAGGGGCCAGTCCCGCTCATTCTTGTTGATTCCCCAACCCCTGGAACGGGGAAGTCACTGCTCGCAGACATTGCAAGTATCATTGCAACGGGCCAGCCAGCCTCCAGAATGGTGTGGACTAAGGAGGAGGAATTTGAGAAGCGCATTACGGCGATCCTTTCGGGCGGCGCGCGAACGGTCCTCATCGACAATGTAGATACCCTGCTTGGGGGCGCGTCACTAGATGCAGTTCTCACTGGTAATTACTGGATGGGGCGCATTCTGGGACGGTCAGAAATGATTCGTGTCCGTATTCGGGCGCAACTTATGGCTACGGGTAACAATCTACAGGTTAGCGGGGACCTTGCACGGCGCGCGATTAGGTGCTACCTTGACCCCGGTGTCGAGGATCCAGAGGCGCGAACGGGTTTTCGATACGCCAACATTCTGAACCATGTGAAGGAGCGACGGGCTGTATATGTAGAGGCAGTCCTGACACTAGTTAAGGCTTGGATGGTTAGTGGGAAGACTATTGAGGGGCTTACGCCGCTTGGCTCTTTTGAGCACTGGTCTGAGATTGTCCGTTCGGCTATCATTTGGGTTGGAATGCCCGACCCTGTCATTTCCCAGCGCTCAATTAAGGCCAATGACGTTTCTATCGTGTGGGGTTCGGCACTTGAGGCGATCACGGATATTTGGGGTGATAGTTGGTTCTCATCCCGTGATCTCTATGACGACGCATTTGGCGGTATTCGAGTCAAGGGTGCAAAGGCTTCCCACGACGCACTAACTGCGGCACTGGAAGAACTACTAGGAACTACAATCCCTGGTCAGAAGACAATTAGCTGGCTACTCAAGAAGTGGACCAGCCGGGTAGTTGGTGGGCGACGATTAGTTAGAAGCCCACAGCGAGACCGATTGAAGGGTTACACGTTCACGGTAGAACAACTAGGGGTGGGGGCAGGAAATGAATTTGGAGACGCTGAGCAGAATATTTCCTAAACCAATCAATTACAAGGGTATGAAGTATTCACCCTACCTAGCAAGTCGTGAGATTAACCGGATAGTACGGTATAAGGCCGAACCCCTACAGATCCTAAATAAGAAAATCTTCCTCGCACGCTGGAAGAAGTGCTGGTGGAAAAGGGGTTATGAGAAGGAATATCTAGTTACTGCCCTAGCCCTCGCGACTATGGGAAGTAGCCGGATACTCAAATACTTACAGCCAGAAGACATGATATACGGTAAGGCGTGGAATATGATCCACGTCAAAGACTACGGCAAGGGATCCGGCCAACTACTACATGTTCATCCCGCCCTCTTCACTGTACTCGACCTGTATTTTCGCCGACACTACAGGGGTCAGAAATGGCCGTTCAGATATCAGAGAGGACTGGCTATTCGCCGGCACTTTGGGCCGCTTAATTCAATCAGACTAATGGAGATTAGATATGCCAACTAATACGATTAAAGTAAGAGAAAGTATCGACTACATCTTGAATGTGTTTAGTGGGACCGATGGGGGCGGGTCGTTTATCCGTCTTATGGCGACGTTACGTGCTTTGAGTAACCAGGCCGATGGGGGGGATTGCTCAGCGGAGCATCTATTAGATATAGTTTACCGCTTCCACAGACTGATTGAGGTTATTCAATCTAAGGAGTCAGATAATGCATAAGTTGATGTTATCATTTACCAGTATGAAAACGCTTATTATTATGAAAGATAAACTAATGACAGAACTCGCACTAGTCCTAGAGGAAAATCCTGAACTGGATGCTACCTATGAGGCTGCAATCATTCTAGACAACTTCGAGGACGATGATATGTCCTGGGATATTGACGTGGAAGGCTTCTATGAGGACGATTTTGATCTGGAGTCGGGCGACGATTGTGATGATATTGATTGGGACGAAACTAAGTAATGGAAAGCGCATCAAACACATTCAAACTTGCCAATCTATTTATTGATCAGTATCTTCCTAGTCAACGTACCCCAGACTTCGGCCCCCTTGGTGAGATTGTATTCCGTCGGACCTATGCACGTCGCCTACCTAATGGGCGCCAGGAGGAATGGTATCAGACATGCCAGCGGGTAATCGAGGGTATGTATTCTATCCTGCAAGACCACTGCCTCCAGAACAATATCTACTGGGATGCAGATAAGGCAGATAACTCGGCCGAGGAAGCCTACGATCGTCTTTTCGATATGAAATGGCTGCCCCCAGGCCGTGGTCTTGCCAACATGGGTACAGACACAGTCAGGCAGAAGGGCGGCGCGGTTTTATGTAACTGTTCGTTCTACTCGACCAAGGACATTGATAAGGACTTCGCGCGCCCCTTCACGTTCCTAATGGATATGCTAATGCTAGGCGTTGGCGTTGGAACGGACGTTCGTGGTGCAGGTAAAGTTATGCTACATCCTCCGAGTATTAGTGGTGACTATGTAGTAGCAGACACCCGTGAGGGTTGGGTAGACCTAGTACGTACAATTCTGAAAGCTTATATTGATCGGGGTACAATCCCTAAGACTATCGACTTTGGGCAATTGCGCGCAAAGGGGACACCACTTAATGCCATGGGCGGAGTAAGTTCCGGGCCAGACCCCCTCATTCGGCTTACTAAAGACCTAGTCTACGTACTCAATGATTACAGTGGTCGAGTAAGTGTAGACGGGTCTGGCACCCTATATCAGCTTAGTGGGGAACCTGATGGGCCGAGTACACTTATCACTTCTGCCCACATTACGGACATTGCCAACTATATTGGGAAGTGCGTAGTATCGGGGGGTGTGCGGCGATCCAGCGAAATTGTGTTAGGGCCAGAAGACCAAGAGTTCATGGACCTGAAATTGGATAAGGGTGCGTTGGCTGATAGGCGATGGGCCAGCAATAACAGTGTTGTAATTGAACCCTCACCCTACCAGGATTATGCTAGTATCGCGTCACGCATCGTAACAAACGGGGAGCCTGGGATTCTCTGGCTAGACAACACGCGCAAGTTCGGCCGCATGATTGATGGTCCGGACTATAAGGATATGGAGGTAGATGGTGTCAACCCTTGTAGTGAAATTGGACTTTTGTCGGCGGAAGTCTGCAATGTAGCCGAGTCCTTTCCCGCGCGGCATAAGGACCAGTTCGACTACTGGCGCACGCTAAAGTTTGTCTATCTTTACAGCAAGGCCGTGACTCTAATCCCTATTCATGATTGGGAAACGCACTCCATCGTCCAGAGAAATCGGCGAATCGGGACGAGTATGTCAGGTATTCAACAAGCTATCAGTAGGTTTGGTCTACGTGACTTCACCCACTGGTTCTGCAATACAGGATACACGGTAATCAGGAATTGGGACGCGGTATACAGTGATTGGTTGCAGATCCCGGAGTCTATCCGAGTAACTGCTATCAAGCCCTCTGGCACCGTTTCCTTGCTCCCTGGAGCGACTCCCGGCATTCACCTAGCCCATAGTCAGTTCTACATCCGTCGCGTCCGTATCGAGGATACCAGCACCCTTCTGGGTCCTCTCACCTGCGCTGGATACCATATCGAGCCGGCAATTAACGAGACGGCCACGATGGTAGTGGAAATCCCCGTGCACGAACATGACTTCATCAAGGGAAAGAATGACGCGACTGTCGAAGAGCAGTTCGAGCTCGCGGCGTTAATTCAGAAACACTGGGCAGATAACCAGGTTAGCGTTACTATCACGTTTGATAAGGAGACCGAGGGGTGGAAAATTCCACGACTGCTACATGATTACCAGGATAAGTTGAAATCTGTTAGCCTCTTACCCCGCTCAGGCCACGGGTATAAGCAACTTCCCTATGAGGAGATTACATATGAGCAATATACGCTCATGGCAGCACGGTTGAGCAAGCCGGTATTTAACGATGGGCAACAGATTGAGTCGTCGGAGAAGTTCTGCGACGGTGAATCTTGTATGGTGTAGACAAGTAGGGGAAGAATATGTTTAAGAACATTTTAGCATTTCTAATTCTAGTGGTAGGCTGTGTAATTGCAGCCGTAAGTTTTAGTGCGCTAGTAATTATCGCGGCCGTACTATTTGTGTTAACCGTTGTGGGGGCACTGATTAAGCATAGGGGGTTCGGCGGACTGCATCAGGAAGTGCGTACCCTAGCCATCAAGAACCACCCAGAGCATGAATTTAAGCTGACCACGGGCGTATGGGTAGCCGCCTATACATTTTCGGTGATCATTCTTATGATCGGGTGTCTAGCTTGGCCCCTAGTAGCCCCGCTGGCTCTAATTTATGAGAAGCCCAGTAAGTAAATAGTAAATTAGGCAACAAAAAAACCCGCTACGAACTGTTCGTAGCGGGTTTTTTTGTTGCCTAATTTACTAATCAATCTAATTCCCTAATTGCGGGAATACCTCTGCCCTAAACACAAGACCGCGCCACCTAATTTCGTCTCCCGTCACCTTGATAATCTCAGGGTTGCCGTCCTGAATAAACCCTAGAGCCTGTTGCCAGTTACGACCGCGTGTGGGAAACGGCGGAGTATAATCAGGATCGCAGATACACCCTGGGATCATTGCAAAAATGTCGCGGGGCACACCATTTTCCCACAGTGTCTTATAAGCCAGCTCTGCTCGGTGGACATGCCCACATACGACACTCTGTGTAGCGTTACTTAGCAACTTACCTACCGTGGCACTAGACGTGGCCCCAACAATGTCACCATGCGTAAACTCAATATTGTCAATGAAAATACTAGTACGATACGGATATGCCACTTTAATGTGTAACTCATTCAATCTAAGTAGGTAAATCAAACTGTTAACCCGTTCTTCCGTGCCCGCGCGCTTAATTCCTACATACTCGTCATTAGCCTCACTCAACGCATTCTCATATCGTGCCTCGTGATTACCGTAGAGGTAGTGGATCTCACTGGTAGGTGCCGCTGCCCGCAACTGGCTCAATAAGAACCAAGTCTCGTCTAACGCACGCTGCGTTAGTGCCCGCATGGACTCATTCTGCTTGAACCTACTGAATACTGGCAGGTCAACCATATCCCCCAACAGGACAATATGGGCGGGTGCAGCAAAGGCCGCTAACTGAATAGCAAGATTCCAGCAATCGCGCGAGTGACTAGGAACTAGTGACCCATCATCCATACGAATAAACCCATTCTGGCTATCAGGGATAACTAGGATGGATCGGTCTTCGAGGAGAGTTGGGGCGGGGATGTTTGGTTGGTAGAAACCGGAGGGGCGGAAGGGTTGGGGAGTAACAGGAAATTCGGGAACCATCTCCGCCTTAATCTGCTTATTCGCAGCCCAGCGGGTAACAGTAACCTTGGTAATCTTATATCCCTTCTCGGTGTTTGTCGCGAATAGGAGTTGCTCAAGAGTGGAGAGGTCTTCTGCCCTAATCGCAGATTTAATCTGAAGATATAACTCTCGTGTGGGGTCAAATCCAAAATCCTTCTTAAACCGTTTACAGAAACGCTTGAACGAGGGTCGCCCGTTCACAAAGTATTCCATGTATGTATCAACGTAGTTCATTGTACTCCCTCGGCCTCGACCGTCGGTTGGAGTGTAACATAGACCCGCGCGCGCATACAAGGGGCCAGGAAGCTCCGAGTTACAGGTGCTTAACAGTAAGTACGATTGTAACGGTAGTAGCTGCACCAATCACGAACCAGAAAACAGGCGAGTCATACCACTTCACTGGTGCCATGGCTTTCATCAGCAGCTTATTCAGGGAATCACCCCGCTTCCGTTCTGTGGCAACATCAGCAGCAGCGGCAATCTTCAGCTCTGCATTCAACTTATCCGCCAGCTCCAACTCATATGTTAGAAGCGGAACGATGTAATTACGACACTTCAACGCTTCCACCGCATCATCGTGAGGGATCAATAAACCCGACCCATTAGGATTTGGGGTCGCGTAGGGTTGAGCGTTACTTGTCCCCGGTTGGTAACTTGTGACCAAAAGAAGCGTTCCAAGCATCAGCCAGGACTTGATCGTTCGCATTTCGTAAATCCTCCACCGCACGTTTCTGCTCGATAAACTTATCAGTAACAGCCGCACGCTCGGCCTCGATTTGCTTAATCACGGCGTGGTTCGCCTGATTCACTTGAAGCTCGGCCGTATACTCACTAGTGGTCTTAATCCACGCCTCGGCGAGTCTAGTACGGCGCATATTCAAAATAATCGCGCGAATACCCCAGAATAAGGCAACACCCACGATAGCAACGTATGGCCAGTATTTCTTAAGGAACGTCAATATTTTTGCCTTCATGGCTAACTACCTCCCCACCGGTTTCTGGCGGCTCTGGCAATTTTGCGGTTCCAATGGTCGTACCAAACCGCGCCACGACAGTTTTAAGAATCGCTGCACCTCCGCGGATTGCTAGTACGTTAATGCCGAAACCGGCTACGAACCATAATGGCCAGGGGAGGACAATGCTGGCAAATCCGAGGGACGCCACCATAGTGATAATACGGCCTACAAAATTACGCCTAGGCAGATACCAGGCATTGTAGATATCATACACACTATATGTAGCCATAATGAGGATCAAAAGCGTCACCCAGGTATTAGTCATTACCTATTTCCTCCTTCCCTGCCCTTTTGTAATTCCCCGCGAACAGCTTGCGTAGTTTGGATAGTTCCTCTCGAATCACGTCTCGGCTATTTGCGTCACACACATAGCCCTCAGCAAATTGGACTGATAAATAGTACCACCGTGTCTTCTCCTGGCCAATCCAAAACATCTGCGAGTGTACGATTTTGTTAACTTCGTACATATCCTTCAGTGTACCATTACCTAAACCCTCCACTAGGCACTCTGCACTGCCCGTAGTAGCCATATTGATCAACATACGGGTGTGTTCTGGCGTAATCGGCACGTCCTGCCAGCCGTTCTTTAAACGCTTATGATTGGGCATCGCGTGCTCGTAGAGAATGGAGGTCTTAATGTGATTACCCAATCGAGGAATACCACCACCGTTATGCGCAACGAAAATAGCTGCGCGGACAGCACCGGTCTTATTGTCAATAATCTCCAGTCTACTATTCACATAATCAACCTGATGTAGCAGACTTTTAAACGAAGTACGGCGTAGCCACGCCTGATAGAGCCATTTAAGGACTATTGCGCTTGTACCGCCACCTAAGGCCGCCAGTGCTGTATTAATCAAATCCATAATTGAAATGTAACTCCTCAGCAATATCGACTATTGCGGGATGCTTCTTATTTCCAACCAGCATCTGACTCTGAGCACCGTTACCAAAGTAAAAACACACCGCGCCGATCCTATTTACAGACTCGGCCAGTAGGGATCTAAGTCCCTTATACTGCCCCTGGTCATACCAGAAGCCCCACTGGTTCCCCTTGGAATCAATTCGTCCCACCCCTACCATCGGATATACTGTAATCGGGGCGGTGCGGGCGTAACGGAAGTTTTTCTCAACCCAGAAATCTTCAATCGTCTTCGCATCGGTTCCATAGTTCATGGGGCACCATATGTCAAATAGCTGCATCATCCTGGCGTTGTGCAGTAACTTACCTTCGCTTGATTGGTCCCAGGAGAACCCATTATAGGCCAACTTGGTAGTGGTCGGAGCGTAAGCACGAAAGGCTTGAATATAGGCCAGCATCTCCACGTAAGGATTAGTTGCATTGGAGTAGTCTAGCTCTGCATTTGCATAGAACACCCGAAGCTTGAAGTGCTCGCAGGCTAATCCATGTGCCTTACCTAACGCAGCCGCGCCCCTCTTGAAATTGATCCAAGCCCACCCCTGGCGTTCTGTATTAGTAGCGTCCAACCGTTGCCCGAATTCTTGAGTCCAGGCGTCCAATCGCAGACTAACTGCGTCGAAGCGGTCTAAGTAATCAGCAGCTCCGGGGGAAAGTACCGGTAACTCATCAAGTTTGATTATTGTCAAAATAACATGCATTACTTAGTATACTCCCTAGCTGGTATTATACGATAGAAACCAGAATAAACTTCACAGGAACTGCCAATTACTACTGTAATTGCTGCGTCTGTCCATGTGGCAGCCTGAGCCGCTAGTAACTGTACGGTCCCTGGCGTATCCGCAGCAAACCCGTAAGTACCGTTGAAATAGACCCAACTGCCTACATTGATAGATGTCGTACCGTCTACCCCAGAATTACCAGTGGAGAGCGAGGAGCTAATCGCAGAAACTTTAATGTCGTCAGTAGTACCCTTATCTGTAGATTTGCTTGCAAAGAAGTAGAATTCTGCGTACTGAGCAAAGGGGGGCACTCGGACAGTGAACTCAATCGTGGCATTGGCTGTAGTCGTACTGATGAACTGTTCCATGGGGCAGTCGGTCATGGCTAGCCAATGCTGGTTCTCGGCGATATTACGCACAATACGACCGTAAGCAGGACACCCATTCTTAATATCCGTAGGGAACGCCTCAATAAAATTGGGTACGAATGTATTTACAGTATAGGCCATGTAACGCTCTCCCTAATACTCATCGTCCAGATATACCCAACCTTATCCGTATCTGAGGCGGCGCGCCCATAAATAGTAAATGAGTGCGGGCCGGGGCCTGCGGGGATAGGTAAACTAGCACCAGCCAGTTGGAATGACGCATTGGTTGTAGGTGGGGTAGCCGTAGGTAGGTACACCTCAAGATACTGGTCTGTACCATCGAACTGTAGTTTAATACGTGCTCCCGGCCCGCTGCCCCAAGTGTCCGTGAACCCACTAAGCCAAACATCTACATGGTTAGTTGTTCCATCCTTACGAAAATACAGTAGTTTATCAATTACATTCCACTTATTGGTACTAGCTAACGCAGTCGCGGCCTTTGCTGTAGTAGCAGGAGCTAGGGCGTCAAAGAGACCGTAGCGTGTTCCCATAATTCGCGGCATCTCATGGTGCATAATCAGATTGTTACGTCGCACCTCTCGAATCATGGCAATGGGCATACCATAGAATTCACTGCCCTGAAGCGTAGCCTGCGGTACAGATCCATCTAGTAGATACGCACCTGTAGATAGATCAACGGCTGCTTGTTTCAGTTCATACTTTACATTGTAGACCGTAGCGCTGAACGTTCCCGCTGTAGTCTTCTTAATGTAGAGGATTACATCATTGATATCACCCAACACGATATTCGTCGAAGTGATTTCTACCGTAGCTGTTTGTCGTGTACCCGTAGCTACAATAGCAGCATTGGTAGTACCACCAGGCCCTGTTAGGCTGAGGGTAAAATTAGCCGTAGCCAGAATCTCGACTGTACAAGTCATCGTAGGCCGGGCTGGCAGATTCGGCATATAGAAGGAGTTGAAATAGAGAACTGTATCAGTAGCAGGCACGACAGTATTTGTTATGCCCTTAGTACATGTGCGCGCGAAACAGTAATCCTTACTCCCGTAAATGGTATTATTGTTGTAGAGTATGTCAATCACACCCGTGGTGGTAGCCGAATCGCCCTTCTCAATATAACTATTCTGCGAGAAATCGAACCGCCGGAATGGTCTAATGTAGCGCGAGGCGTCCTGATTAACAGTTGTTGGCATTATGCCCACTCCTTCCCAGCGGTATCGACATCGCTGATATACGCAAATAGGTTCATAGGTGAGATCAACTCCACATAATCAAAGGGTGCGTATTCCATAATAACACGATTCCCAGCAGCGATTGCTGCAATAATACCAGCAGAGGGGGCCGCAAACAACGTTACTTGGTTTACGTTAATGCTTGTACTGATGATTGTCCCCGTGCAATATACGTCAGGTGCAGATTCATCATAAAGCAATACGGGGATATTGGCGTCCGCACTAGCACGATCAAACCACATTACATCTGTTGCGCCCGCCGCCTCGATTGCAAAGGGTGGGAAGTCATAAGCACCAGAGAACTCATTGGCTGCGACAGTGCAGACGCTACTGGCATAGGCAGTAACTAGCGCGCACGGTACAAACTCGTTGCGATTAGTGTATGCTAGCCTCATCTTGATGGAAGCAGAGGGACTAGCACCATACTCGTATTTTACATCGATTACCTTACCAATTAGACCCACAATGTTTTCGTCACCAGCAGGAGAATCGATGCCCACAAGTGTTAGCTGTACACGGTCGCCGATCTGGTAACGCCAGCCAGCGATGGTGGTATCCAGCTTAATCGTATAGTTACCCTGGCTGAACGCGCCGAACCAGCGAAGCGCAATGTAACCCGCCTCCTGGAAATTCAGTTCTTCGTATGTAGTAGATGCGTGGCCAGCATATGCCCGTGTTCTGCCACTGGCTAGTAGGGCGGTAATATCGAACGTTAGAGTCTCGGCCGAACCGTAGTCAGCAATAGAGTCCTCCGCGTGCTGGAAGAACGAGAAACCGGTATTGTCCTTGACCCCGCCGCGGTTTTTGAATTCCGTGACGTTAACTAGAAGCTTCTCGTTATAATCAACCACGACCGGTGTTTTCGCTCGTCTAACGGCATCTGTCATCGTATCCGTATACGAGGTAAGGGTAGGCATCACGATTGATTCTAGGGCTATTCCAAAGAGGTTAACGCCGGCACGGACGAAACGACGAGTAACCAGTGTCAATCCCGCTGCCTTCAGTACCTCTTTAAAGGACTTACCCCCGTCCCCCGCCTTTTCAACCCAGAATAGATTAATGGGCATCATGTCCATATCACGAATACCCTGGAACGACTCCCAATTTACATAGCGGAGTGGAATACCCGGACTTACCCTGTCGCCGTATAGATCGTATGCGCCGTTCTGAGCAGTTTCGCCGGTGGACAGCAGAATAGAAAGGGCCAGCAGATTGATAGGTTCACCAATTGCAGCGGCACTAGACGGCTGGCCAAACGCCGCGATTTGTGTGATTTTAATGCCTGTGCCGGGGTCATCATCCGTGCCCCAATCTTGAGCCTTA
>Ga0100403_1003344_pt1 | contig 11973 bp, 12 predicted proteins | sample CryGeymet201501t_FD_83663 | JGI IMG/M metagenome (GOLD analysis project Ga0100403, IMG submission 83663) | Groundwater microbial communities from Crystal Geyser aquifers in Utah, USA - Crystal Geyser metaG 2015-01t | ecosystem: Environmental > Aquatic > Deep subsurface > Groundwater | place...
CCCGGCGTCGTCGATCCGGGGTGCGCCATCATGTATCGAATCGGGTTCGATCCGTTCGAGTGGGTGACGACGACGACGTGATAGACCGCGCCGGCGTTGCCGTACATGTAATAGTCCCAGAGCTGGTCGCCGATGACGCCCCACGAGTTCGGGTCGTACGCGGCGTACGTTCCTCCTTGGTAGCCGGCGACGCCGTACGACCATTGGCCCGTGCCGTCGGGGCTCGTCACGAACGACTGGAGCGCCGACTGCGTCCAGTACGCCGACGTCGCGCCATCGTTGGTCGCCTGGAAGCCGTGATTGCTGCTCGGGCGACTTTGATCTCCGGTCCCGTGCACGAAGAACACACCGTGCGAGCCGTCGGTTGCCCAAGCAGCCTTGGGTATGGCGAGTGAAGCAACGGCAGCTACGGCCAAAGCGAACTTCGTGCTTTCGCGCATTCAGAACCTCCTCGGGGGAGGTCCCTAGAGCAACGAGCGCACCACGCTTGGCGCAGCTCATTTTTCGCTGCGCGCGTTCGCCGGGTTCAGCGATTGAACGTCTCGCGGTTCACCGACTGAACGCGAGTTCGGGCGCTGAACTCGCGACTACGCGAAGCACTCCATCAGAACGAGCGCGTCGCGACGAATGCGCTCGACGTCCGTCTCCTCTTCGCGCTTGCCGGCGACGATGAGCCAACGCGCGGCGTTCTTCAGCGCGTTCACCGCGGTGCGCGCCGCCGTGAAGCTCGGGAACACCCACGCGAGCGTGCCGGGCGCGTTCTCGCGCCAGCCGTACACGATCAGCGTCACCGGCAACGTCAGAGCTTTCGCGGCGAGGGGCTTCGCTTCCTTCTTCCGAGCTCGCATGTTTCGTCTCGCTGGCTACCTAACGGATCGACTTTGGTCCACATTCCGACAAAAGCGATGTCACTTCGCCGCGAAGAAAGCCTCGTCAGGATAGCTGAGAACGATGCGCGAGAAAGCAACGTCGCGGCGACGAATTGGATGCGGAGCGTCGCGCAATCGTTCTCTTGTGTAAGCTTGGGTGGTGGAGCCTCGTACGGTCGCGACCGGATCGATCACCGGGCTGCCGACCGGCACGACGCGAATGGGCCCGCTCCATCCGGGGCGGCGCACGTGGCCGCTCATGCCGCTCGCGCCGGCGGTGGTCGTGCTCGTCGGGATCGCGGTCGCGGCGGCGATCGGAGTGTTCGGGCTCGATCACATGTCGCGCGCGAGCGACGAGCACGCGGCCGAGCGCGCGGAGCTCCTCGCCGCGACGATCGGCGCGCGCCTCGCGAACGCGCCGGCGAGCGAGCGCCTCGAGGTGATGCAGCTCGCGGCGCGGCGAACCGGCGCGGAGCTCTTGGTCGTGACGCGCGATGGCGACGTGGTGCTCGACGCGAGCCTCGGTGGCACCGAGCGCGACGCGCTGAAGAGCGTCGTCGCCGCACAGAAAGGAGACGCGGTCACCGGTCTCGGGCGGACGCGGTTCGCGGTGCGGCCGCTCGAGGTCGCGCCGGCGACGAACTTCCTCGTCGCGTTCGTGCGCGAGCCCGCGGCGCCGGAGGGCGCGCCCGCGCTCGTGCGCGCGCTGACCGCGCTCGTCACGCTGCTCATCGGCATCGCGGCGATCGTCGCGTGGGCGGTCGCGCGCGACGCGAACCGCGACGTCGAGCTCCTCGCGCGGCGCGTGCGCGGGATGATCGCGGTGCGCTCCGAACCGACCGGCGAGCCGGTGCCGGTGCGTGCGTTCGACGAGGTCGGCGCGCTCACCGCGGCGTTCAACGATCTCGTCGGGCGCTTCGAAGCCGCGCAGCAGAGCTACCGCCTCGACCTCGAGCGCGTGCGCGGCGCCGATCGCGATCGCGCGGCGTTCCTCGCAGCGGTGAGCCACGAGCTCAGGTCGCCGCTCAACGCGATCCTCGGCTTCGCCGACATCCTGATGACCGAAGTCGACGGACCGCTCACGCCGTCCGCGCGCGAAGAGGTCGAGCAGATCCGCGGCTCGGGGCAGCACCTGCTCGATCTCATCAACGACATCCTCGAGTTCTCGGCGCTCGAGAGCGGACAACTCAAGCTCTCGCGCGCGCGCGTCGATCTCACGCAGCTCGCGGCCGAGGTCGTGCGCGAAGCGTCGGGCCTCGTCGGCGATCGACCGGTCACGATGCGCGTCGTCGCCGTCGAGCCGGTGTGGGCGCACGCCGACGGGCGGCGCACGCGGCAAATCCTCACCAACCTCATCGCCAACGCGGTGAAGTTCACGCAGCGAGGCGAGGTCACGGTCGAAGTGATGCGCGAGGGGCGCTACGCGCGCGTCGCCGTGCGCGACACCGGCCCCGGCATCAGCGCGGCCGAGCGCGCGATGATCTTCGAGGACTACAAGCAGGCCGGCGAAGAGCGGCGGCGCAAGCGCGGCACCGGCCTCGGCCTCGCGATCGCGCGGCGCCTCGTCTTGATGCACGGCGGGAACATCCACGTCGACAGCGAGGTCGGGCGCGGTTCGACGTTTCGCTTCCTCCTCCCCGCGTGGCAAGAGCCGCGGCAGCGGGGGCGGCGATGAACAGCCGCGCCGTTCGCCTCGTGTGGCGGCTCTTGTTCTTGCAGCTCTTGATGGGCGCGGTGACCGCGCTCGTCGTCGTCGCGTTCGCGCCTCGATTGTTGCTTCTCGATGCATCGGTCGTCGAAGGGAGCACGTCGCTCATCGTGTGGGGCTGCTCGGCGCTCTTCACGTACGTCGTCGTGGCGACGTTCGTCGTCGCGCGCCGCGTGCGCCCCGTGCTGCGCGCGCTCGCCGTCGGCTCGAGCGCCGTCGAGCCCGCGGACATCCTCGAGCTCTACGCCGTTCCGGCGCGGCTCGTCGTCGTCGATCTCGTCGGCACGCTCGTCATCTGCTGCGCGAGCCTCCCCGCGCCGCTTCGTCCCGACACGAACGATCTGTACACGCAGGTCGAGCTCGTGACGCTCGCGCTCACGATGGTGAGCTTCGCGGCGCTTCCGTTCTACGTGATGGTGCGCGCGTCGGTCGCGCGCGTCATCGAGCTCGCGCCGGTGAAGGTCGCGGGCGAGGCGCTCGAGATGCTCGAGACGCGGCGGCCCAGCGCGCGGCGCTTGCAGACGCGCTTGTTCGCCGCGGTCGTCGCGCCCGTCGCGTTCGTCGCGCTCGCGGCGTCGCTCCTCGTGCACGCGCACATTCGTGCGTTCGACACGCAGTCGCGCGAGACCGACGCCGCGGAGCTCGCGCGCGGCGTGTTCGAGCCGGTGAACAAATCGACGCGCGGCCGCGAGGAAGCGGTGGAGACGGCGAAGGCGTACGGCTTCGCCGCGGAGCTGTCGCCGACGTCGGCGGGGTTCGGCGTGCTCCACGACGATCGCGGCGAGACGTTCCTCACGGTGCCGCTCGACGACGGGCACGCGCTGATTCGCTTCGACACGGCGCGGCTCTCGCCGACGACCGGCGTTTACATCTTGTTGGCGCTCGGCGCCGTCGTGCTCGCGGGCTTGCTCGGCGCGCGGATCGGCGGCGCGTTCGCGAAGGACGTGACGCTCGTCACGCGCGAGGTGCACGCGACCGGCGCGCTCGACGTCATCCGCGGGACGCGCCTGCCGTCGGACGCGCGCTTCGGCTCGGTCGCGGCGCTCGCCGGCGCGATCGACGAGCTCGGCGGAGTGTTCCGCGAGTTCGCGTCAGCGCAGGAGCGCGCGATCGACGCACGGAGCGCGACCGAGCGCATGCGCGGTTTGTTCCTCGCGTCGATGAGCCACGATCTCAAAGCGCCGCTCAACGCGATCCTCGGGTTCGCGGAGCTCCTGTCGCGCGCGACGCTCACCGACGGGCAGCGCGAGAGCGTCACGATCGTCGAGCAGCGCGGGCGCGAGCTCCTGCATTTGATCGACACGATCTTGGACGCGGCGCGCGCCGAGGCGGGCGAGCTCGCGATCGCGCCGGAGTGGACGCGCATCGGCGACGTCGTGATGCCCGCGGTGCTCGACGCGCGCGATCTCGTCGCGGGGCTCGACGTGCAGATCGTCGGCGAGATCCAGCCGGGGATGCCGCGCATCCTCGTCGATCCGTCGCGCGTCACGCAGGCGCTCACGGCGATCGCGCTCGTCGCCGTGCGCTTCGCCGATCACGGCATCGTCCGCGTGCGCGCGACGCTGCCCGCGGCCGGAGAGCGCTTGCGCATCGACGTCGAGACGACCGGCCGAGGTCTGCCCTCGGCCGAGCGCGACAAAATCTTCGAGGCGTTCAAGTACGCCGACCGCGCGCGCCGCCACGGCAGCCTCGGCCTCGGCCCGTCGCTCGCGCGATCGATCATCGAGATGCACGGCGGGACGATCGACGTCGACACGACCGAAGGCGGCGGCACCGTCTTTCACGTGTGGCTGCCGACGGAGCGGACGCGCCGCGAGTCGCTGCCGAGCCTCACCACCGTTCCGGGGATGCCGCCGATCGAGTGAGCGATCTGTTCTGTAGAACGACTGCGCGACAGCCGCTCAGCGCATCTTGCGGGCGTAGTGATACGCCGTGTACGCCGCGATCACGTGGCAGACCCAACCGAGGAACCCGCCCGTCCCAATCCACAGCCCCGGCGTCACGATGAGCCAGAAAATCCCGCGTAGGAATTTGCCGTTGTAGAACTGGCCGAGCCCCGGGATCACGAACGACAGGACCGCGGAAACGTTCGGATTGGGCAAGTCGCGCGAGCTTCGAACCACCATCGCTGAGGACATCGTTAACCCTCCGCCCCTCGGTTCGTAAGTGGCGCCGCGCAAATTTCAAAAAAGAGACGAGGGCTCCGGCGCGCGCGCCGGACACCACGGCCTTCGGCGCGCGTGGTAAAACAGATTTGTTTCAATGCGGGCAAAGCGACGCCGCGACGCGCGGCACAGCGGACGCGGCAAATACGATCGCGCGCAGACTCCGTCGGCGCGTCACGAGGAGCAGCGGCAGCGCCTGCTCGTCGCCGCCGCGGAGGTCTTCGCGGCGAAGGGCTTCGCGAACGCCGCGGTCGCCGACATCGTGTCGACCGCGGGAATGAGCCGCCGCACCTTCTACGAGCACTTCGATGATCTTCGCGACGTCTTGCTGCAAGTCCACGAGCGCGCCGCGAGCCAGGCGTTCCGCTTCGTCGAGTCGGCGATCCGCGCCGCGCCCGATCCGACCGCGCGCGTGAAGGCCGGCGTCGAAGCGTTTCTCACGATGCTCGCCTCGCAGGGCGATCTCGCGCGCGTCCTCTTCCGCGAAGTGCGGGCCGCCGGGCCGGCCACCGAAGCGATCCACGAGGCGCTCCTCTCACGCTACGTCGGCCTCGTCTTCGAAGGCGTCGCCGACGCGTACGCGAAGAAGATCGTCACGCGACCGCCCGACGAGGTCACGATCTTCGCGCTCGTGTCCGCGATGGAAGCCGTCGGCATGCGCTACGTGATGCGGCGCGAGGAAGCGCGCGCGATCGAGGCCGCGCCGACGCTCGTGGAGCTGTTCGTGCGCGCGTTCGCCTGACGGGGCTTGCCTCGACCATAAAAACTCCTATGTTTCAATGCGGAGGTGATGATGCACGCCGAGGTCGCCGCGCGCCCGCCCATCAGGCCGCGCAAGATGGATTTCCCGTTCGGCTCCGACATTCCGCGCCATTGGGCCGGCGGCGCCGCGCTCCCCACCGCGCTCGCCAACGCGCTGAACCTCGTGTTCCCCGCGGGCGAGCGCTTCTTCGTGCGCAGCGTGCGCGCGTACGCCGACGTCATCAAAGACGATCCGAAGCTTGCCGAGGACGTGCGCGGCTTCGTCGGACAGGAGATGCGCCACGGCATCGAGCACGAGCGCTTCTTCGACATCATGCGCGCGCAAGGCATCGAGATCGATCGCTTCCTCCGGCTCTACGAGAAGATCGCGTTCGGAGTGATCGAGCCGATCGCGCCGAAGAGCCTGCGCCTGTCGGTCACCGTCGCGGCCGAGCACCTCACCGCGACGTTCGCCGAGCTGGCGTTCGAGCGCGGCGTCCCCGAGAAGTACTTCCACCCGACGATGCGCGATCTTCTCTTGTGGCACGCCGCGGAGGAGATCGAGCACAAGGCCGTCGCGTTCGACGTCCTGCAGAAGGTCGACCCGCGCTACGAGGTGCGCGTCGCGGGAATGGTGATCGCGGCGTCGCTCTTCGTCGGCTTCTGGTGGACGGGCGCTGCGATGCTGCTTCGCCAGGAGAAGGGGCTCTCGCTGGGCCGCCTCGCGCGCGAGCGCCGCGAAGGGCGAAAGCGCGGCATGCTCGGCCCCGAGGATCTCGTGCGTGCATTCCGCACGTATCTCCGCAGGGACTTCCACCCGTCGCAGAACGACAACTACGATCTCGCGCGGCGCTACTTCGAGGGCATCGCGACGGCGTGACAGCCTAGGACGCGCGGCGAGTCGCGCGTCAGCGACGACGCGCGTCAGCCGAGGACGCGCAACAGATCGAAGCGCGAGTCCGCACCGAGCTTGTCGAGCACGTTCGCCTGGTGAAACTTCGCGGTGCTGTGCGAGATCTTCAGCGCCGCGGCGATGTCCCGCGCCGACCGGCCGAGGAGCATGAGCTCGAGCACCTCGCGCTCGCGCCGCGTGAGCGACGCGATCTCCGCGAGCATCTCGACGCGCACGGCGAGGAGGCCGCTCAGGAAGTGCTCGTCGATGCGGTAGGCGTTGATCCGCACGGTGTCGTAGTCGATGCGGCGCGCGGCGACGACGTCGAGCGCGCGCGCGCCGCTCGGCGAGCGCACGACGCCGACGCACGTACGCCGCGTCGCGACCGCGCGGCCGATCGGCCCGTCGCTCGGAACCGAGCCGCCCTCGGCGGCCGAGTACGTCCCGCTCTCGGGGCTCCCGTCGCTCGACGGGCTCGCCCAGACGCGCTTGATCCGTCCCAGCTCGCGAATGGACACGTCGAAGACGTCGTCGCAGACCGAGAGCGAATCATGATTGCCATGCGCATTTGCCTTACGCGCTGGCGAAGTTGTCTTTCTCCGTTTCAACGTCTTTCTGGGCGTCGCAAAAGCAGGCGCGAATGAATGAACGGCAGCCAGTGTCGAAGAGGACCGTAAACAGGCGCGAGCATCCGAAGAACTGGCTGCACGGACAGGATGGCGCGCAAATATTCGATGCGCGAGCTGAGCGGCGTTCAATTGCTCCGGGGAACCGCCTCGATCGCGCACAGAACGCCGCGAGCTTTGCTGCGCGTCTCATCCGCTTCGCTCTTCGGAACGCTTCCCTCGACTAGTCCGGCGCCCGCTGTGACCTCGAAATGTTCGCCTCGGCAAACTGCCGTTCGGATGGCAATCGCGAAATCGAGGTCACCCGTCGCGGCGACGTAGCCAATCGCCCCACCGTAAATGCCTCTCGGCCTGCCTTCGAGCTCGCGGATGATCTGCATCGCGCGGACCTTCGGCGCGCCCGAGAGCGTGCCGGCGGGAAACGCGGCCCGCACGACGTCGAATGGCGTGACGCTCGACGGAACGCGCCCGCGCACCTCGCTGACGATGTGCATGACGTGCGAGTAGCGCTCGATCTCCATGCGACGTACGAGCTCCACGCTCCCCGTCTCGGCGACGCGGCCGACGTCGTTGCGCCCGAGGTCGATGAGCATGACGTGCTCGGCGCGCTCCTTCGGATCGGCGAGGAGGCGGCGCTCGTTCGCGGCGTCTTCCTCTTGCGTCGCGCCGCGCGGCATCGTTCCGGCGATCGGGCGCAGGGTCATGACGCCGCCGTCCAGGCGCACCATCGTCTCCGGGCTCGCGCCGGCGATCTGCGTTCGCGTCGTCTCGCCGGGCGCCGGCGGCAGATCGAGGAAGTACATGTACGGCGACGGGTTGAGGACGCGCATCGCGCGGTAGGCGTCGAACGGATCGCGGCCCTCGCGCGGGACGCGGAACGTACGACTCAGGACGATTTGGAACGCGTCGCCGGCCGCGATGTACTCCTGCGCGCGGCGCACGTTCGCTTCGAACGTCGCGTCGTCGGTGTCGACCTCGACGCCGCGAGGCATGCGCGTGCGATCCGGGATCGGCAGCGGCGCGAGCTCGGGCGCGCGCGCGAGATCGTGCCGCGCGCGCTCGAGGTCCGCTTGGCTCTCGCCGGCGATGGTCACGGTCTGTTCGAGGTTGTCAAAGACGAGGACAGTCGCGCCGCCGACGAAGCGCGCGATCGGCGACGCCACGCGCTCGCCCCAACCGGGGACCTTCTCGATCGCGTGCACCAAGTCCCAAGCCATGTACCCGACCTGCGCGCGCGCGAAACGCTCGGCCGGCGTCGCGTGGATGCGCGACGCGTCGGTGCGGAACAGCTTCTCCGCCGCATCGATCGAATCGCCGGGCAAGAGGAGCGACTCGTAGCGCGGCCTGTACCCGAGGATCGAGTAGCGCCCCCAACGCTCGCCCGCGACGACGCTCTCCAGCAAGAACGACGCGGCGTCTCCGCCCGCGCGGCGAAGCGCGGCGTACGCGCGCACCGGCGTGATCGAATCGGCGACGAGCGTGAGCGTGTGGATCATCGCGCGCTCATCGACTCAGCGCGCCGCGAGACCGAGGAGCGCGCGCGCACGCGCGGGCTCCGCCGGCGTGCGTCCGATCGATCGCGCGTAGGCCGCGGCGCGCGCGACGAGCGGCGCGCTCCCTTCGGAGAGCACGCCCTTCGACAAGTAGATGTTGTCCTCGAGGCCGACGCGCGCGTGGCCGCCGAGGCGCATCGCGAGCTCGGTCATCGGCTGCTGGAAGCGACCGACGGCGGCGACCGCCCACGTCGCGCCGCTCGGCACGAGCGTCTTCATGAAGCGCACGACCTCTTCACGCGCGCCGATCCCGCCAGGGACACCGAGCACGAACTGGAAATGCAGCGGCGCGCCGATCGCGCCCTCTTTGAACAACAGCGCCGCCTCGTCGACGTGGCCGACCTCGTAACACTCGAGCTCCGGGATCGCGCCGGACGCGCGGATGCGCTTGGCCATCTCGCGAATCTCGCCGCGCTTGTTGATGAAGACGTCGTCGCCGAAGTTGAGCGAGCCGCAGTTGAGCGTCGCCATCTCGGGCTTGCACGCGAGCGGGCCCGCGCGCTCGTCCATCGACATGCCCACCGCGCCGCCGGTCGATGGTTGCACGATGCAATCGGTCTTCTCGCGGATCGCCGCGATCGCCTCGCCGAAGCGTTCGGCCGACTGCGTGTTCGAGCCGTCGTCGTTGCGGACGTGAAGATGAATGACCGCGGCGCCGGCTTCGCGGCAGCGCGCGGCCTCGTCGGCGATCTCGCGCGGCGTGATCGGCAGCCACTTGGTCTGCGCGCGCGTGAGCTCCGCGCCGACGATCGCCGCCGTGAGGATGACGTCCGATTCCTCCGGCGTGACGATCGGCTCGGCGTGCGGCGCTGGCCCCGCGGGGAGCGCCGGCATGTAGAGCTCCTTCGGCTTTCGCTGGAGATCCTTCGGCGTCACGCACGTGCCGATCGCGCGGCACACGACGACCGGATCGCGCAAGAGCTCCGCCGCGCTCGCCGGGACGCCCGGCGCGCGGATGTTGCCGATGACCTTCTTCGCTTCGAAGGCCATCTTGCGGCTCGTGTTGCCGACGCTGACGAGCTCCGCGCTCGCCTCGATGTAGTCGCCCGCGAACACCGGCGCGAGGAACTCGATCGACTCGTACGCGCGGAACAAACCTTCGTCGCCGTCCAGCCGAATCAAGAGCTCCGTCGCCAAATCGCCGAACAGCGCGAGCATCCGCGCGCCGTCGACGAGCTCGCCCGCGTAATGCGCGTCGTGCGCCGACATGCGCAGGCGCAGCGTGACCTTCGTGCCGATCATAGCGGTTAGCCGATAGCCCTTAGCCGTTAGGCGTCAAGTGCGAACGCTCACTCCACGTCCGGCTCGACGTCGAGCTCGACGGCCTTCGAGCCGGGCAGCGGCGGCGGCGGCTTTCGCACGACCGACACCAAGTGGCTCACCGGGTCCTCGATGCGCATGACCTTCACCTTGAAGAGGAGATCCTTCCCGACGAGCGGCGGCATCAAGCGCGCGGTGATCTTCTCGTCGTCGATCGCGATGACGCGCAGATCGACCGTGCCGCCCGTCGCGGTGTGCGCCTCCCAGAGCGCGCCGACCTCGAGCTTCGCGTCGGCCGGAAATTCTTTTCGCGGGATCGTCCGCGTCGGCAACGTGTCCTCGGGCGGGATCGCTTCGGACGCCGGGATCTCTCCTTCTTTGCTCTCGCCCGCGGCCATTCCTTCGAGGCGCTTCTCGAGCGCGGGGAGCATCTTGCCTTCGCCGTGCGTGTAGACGACGGGGCCGGACTTCGCCGACGACTCGATCACGTCGCCGCCTTTGACGCGGATTTCGTATTCGATGCGGACGATGCTGCCGGGTGCGATCTTCATGACCGCGATCGTACGCTCAGCCCTTCGGATGCGCGACCAGGAACGCGTGCACCGCCTCGCCGAAAGACGGGCCGAGCTGCGGCCGGTGCACCGCGCCGACCATGCGCCAAAGCTCGACGGGCGCCGCGCAGCCGCCGAACGCCTCGACGCGCGTCTCCGCCCCGGCGACGTTCGGAACCAGATCGAGCGTGCGCCCGGTCGGCGCGAGCGGCGCGGTGCAGCCGTTGCGCCGCGCCCACGCCGCGACCGTGTCCTCCATCGACGAGTACTGCGCGACCTGCATGTCGAACAGGCGGCCGCCGCCTGGGCGGATCACCGCGTCGTCCGTTCCGTGCACTTCGAGGACCGCGACGGGCGAGTCGCAGCGCGCGTCGTTCGTCGCGGCGCCCGCGAGGCTCACGATCCCGGCGATGCGCCCGCCGAGCGCGCACGCGAGCTTGTGCGCCATGAAGCCGCCGTTCGAATGACCGATGACGAAGATGCGCTTCGTGTCGACGTTGTATTGCGCGGTCGCGGCGTCGAGGATAGACGCGACGAACGCGACGTCGTCGACCGCGGCGCTGCCGAAGCGACAGCAGGCGTCGCTCGCATTCCAGTAGCGCCGCCCGCGCGCGCCGATCGCGCCGTCGGGCGCGGCGACGAGGAAGCCTTTGCGATCGGCCAGCGCTTCGATGCCGAGCCACTTCGCGACGCGATCGCCGCTGCTCCCCCAGCCGTGGAGGACGACGTAGAGCGGCATCTTCTTCGTCGCGTCGTGTCCGCGCGGGACGCGGATCGTGAACGGGCGCGACGCTGCCGCCTCCGCGGGCGCCGACACGAGCGGCCCCGCGAGGGCGAGCATCACGAGCGAGGCGAGAAGCAGCCGCGCCATGCGTGGGGCTTAGCGCATGTTCCCCGAACGGGCCAAGAACGCCTTCCGCTCGTCCGCCGTTCCTGTGACTATGCACCCATGCGGGCGGGGCCGATCGCGTGTGCGCTCCTCGCGCTCGTCGCGACGTCGCGCCCGGAGCGAGCGCCGGCGCCGGTCGCGGTGCGCGCAGAGGCCGCGACGATCGCGCCCGCGGAGGCCGCGCCGCCTCCGACGTGCACGCCGCTCACCGTTCCGCCCCTCCCGGAGCCGATGATGCTCGGCGACGATCCGCCGATCCCGCCGATCGAAGATCCGAGCGGCGCGATGGATGCATTCTACACACGTGTCGCCGCGCTCCTCCGCGGCGAAGCGCACGACCACGTCCGCATCCTGGTCTACGGCGACTCGAACCACGCGCGCGACTTCACGACCGGCGAGCTTCGCCGCCTCTTGCAGAGCAAATTCGGCGACGCAGGGCACGGCTTCGTCTCGCTCGCGCGACCGTGGCCTTGGTACTGGCACCATCCGAACGTCCGCCACGATTTCGTCTTCACGAGCTGGGACGTCTTCACGGTGTCGGTGCGTCCGGCGCTCGACTTCTTCACGACGAACGACGTCATCGGCCATCACGGTCATGGATTGATCGCTTCCGAAAGCCGCGGGCCGACGTCGCTCACGTGGGTCGCGACGGCCGAGGCACCGGCGGAAGTCGGCCGCACCGTCGATCGCTTCGAGCTCTCGTATTTGAAGCGCCCGAA
>Ga0100403_1003348_pt1 | contig 11964 bp, 7 predicted proteins | sample CryGeymet201501t_FD_83663 | JGI IMG/M metagenome (GOLD analysis project Ga0100403, IMG submission 83663) | Groundwater microbial communities from Crystal Geyser aquifers in Utah, USA - Crystal Geyser metaG 2015-01t | ecosystem: Environmental > Aquatic > Deep subsurface > Groundwater | place: USA...
GCGGCCCCGGCGGCGCCGACGTGTGCGCCCGCTGCCGTACCGCTCGACACGTCGACCTCGTACGCGCCCGCTGCGTAGTTGAACACCAGATGCGTCGCGCCTTCGCATCCGGCGCCGAGCTGCGATCGATAGAGCTGCGGGGCTGAGGCCGTGCGCGTCCCCGCGACGAAATAGGAAACGGAGAGCGCGCTCCCTCGCTTCAAGTGGCCGCCGAGCGACGCGACGCCGAGCGGCAACGTCGCGAAGAGCTCGTCCTCGGATCGGATGTCGAGCTTCTGCATGTTGCCGCTGGTCTCATGGTGGGCGTACGCGCCTGGAATCTTGCACGTCGCGAGGACGTCGAGCTTGCAGCCGTCGACCTTCACGATCGCGATCGACTCTTGAACGAGCGCTGCGAACTCGGACTGCTCGGTCGCGTCCCAGTTGACGACGAACGGGCGAATGTCAGGGCGGCCCTTCGCGCAGCGAGCGCCGTCGACGGCGGTGGTGGCGCCGCTCGCGACGGTCGGGACGGGCGCGACCTTCACAGGCGACGCAATGTCAGCGGCCTGCGGCGCGCACGCGGCGAGCGCAAACGTTGCGAGAAGACGTCGGAGGTTCATTGCTCGAAGCTCGCTGTCGTAGCCGGAGATCATTCGTACGCGTTCGTCTCGATGATCTGCGGCCCGATGTGCAGCGACTCACCGCTCGTGACGGTTCCGGTGAGCGCGAACGTGGAGGTGCGACCGTCGCCGTCGAGATCGCCGTTCGCGACCGCCGTGAACGAATCGCCCATCTCGAACGAGCCGACCGCCGTGTACGAGTAGACGTAGTACTGCGGCTCGTCCATCGCGTACCTCAGACACGCGAAGCCCGAGCGCGTGGGCGCGTCGACCTCCCATTCGCTCGGCGTCGACGCGTACGCCTTTCCGCGCACCGCGGCGACTCCCGCTGCCGGCACGCTTGCCGACGCGCTTCGGCACAAGGCGTGGCGCCAGACGACGCGCGCGCCGTCGTTCCACGGGCTCTCGTTCGCGTATGCGGTCGCTGCGTCCTTCGCGATCACGCCGAGCGCGTTGCGCGCCTCGGCCGCGCGCGCCCAGAGGCGCCGCTCGTGCACGCCGTTCACGGCGACGAGCACGAGGGCCGCAGTCGCTGCCAGCGCGATCACGATCTCGATGCGCGTCAGTTGCAGACGAACGTGGTCGTGTTGCACGTCCGTCCGCCCGTGCAGGTGTCGCCGGGGCAGCACGGTTGCCCGGCGCCGCCGCACGTCGTGCAGGTGTTGGCTTGGCACACGTACGGAGATCCGCAGTAGCTCCCGTTCGCGCCCGGGCAGCAACGCTCGCCGAGGCCGCCGCACGCGCGGCACGTCATGCCGGAGCAGACCGAGAACGGCGCGGTGCAGTCGACGTCGCCGCCGCAGCACGCCTCGCCGAGCTTGCCGCACGCGCCCGACAAGCATCCGCCGCCCGCGCACGTTCCTTGTCCGCCGGAGCACGTCCCGCCGGACGCGACGCAGAGCGAGGTGTTCTGATCGCAGCAGCCTCCGCCGTTGCACGTGTTGCCGTCGCAGCACGGCTGACCGGCGCCGCCGCAGGCCTGGCAGCTGTTGTTGCCGTTGCACGCGAGCCCCGAAGCCGTGCAGAAGTTCGCGACGCCGCCGTTCGCGCTGCCGATGCAGCAGCGCTGCGCTGCGCCTCCGCACGCGCCGACGCCGACGCCGCACGTCCCTGCCGTGCAGGTGCCGAGCGATCCGCCGCACGAAGTGCCCGTCGTCTTGCACGATCCGCCCGCGCAGCACGATCCGGTACCGGTGCAAGCGTCGTTCGCGCAGCACGCTTGACCGTCGGCGCCGCACGGTTGGCTCGCGCCGCCGATGCACACCGTGCCGGTGCCGGTCGATTGTCCGGACGCGACGCACGCGCCGTTCGTGCAGCAGCCGCCGCCCGCGCACGTGTTGCCCGAGCAGCACGCTTGACCGGCGCCGCCGCACACCGTGCACTGTCCTCCGGTGCACTGCCCGCCGAGCGAGCACGTCGATCCGCTCGACACGCAGAGCGTCGTGTTCGAGTCGCAGCAAGCACCGCCGCTGCAGTTGTTCCCTGCGCAGCACGGCTGCCCGGGACCGCCGCACGCGGTGCACACGTCGTTCGCCGAGCACGACGTCCCCGTTCCGGTGCACGTCCGGCCTGCGCAACACGGCTGCCCGGGACCGCCGCACTGCGCGCAGGTGCCGTTCTGACAGCTCACGCTCCCCGCGGTGCAGCGGTTGCCGGCGCAGCACGGCTGCCCGGCGCCGCCGCATTGCACGCCGTTGACGACGCAGCTCCCTCCCGTGCAGGTGCCGCCTCCGACTTGCTGCGGGCACGCCGATCCCGACCCGGTGCACACCGTGCCGGTGCAGCAACCGCCGCCGTTGCACGTCGAGAGACCGCAGCACGCGAGGCCAGGATCGCCGCACGCCGTGCAGACGTTGTTGACGCATGCGTTCGAGGCTTGGCAGAAGGAGCCTGCACAGCACGGCTGCCCGGGGCCGCCGCACGCCTGACAGACGCCGTTCGAGCACGCGCCGGCGCCGCACGCGAAGCCGCCGCAACACGCCTGGCCGAGCGCACCACAGAGCGGACCGTCGGCGGGAGCGTCGCCGCGCGCGTCGAGGCCGGCGTCGCCGCCGTCCGGACCGCCTTCGGCCGCTCGATCCGCCGGCGCATCGGATGGCGCCGCTTGGTCGGCCGCCGCCTCGAGCGCTGCGTCGCCGAGGCTCGCGTCGAGACCGGCGTCGTCGCCGGTCGTCACCGCGGATCCGTCACTGCCGCCGCAGCCGGCAAACAACGCAAGGCACACGACCATCACCCACGCGAACGCGCGCATGTTCCCTCCTCGGAAAGCTCTCCCCAAACTGTGCAAGCGCGGCGCGGTTCGGATGCGCGAAAGCGACGAACGATCGAATGGCTTGCGCGAGCCTCGATCGCGCATTTTCTTCGGCATCCTTCCGAGAGCGGCGGCGCACTTTACTCGCTGTGCGCCTGGGTGCTTGGCGCGGGAGGTTGCGTTCGTGAGGGTGCGGTTCGAGCACGGTGTCGGTCGCGTGACGGCGGCGCCGGAGGCGCTCTCCAACGACGACAACGTCAGCCTAGAGGCGAGCCCGAGCACCGGGATTCGTGCGACGCCGACCGGACCGTTTGCGACTTCACCGAGATCGGCGTCGCGGCGGCGCGCGTTCGCGGAACGAAGGTCGCCGCGCTCGTCATCGTCGGCGCATATCACCTCGTTCTCCTCTACAGCGAGGACTCCGGCGCGACGTTTCGGACAATCGATCTCGTCGACGACGACTTCGTTCGCGGCGGACAGCTCTACGTCGGCGGTACCGACGTCCTGCTGACGGACGCCGGCCCGCAGCTCTTTCTGTTACGCGACGAGCCGGGCGCGCAGGGACGCACGTACCGCCGCGGGCGTCTCGCCGCGATCGACATGGCGTCCGGCAAGCTGACGCTCGACGTCTCGCGGATCCTGCCTGGCAGCCCTGCGTTCGACGTCACTGCCGACTACGCGCTCTTCGCGGACGCGGAGCTCGATCCGCGCGGCGGCGGCTCCGTCAGCACCATGTCTTTCTACGAGCTCGCCTTCCACGGAGCGGACCGCTCGGCGCTCTTGCCGTGCGGCATCTGCGACGCGACGGCGTTCGGCGGCACCGACGACGGCGATCACTACGCCGGATACGTCGGTGACTCGCCGAGCGCGACGCAAGCCTGCCTCCTCTCGTACACGCGCAGCCTCGCGTCCGTCGGGGCGGTCTGCGTCCCGCGAGCCGAGTGGCCGGCGGCGGGCGGCACGAGCGAGTCGCAGGACAGCATGCCTTACGCCGGTAAGCACGCGCGTGAGCTTCGTCTCTTCAGCCACGGCGGTCACGGATGGGCAACCGGTATCACGAACTGGATCGGCGCGACCGGCGGAGGTCCCGTCGCGGCGCTCCCGCCGATCGATCTCGGGCCAGGGAAGGTCGTGCCGAGCGGCTCGTTCGGCCTGCGCCAGCGTCACGCGGGGCTCGCGGTCGTCGATCCGAACGCCGTCGTCGCCGGCTCGGGCGACTCGCAGCTCGTCCGCGTCTTGCCCGGCGGTCACGCGCAGACCGTCGTGCTCCCGCGGACGCCCTGCGTCGACGACGCGCATTGCGGAGATCCCGTACAGAAATGGGTCGCCGCCTTTGGTCAGGTCGCATGGACCGAATCGATCGGCGTCGACGACTACCTCGTCTTCTATCTGCACGACGCGGATCCGTCGCCGCAGGGCTACGCGCCGGTGATCTACGTGTCGCGCGAGCGCGCGACGTACCGCGACGTCGCGGCGGTGCCGTTCGGGACGACGGGCGCGCCGCCGGGATACGAAGGCGCGCGCGAGGCGAGCGCCGTCGAGAAGGTGTGCATTCGCGCCGTCTCGTGCAGCCCTAGCCTGATGAACGCTGGGATGAGCGACAGCTTCTACCAATGCGTGGGCGCTTACTACGCAGAGCCCGCGGCGACCGCATCCGCGCAAAGAGCCGCGCTCGCGGACGCGCTCGCGGCGCCGGCGGGATGCGAATACTTTCAGGGCTTCAAGTTCCCGACGTTCGATCAGAGCCCCTGCGGCGCGTCGTGCGGTCGAACCGGCGGCACGTGCAGCAAAGGGAGCAACGGATGGACGTGCCGGTACCCGCCCGAGCCGGCGCAAGCATGCAACACGTGCAGCGCGAGCGGGCAGGCCATCGGGTGCAACAACGGGACGGTCACGCAGGTGCTCGACTGCGCCGCGGTCGGCCAGACGTGCACGTGCCCGCGGGACGGCACCGGCGCGTGCACCGCCGTGCCCACCTGCAAGTCGCCCGCGTGCACGCAAGGCAGCCCCGCCCAATGCACCGGCGACGTCTACTCGATCTGCGACGTCGACGGGACGGTGTACCGCCGCGAGTGCGGCTACGTCGGCATGTCGTGCACGACCGCGCCGGCGCCGTTCGCCGGCTGCAAGGCTCCCGACGGTCTTCCGCCATCCGCCCAATGCAATGGCAACACGAGCGTCCCGCTCCTCTGCAGTGGTGACTATCTCGTCACGTGCTTGGGCGGGCAGGTTCATTACGCCGACTGCAAAGCGCTCGGCTTCTCGCAATGTGCGCCCACGCCGAACGTGCCACGTTGCCGGCCGTAGCGGCCGGCGCCGCCGATGCGTGCGCTCGCGATCAGCCTCCCCACCAATACGAGAGCTTCACCAAGAGCGCGTCCGCGGCCGGCGCGCGGCTCACGGCGGAGAGCCGCAGCGTCCCCTCTTCGTTCGCGCCGAGCGTCACGTTCGGGACCTGCGCACGCGTGTAGACTACATACAAGAGCGATCCGAGCCGATACTCCCAGCGCAGGACGACGTTCACGTTGAGCGCTCCCTGCACGAAGTCGGGGTTCGACGGCAGCGCGCCCGCGTACGGCGCGAGCTGCGACAGCCCGATGTTCGGGCGCGGCCCGCTCGGGCTCGACGCGAACTGGGTGAAGTCCGAGTAGTGCCCGGACGCGAGGAAGTGCTGCGCGTACGACTGCAGCGTGAGGCGCGGCGCAAACGTGTAGGTTGCACGCACCACCGCGCCGATGTTCGCGGCCTCCTGCCGGCCGAAGAGGTACTGACCCGGAGCGCCGTTCGCCACGAAGCGCGGCTCGCCCGTCGTGTAGAACCAGTTCGGGCCGACGTCGAAATCGAATTGCGGGAGCGCGCGCACCGTCAAGAGCGCGTTGCCGCCGATCGCCCACCCGTTCCACAGCGCGTCCGTCGTCTGCGCGACGCCGACGGCCACGCGCTTCGTCGTGTCGCTGCCGATCCAGACGTCGTGCCCGATGCGCCCCTTTCGTTCGAGCGCCGCGCCGTCGCCCATCTCGCGGTCGTCGTACTTGTTCGCGCGGAAATGGATCTCCGTGTAGTAGCCCCAGAGGTTCTTGAGCTTGCCGAACGTGCCAATCGCCTGGCCGTTTCCGATGAGCAGGCCGTCGACGTTGAAGGTCGATCCCGCCCAGACGTACGCGTGCGCCTCGCGGAAGAACGAGAACGGCGAGAGCTCGCGGTATTCGATCTGCCCGTTGGCGGCGATCGCGTTCGCGCGCTGCATGTAGCCGAGGTCGTTGTAGTCGAGCTTGCGCGTGACCGCGCTCACGTTCGTGTTCCACACCCAGTGCGCGCCGCCCTCTTTGCCCACGTAGACCGCCGCGCCCGAGCCGACGTCGCCGGGCGCGTTCACCGTGCCGTCGGCGACGACGCGTGCCGGCCCGCGCGCGAGCGACGACGCCGCCAGTTGTCCGCCCGTTACGTAGTCGCCGCTCGGCGATCGCCAGCGCCAATCGATCGCGCCGACGTACGCGTCGTTCCAGCAGCGCGCGCCGGGATTGACGAGCGTACCGCTCGGGCAGAGGGCTTGCCCCGGCGCCGCCGGGCCCGCGAGCGGATAGTCGGTCGTCTCGGCGCGCGTGACGCCGGTGAACATCGCGGCGACGTGCCCGTTTTTGCCCACGTCGCGCCGAATGCGGAGCACGTTGAACGACGTGAGCGGATCGACGACGCGCCGCGATCGCGTGCCGTCCGCGATCTGCTGGACGTCGATCGTGTTGCGCGCGGTCACCGCTTGGAGCGTGCCGATCGACCAGCCGTCGCCGAGGCGGCCGGTGAGCTTGCTCGCGCCGTAGATCGTCGCGGGCTCGGCGATGTCGACGATCCGTTCGGACGCGTTCCCGAGCGCGTCGGTGCGAAGCTTCGGCGACTGCGCGGCGCGACCGATGCGCCGCGTGTAGACGAGCTGGCCCGGCGTCGCGAAGGCGTCGATGCCTTCCAAGAAGAACGGCCGCTTCTCCGGATAGTACGTCTCGAACGTCGTCAGATTGAGCACGATCTGGTCGGCTTCGACCTGCCCGAAATCCGGATTGAACGTCGCGTCGAGCGTGAGGGCTTGCGACGGGTGCCACTTGAGATCGACGCCGCCCGATCCCATCGCGTCGACGCCGTGCGCGATCTGCGTATCGGTCGCGTCACGGCTGCGAATGCGCCCGAGCACGAACGGCCGAATCTCGAACGGCGCGCGCGCCGAGAGCCATTCGAGGCCGTCGAGCTTCCCGTAGTGCGACACCTCGCCGCCCGCCGTGCGCGGGATGAACGCCCACTCTTCGGTCTCTTGCTTGTCGGAGATGTACCGGCGCGCCTGCATTCCCCACGACTGAATCGGCAGCGAGTCGAAGCGCAGGATGCGCATCGGGATCCGAATCTCGGCCGACCAGCCGTCCTTGCGCACCTCGGTTCGCGCGTCCCACACCTCGTCGAAGTCGGTCGAGTAGTCGGTGTCGTTGAAGCGGATCGCGTCGGCGAGCACGCCGGCGGCGTTCACGTAGAACTCGAACGCGCTCTTGCCGTCGCGGCGCGTGTCGAGCGTGAACGTGACCGAGTCGGACTCCACTTGGCGATCGCGACGCGTGAGGCGCGCCTCGACGGGCACCGAACGCTGCTCGCAGTCGAACGCGACGTACACGGCGTCGTCGTCGTAGAGCACGCGCATGTTCGTGCGCTCCGACGCGGGCGCGCCTTCGCGAGGCACCTTCTGCGTGAACGCCGTCGTCGCCAGCGCGTTCTTCCAGGCGTCGTCGTCGAGGCGGCCGTCGATGACGGGCGGCGACGACGTGCGTACGGCGCGGTAGTGCGGCGGCGCCGTCGTGACGGCGGAGAACAGGAGCGGCGCGAGCATTTCGTGGAGCGTGGGACGGGCGAGACGGCGAGAGCTTGGCGACCATTCGGCCGAACCGCCCAGGAAATTTCAAGGCACGAACGCTTCGCGCGGCAGGCTCGGCTTCGCGCGCGACGTCCTCGCCTTCCTCTTCGAGCTCGCAGGAGCGACACTGGCGCGGTGACCGACGCGCTGAAGAGAGCCCGCCGCGCCTTCGACGACCGCGCGTGGGCGGACGCGTTCGCGGCGTTCAACGACGCGGGCGCGCTCGGCGCGGACGACACCGAGCGCCTCGCGATCGCCGCGGCGCTCGCCGGGCACGAAGACGCGACGGTCGCGGCGTTCGAGCGCCTGCACCAGCTGCGTCTCGACGAAGGCGACGTCTGTGGGGCGGCGCGCGCGGCGTTCTGGGCGGCGATGCGGTCGTTCTCGCGCGGCGACCGCGCGCGCGGCAGCGGATGGGTCGCGCGCGCGGAGCGGCTGCTCGAGCCGCGCGGCGCGTGCGTCGAGCGCGGGTATCTCCAGCTGCCGCACTTCTTCCGCCACACGGCGGCGGGCGATCACGAATCGGCGCGCGCCGTCGCCGCCGAGGCGGCGTCGGTCGCCGATCGCTACGGCGACCGCGATCTCCTCGCGCTCGCGCGGAGCTTCGAGGGGCGCGCGCTCATGCGACAAGGGCGGCTCGAGGACGGGCTTCGGACGCTCGACGAGGCGATGGTGTCGGTCACGACGCACGAGCTTTCGCCGGTCGTCACGGGGCTCGTCTACTGCGGCGTCATCGACGTGTGCCAGCAGAGCTGGGCGCTCGATCGCGCGCGCGAGTGGACGCGCGCGCTCGGCGGGTGGTGCGAGGGGCAGCCGCAGCTCGTGGCGTTCGCGAAGGCGTGCCTCGTCCACCGATCGGAGATCCTGCAGCTCGACGGCGCGTGGCCCGAGGCGGAAGAAGAGGCGCGCGCGGCGACCGAGCGACTCGCGCCGAAGCGCGATCCGCAGTCGGGCGACGCGCACTACCAAGAGGGCGAGCTTCACCGGCTGCGCGGACGGCTCGACGACGCCGAGCGCAGCTACGCGCGCGCGAGCGAGCGCGGGCGCGATCCGCAGCCGGGGCTCGCGCTGCTTCGTCTCGCGCAAGGCCGCGTCGACGCCGCGGAGGCCGCCAGCAAACGCGTGCTCGCGGGTGCGAGCGGCCCGCTCATCCGATCGCGTTACTTGCCGGCGCACGTGGAGATCATGATCGCCGCGGGGAGAGTCGCCGAGGCGCGCCGCGCGGCCGACGAGCTCTGCGCGATCGCGCGCGATCTCGGGATGGAGATGCTCGACGCGATCGCGCAACAGGCGCGCGGCGCGGTCGCGCTCGCGGAGGGCGACGCGCGCGGCGCGATCGAGCCGCTGAAGAGCGCAGAGCGCGTGTGGCAGCGCGCGGGCGCGCCTTACCTCGGCGCGCGCGTGCGCGTCGCGCTGGCGCGTGCGTTCGAAGCGCTCGGCGACGAGGACGGCGCGACGCTCGAGCGTGACGCCGCGCGCAAGGTGTTCGCCGAGCTCGGCGCCGCGCCGGACTTGGCGGCGCTCGACGCTCCCCCTGCGCCGCCTGCGCGATCGCGCGACGCGCACGGCCTCAGCGCGCGTGAGCTCGAGGTGCTCCTCTTGCTCGCGTCGGGCAAGACGAACAAGGCGATCGCGAAGCAGCTCTTTCTGAGCGAGAAGACGATCGACCGGCACGTGAGCAACATCTTCGCCAAGCTCGGCGTTCGGACACGCGCCGCCGCGACCGCGTGGGCGTACGAGCACGGCGTCGTTGGGTAGATCTACCCATTGTGCGGGCCCGTTCGACTTTGGGTGGTCCTCCCGAAGTCGGCGCGGCGCAGGCTCCCTACTTTCGCGAGGTCGGCGACCGCGCCGACGAAGGAGCAAAGCATGGACCTGCTCATCGAAGCCGGCGAGGCGCTCCGGCAAGAACGCGCCAAGACGCGTACGTTTCACCTCGCACTCGCGATCGCGTTCCTCGCGACGGCGGTGGCCGGGTTTGCACCGACCTATTATCTGCGCGGCTTCTCCGCGCGTCCCGCGCTCGGTCCGCTCTTGCACGTGCACGGCGCCGTGTTCACCGCGTGGCTCGTGCTCTTCGTCGTGCAGACGGCGCTCGCGCGCGCGCACCGCGTCGGTTGGCACAAGCGCCTCGGGATCTTCGGCGCCACGCTCGCGACAGCGATGGTTCCGCTCGGGGTCGTCGTCGCGATCGAAACCGCGCGCAACGCGGCCAGCCCCGCGGCGCTCTCGTTCCTGATCTTCCCGCTGGGGCAGATCGCGCTCTTCGGCGCGTTCGTCGGCGCGGCCGTCTGGAACCGCAAGCGACCGGAGCTCCACCGGCGCCTGATGGTCCTCGCGACCGCCGCGCTCATGCCGCCTGCGATCAGCCGCATCGTCGGCTCGCCCATGCTCGCGCTCTTCGCGAGCCTGCTCTTCGTCGCGGCGGCGATCATCCACGACAGGCGGACGCGCGGACGCGTGCATCCTGCATACGTTTGGGGCGGCGTCGCGATGCTCGTCTCCGGACCGCTGCGCGCCGCGTTCTCGCATACCGCGGCGTGGGAAGCGGTGGCGCGGGCGATCGCAGGCTGAGCGACGCGCAGCGGACGTCGTCGCGCACCACTACGGACAGGTCCACTCGACCTTCACCTGTCCGGCGGCGCCGTCACCTCCGGTGTAGTAGCCGGGATTCCTCCCGCCGCCGCCCGAGCCGCTCGTTTGCTCGCCTCGCGATCCGAGGCCACCCGCGCCGACCACTATCGTCACGACGCTGCCGACCATGAGCTCACTGGTCGAATACGTCCTCGTGGTGTACGCGCCGCCGCCGCCGCCGCCGCCGGTCTCGCCCCACCCTTGCCCGATCTGCCATTGGCCTTCGCACGCCCAATCGCTCGCGCCGCCGCCGCCGGGCGCGACGCCGTCGTTACCGTCGCCGCCGCTGCATGCGTCGAGCGCGTGTCGAACGCCCGCGCCGCCTGCGCCGCCGAGCGGAGCGTCGCCGCCCGCTGCCTGGCCGCCGAGCTGCGGGTAGTAGATCGCGGGCCCGCCTTGACCGCCGGTCGTGTTCGTCCCGCCGCCCGACGCCGCGCCGCCGTTGCGCGAGTCGCCGCTCTCGCCGCCTCCGGCGACGAGCGTCGCGTTGAAGCTCGACGCGCCGCCCGCCGTCGGCGATCCGGTTTGCCGAGCACCCTGGCCGCCGCCGCCGCCGCCCCACGCTTCGACTTTCAGCGTCTTGAAGTTGGGCACCGTGAACGTGAAGCTCCCCGGTGTCGCGAATGTCTTCGCGCCCGGCGTGCACGCGCAGGTGCAGTCGCCCCAGACCCCGGATTTGATCTCGCCGTGCTGCTGCGGGAGCTGGCAGCTCTGTGTCCCCGTGGTGCAGCCGGCGTTCGCTCCCGGCGTGCACGTTCGATCCGGCATGCCGATGGTGCACGCGGCTCCTCCGCTGTCGCCGAAGATGCCCGTCGGGCCCGCGTCCTCCGCGCCTGCGTCTGCCGACGGGACGCTCTGTTGTTCGCCACCGTCGCCCGTGCTCGCAGCGCAACCTCCGATCGCGATGATCGCGGCGCCGAGCCAACCGAGATGCTCCATGGCTTTGTCCTCCTCGCGCCGCCGAGGTTGCAACCGCCACGCCGCGCCGCGAAACATCGCGCGGCGCTGGAAATCATCGATGCCCGCTCACGCGACGTGGATCGACCGCGCCGTGTCAGCGGATGTCACGATCGTCACGCTCGATGTCACGCCAGTGCGCTCGGCACGCTGCGCGCGTGACTGCTAATCTCGGGATCGTGGGCAGCTCCAGCCGATCCCAGCCCAGGATCGTGGGACGCTATGCGCTCTACGACAAGATCGCCGCCGGCGGCATGGCCACCGTGCACCTCGGGCGTCGCATCGGCCCGGTCGGTTTCGCGCGGATCGTCGCGGTGAAGCGCTTGCACGCGCACTTCGCCGAAGACCCGGAGTTCGTCTCGATGTTCCTCGACGAGGCTCGCCTCGCCGCGCGCATCCACCACCCGAACGTCGTGCCGATCGTCGACGTCGTCGCGGCCGAGGGCGAGCTGCTCCTCGTGATGGACTACGTGAAGGGCGAGTGCCTCGCGCGGCTCGTCCGTCTGTCCCACGACGCGAAGGCGCGAATCCCGATCGCGGTGGCGACGACGATCATGGTCGGCGTGCTCGACGGCCTTCACGCCGCGCACGAGGCGAGGGACGAGCGCGGCGAGCCGCTCGGAATCGTGCAC
>Ga0100403_1003351_pt1 | contig 11954 bp, 10 predicted proteins | sample CryGeymet201501t_FD_83663 | JGI IMG/M metagenome (GOLD analysis project Ga0100403, IMG submission 83663) | Groundwater microbial communities from Crystal Geyser aquifers in Utah, USA - Crystal Geyser metaG 2015-01t | ecosystem: Environmental > Aquatic > Deep subsurface > Groundwater | place...
GCTCTCGGCGTCGCGCGTGAGCATCTGCGCGTCGGCCGCGTCGTTGAGCTCGCGGAGCACCGGAAAGAACGCGCGCCCGAGGCCCGAGTGCAGAATCGGCAAGAGCGGCGTCTGCCGTTCGAGCGCGCGCTGGCGGACGATCTGCTTGAAGTCGAAATACGGCACGTCGACGTCGCGGAAGCCGAGCTCGATGCGGCCGAAGATGTCGCCGGCGTAGTCGCTGACGACCGCGGTCTTGTAGCCGGCCGCGGCGAAGCGCTGCGGGAGCGCGTCGAAGTCCTTCGCGCGCTCTTCCCAGCGCGGGAACATGTTGCGGATGCCGTGATGATGCGGGTGCCGGCCGCTCAGGATCGTGACCCACGAAGGGAACGTGCGCGGCAGCGAGACGTACGCGCGCTCGAAGCGCGTGCCGCGATCGGCGAGCGCGGCGAGCGTCGGTGCGATCGACGGCTTGATGCGATCGGCGCGGAGCGAGTCGGCGGCGAGGATGATGACGTTCATCGCGCCGTTCGGCGCGGCTGCGCTCGCAGGCGCGTCCGCGCGGGCCTCGCGAAGCTCCGCGCGCGCGACGATCGCGATCAACAAAAGCGCGCCCGCGACCGCACCGGCCGACGCGCCGTTTCGTTTGAGCGACGCGAGCGCCGACGAAACGCGCGACGGCCAGAGCCGCCATTTCGCCGGAGGGCCCGCGAGGAACACCGCCGTCATCGCGACGCCGATCGCGACGACGCCGCTCGGCCCGAGCACGTCGGTCGTGATCACTTGAATCGTCCGGAGCAAACCGCCGCGTGCATAGAAACCGTCGGCGTAGAGCTGCGGCGTCAGCGCCATCGCGCGAGCCTCGACGAGCGCGTGAAGCGCCGCCGTCACGCCGAGCACCGTCGCCGCGCGCCAAAGCGGCGTCGACGTCGTCCCCGCGAGCTTCTCGCGCGCCCACACGAGCGCGCCCGCGACCGTCCCGAAGATCGCGCCGATGACGAGCGCCGCGCAAAGCATCGCGACGCCTATGCGCGCGATCTCGCCGCCGAACGTGCCGTACACGACCTGCGAGATTTGCTGCGCGTGATCGCCGAGCTCGCGCCCCTCGCCCTCCGGACGGCGCAGCGCCGCGTGAAGCGCGAGCGCGAAGACGTAGATCGCCCCGACGACCGCCGGCCGCAAAAAGAAGGTCCCGAGAACGCCGAGCACTCTGCGCACTACCTCCGCGAAGTAGCTCATTTCAGCGCGCGCGTCAGCGGGCGCGGGCCCGGATCGCGAGGAGAATGGCGCGCGGCGAGATCGGCGATTGCCTGCGAGAGCCTGCGAAGCTCGCTCCTCGGCAGCTTCGCGCCCGCCGGGGCGATCCGGTCGCAAAAATACGTGCGGCAGCCGAACGGGCGCGATCCGTAGATCCTGCAGCGGCCGTCGGCCAAAAGCGGGCAAGGGCGCGTGCCGGCGACGGGCAAGCTCTTTTTGCGCGGAATGCTCGCGGCGCGCATGGCGAGCTCGACTTCCGCGAGCTCCGGCGGCGTCGGGTACGGCTCGCGGCCGGTGTTCGCGAAGTCGCAGCACTCGCCGCTGGCGTCGCACGAGTACGGCGCGAGCAGCGCGTCGACCTCCGCGTAAATCCGGAGAAGCTCCGCGCGCAGCGGATCGTCTTTCCACGCTTTCACAGGTAGCTCAGCCAGGGATCGCGCCGGCGCTCCTTCACGCCCGCGAACCATTTGCACGCCGGATAAAGGAGAAGGATGGCGAGAATCCACATCGCGTAAACGCCCGGCAGGCGCACGCCGTACGAGTCCGGAAACGGCTCCGCGAACGGACCGTCGAGGACCTGCGGAATCACCTTTCCGTAGAGGAAGAACGCGAGCGCGATCGTCATCACGTGGATCACGTGAAGGTGAAGCAGGTAGTAGAACATCGGCACGCGGCCGAAGACGATGAACGGGCGGGCGATCGCGCCGCGCACCGGCCCTGGGCTCGTCGCCTTCGGCGCGAGCGCCAATTCGAACGCGCCGAGCGCCATGATGCCCGGGCCGAGCGTCATCAGTAAGTAGAGGAGCGACGGCGGGTACTTCTCGCAGGCGAAGAAGAACATGATCGTCTTCGCGGGCGTCTCGAGCGGATGCCACGGGTGCGGATCGCCGTAGAGCGCGGCGAAGCGGAGGATCACGAACGCGATGGTGATGGCGCCGCCGAGGAGGAAGAGGCGGCGGACGCGGCGAGTCGGATCGACGACGAGGAACTCGCCGAACGCGTACCCCGCGGCCATCACGCCGAGCCACGGAATCAGCGGGTAGACGAGAATGAGCTGGAGCGGCCCGACTTTGATGAAGCCGAACTCGTGCAGGAAATTCCAGAGCGGCGCGGCGGCGCCGAACGACGACGCGTGGATGCCGTCGAGGAGGTTGTGAAAGACGATGATCGCGATGCCGAACGCGGCGATCGCTGGGCGCGGCAGAAAGATGATCCCGGCCATCAGGATCATGCACCAGCCGAGCACCCAGATGACTTGCAAGCCGAAGAACGGCGAGAGCGCGTACGACCATCCGAATTTGACGACGGTCGCTTCGAGGAAGACCAGCCACGCGCCGCGCGTCAGGAGAAAGCTCGCGAGATCTTTCTTCGGCTTGACGCGCGACATCGAGATGAACGCGCCGGTGCCGGCGAGGAAGACGAACGTCGGCGCGCAGTAATGCGTGATCCAACGCGTGAAGAAGAGCGCGGGCGTCGTCTTCGCCACGTCGGCGGGGTCGAAATGCGCGTCGGAGACGAAGTCGCGGACGTGGTCGAGCGCCATGATGACCATGACGAGCCCGCGCAAGAGGTCGACGGAATCGAGGCGATCGCGTCTCTTCAAAGACTGAAGCGTGGACGGGAGCACGGCAGGGGCGACGGCGGCCATCGGATGGTCCGAACGTAGCGTAAACTGATCGATGATGATCGACGCCCGGTTCCGTCCGATTCTGAGGCCGCTCGAGACGATCGTCGCGCCGGACCCGCGCCACGGGCGCGTCGTCGTGCTGCAAGACACGCAGGGGTTCACGTCGGCGCACGCGGTGCTTCCGCCGCCGCTCGTGCCGATCGTCGCGCGCATGACCGGGACCCGCACGTGCGAGGAGATCGCGCGCGAGGCGGGCGCGGAGCTCGGCGCCGAGCTGCCGGTCGAAGTGGTCGTGAAGCTCGCGAAGGAGCTCGACGAGGCGCTCATGCTCGACAGTCCGCGCTTTCGCGCGGAGAAGGAGCGGATCGAGCGCGCGTTCGTCGAGGCGCGCGTTCGCGCGGCGTCGCACGCGGGCGGCGCGTACCACGGCGAGCGCGCGAAGCTCGCCGCGTACCTCGAGAAGGATTGCCTCGCGAGGGCGCGCAAGAAGAAGAGCGCCGCGAACGGCGCGACGATGGCGAACGGCAAGCGCTTGGTCGGCCTCGTCGCACCGCACATCGATCCGTGGCGCGGCGCCGAAGGCTACGGGCACGCGTACGACGCGCTCGCGAAGAGCCTCGCGCCGGAGGTCGACACGTTCGTCGTCTTCGGCACGTCGCACGCGCCGATGCGCGAGCACTTCGCGCTTTGCAAGAAGGCGTTCGACACGCCGCTCGGCGAGGTCGCCGCGGACGAAGACGCGATCGACGCGATCGCGAAGCGCGCGAAGTTCGATCCGTACGCCGATCAGCTCAATCACAAGCGCGAGCACTCGATCGAGTTCCAGGTGGTCTTTTTGCGGCACATGCTCGGCGAGCGGCCGTTTCGGATCGTACCGGTGCTCGCGGGGCTCGGCGAGCATCAGGCGCGGCGGAGCGATCCCGCGAAGGACGATCGCGCGAACGCGTTCTTGGATGCGATCGCGGAGCTCGTCGAGGCGCGCAACGGGCGCGTCGCGGTGATCGCGGGCGCGGACATGGCGCACGTCGGCCCGCGCTTCGGCGACGCCGATCCGTACGGAAGGGCGGAGCGAGCCGCGCTCGAAGCGACCGACCGCGCGTCGCTCGCGCACGCGGCCGCGCTCGAAGGGAGCGCGTTTTGGGACCACGTCGCGCGCGATCTCGAGACGCGCCGCGTGTGCGGCCTCGGGCCGATTTACGCGCTGATGCGCACGATCCCCCGCGCCGCGCGCGGCGATCTTCTGCACTACGAACAGACGATCGACGACAACGACGGCTCGATCGTGAGCCACGCCGCGATGGGCTTTTACCGGGCCGGCGGAGTGCTCCGAGCCGAGACGCCCCCGCACGACGTTGACAGACGGAGATCCGGGGAGTAGATGAACGCGCTCAGTTTGCGGGAGTAACTCAGTGGTAGAGTGCCACCTTGCCAAGGTGGACGTCGAGGGTTCAAATCCCTTCTCCCGCTCTACGATAAGCTGGAAATCAAGCCGGTTCGGAAGATCTCCGACCGGCTTTTTTCGTAAGGAGCACCACTCGAAGAGGCGGGGTACCACTCGGGGTACCACTCGCACGTCACGAAGCGCTCGCGGCGTCGGCGCGACGCTCGCGTGCGCTCATCAAGTCGATCACCTTTGCGATCCCCGCGCGCTGCTCGTCCGCGTTCACGGTCGAGTAGAGCTCGTGCATCCGCTCGGTGAGGTGACCGCTGATGCTCCGCGTGACGAACGCCTCGACGCGCGCGGCGCGAGCGAGATCGTTGAACGTGCGGCGCATCCCGCGTTGGGTGAAACGCTTGCCGAGTCCGATCGCCTCTGCGACGTCATCGAGCGGCTGCGTGAGAACCGACGGCGATCGAAAGCCGCCGGTGATGGACGGAAAGAGCAGCTCGGACTCTTGCTGCTCGGGCGTCGTGAGCTGCGTGTCGACGTGCCACTTGAGGACGGCCATCGCCTCCTGCGGCAGATCGATTCCGTAGCGGCGCTTCTGTTTCGTCGTCTTCATCGGATCGTCTCCGAGCGTTTGTGAACGCCGAACCAAAATGCGGTTCTTGTCCCAGAGGACGTCCGGCTCGCTCCCGCAACGTCGGAGCGGACGAAGCGAGGAAGGTCGGAGTCCGGTCGCGAAGCCGAGGAAGCACATCGCGAAGTGCTGCGGGTAAAGCTCTCGCACCATCGCGAGGAACGGCGGGACCTCTTGCGGCTCGAGCGAGTTCGGCTCCTCTTCGCTGTAGACGACGTGCTCGGACGTGTCGAAGTCCTTAACGCCTTATGTCGCGAGGTGCTTCAAGTCGAACTCCCTCTTCGCTGCCTTCATGATGACGAGCAAGATGGCGAGCCATCCGTTTGCCGTGTTCGGCGAGTAGTGACCGGCGACGATGAGCGCGCCGATGTCGGCCTTCCAGCGCTCGACATGCGAGACGTGGATCTTGTCGATGAACATCTCGCCGAAGCCGTCGACGAATTGGTCGGTGTCCGCGATGTGCGTGCCGCCCACGAGATGTTTGAGCGTGTACTCCCAGCGCTCCTCACCCTTTGCGCTCTTGATCTCGCCGCTCCGTTTTTTGCGCTCGACCAAGCAGACTGTGAAGTCGGCGAAGCGCGTCTGCGGAAGCGGCGCCAAGACGGTGCCCGCCGCGATGCGCGCGCGCTCCGTCTCCAGCCAGTTCAGCGCCGACACGTCGTCCGTCGGCAGGACTTTCCGGATCTCTTTCTTCTTGCCCGTCGTGGGGTCGGTCACGCGGGCGCGGACGAGGTGACCTCCTTGTTGGAGCTTCCAGATGTTTGGGAAGCGCGACGGCGCCACCCAGTTCTTCCACCTTCGGACCCACTTCTTTTGTTTCGGTTCCATGTGCATCTCCGTCGGGAGGCGCCACAGAACGATCCAGCAGCGGCAGGGTAGCCGGCGGATCGCCTCGGGCAAATCGGTCGAGTTCTTCGCGCAGGAACAGGTGCGGCCCGGTGCCGCCACGTCGGCCGACGGGAAAGAGGCGGCGTTCCAGGACGGCCTTTCGGATCGCGCCGGTCGTGCGGTAGCCGAGAAGCTCGGCGGCTTGTCGCGTTGTGAAGTACGTCTGCACGCCCAGATCGAAGCAGAGCTCGCGCTCCATGTCGGGTCCGGCCTCGCTCCGAGCGTGCTCGCCCGTCACTCCGCCTGCACCCCGGATTGTTCGCGGTCGGTCTATCCGACGTCCGCCGCCGGTCCGGTTCCGGCGCGCGGCCCGTCGGGGGCGCATCCGCCGCGGCTCCATCGAGCCTCCGGTCGCGCTCTACGCAGAGCCGTCGCGCATTCGCTTTCGGCGACCGTACTCCTGCTTCCATTCGAATTCTGCGACGCGCCAGTTCTGCATCTCGCGCTCGTACTTCGACGGGACGTCTCCGCGCGTGAAGGCTCCGGGTACCCAGTCGTGATGCTCGCTCCCGGGTGAGAACACGAGCGAAGGAGGACTGAACGTCCAGTGATGAAGGCCCGTGCGCCGGATGTACGTACCGATGACGCCGCTCGTCGGATTGTCGGGGTCGGGCCCCTGCTCTCCGTAGTCGAAGTAGCAGACCTCCGCGGGCGCTTCGAACGGCGGGCACTCGTCGGCGTCCCAGAACCAATCGGGCAGATCGCTCGGCGCCCAGCCTTCGAGGCGATAGCGTTCGAGCATCGCCTGGCGATCGCGGCGAGCGATCGACGGCGGATCGGGGAGCGAGCGCACGCGGACGCCCTCCGCGATGAGCTGCCGCCGCCGCAGAGCGTACGCCTGCTCCCACGTCGACCTCAGCTCACGGTAGTGGATGTTCGCGGCTTCGTACTCGGGCGACTCGCGACCGTGGCGCCAACCTTCGAGCCCTTGACGCTCCGAAACGCAATCGTCCGCCGGGACGCGCGTCACGTGCCCGTTCTCGACGGACCAGCCGGCTGATCGTCGAATCGGAATGACCGGCCCGAGCGACTCGTCCTCCAGCGGAATTCCGTCGGTGTACTGGTGGACGCCGGCGGGAGGCACGAAGTCCGGGCAGCTGCACGTTTCCCAAAACGTTGGCGGGATCTTGAACGCGTCATGGTGCACGCCGATGTAGTCGAGGAGCGCGTTCCACCGTCCGCTGCGGATCTCGAATGCGTCGGGCGCGACGGCTCCGCCGGGAGCCGCCGCAGCCACAGCGCGCGGCGCAGGCGCGGCCTCTGCGGTCGCTCCGATCGGCGCCGCCCACGTCCCGTTCTTGAACGCGATGATCGTCTCGACGTCGTCGAGCGAGTACCGGCGCGGGATATCCGTCGGACGCGCGGCGCCAGCATCGACCGCACGCGCGATGTCGGAGTCGGTGATTCGCTCCGACTTCACGTCGCTGCGCCCAAGCACGTCGACCTCGCGCAAGAGTTTGGTCGCGCGTAAGACGGAGCGGCGGATCATTTTCGATCCGCTGCGTTCCTCGCTCGCCAACGTTCCATCCTTCACCCACGCGTAGACTGTCGACTCCGCCATCTGTAGAAGGCGGGCCGCCTCAGAAACCGTGACCGTCGGCTCGGAGCTCGTCTCGTCGTTCGGCACTGCATCGAAACGTAGCATCGCGGCGGCAGCGTCAAGAGCGACGCGACGAGCCGCTACGACGAAGCGCCCTTCAGTCTTCACGCGTTGCTCGAGTCATAGGGCGAACGTGCGCAGCAATCGCGAGCTCCCGGACTGTGAGGCGACTGGACGACGCCTCAAGCTCGACGCAAACTTGAGGGGCTATGTACAAGAGCAAGCTCGATCCGATCACTCTCGCGAACAAGGACATCGCGGAGGCTTTCCTCGGCTATCAGCACGGCCGCCCAACGATCTCGCATCGCGTCGCCCGCCCGCTGAGTCGTGCACTCGGGTGCAATGTCGGGACGGCGAAGGACATCTTTCACGTCGCGCTCTTCGTCGCGGGCATCGCGGCCGTGGGAAAGTTGCTCGCGCCCAAGCCGCCCGGTCAGCCGTAAGCGGGGGCTCGCACCGGAAGGGCGCGACGCGGTGGCTCGCGACTCCCGGTCGTCACCGCTTCCGACGTCGCCGCCTCAACGCGAACATCGTTCCGAGCGGGCTTCGAGGACGAGGCCATGACCGGTGCTTGGCCGCCATCTCGTCGACGTCGTGCCGTAGCTTCGACAGCGGATCCGCCTCGTCGGCGCGCTTTCGAATCCAGTCGAACCATTCTTCGATCGGGCCGCCCTTGGTGACCCGAAGCCCTCTGCTCCCGATGAGATCCTCCGCCGCCGCGACGAGCGCGCGCGCATCGCGCGCAAATCGCAACTTTTCGAGTTGCTCCTTCAGCTCCGCGAGGCGCGCCTTCTCCTCTTCAGCCTTACGTCGCTCGGCTTCTCGACGTTCACGCTCCTGCTGCTCGATCTCCCACTTGCGATGCCGCTCCTCCGCCTCTGCTTCGGCCTTCTCGAGGAGCTTCACGATCGTCGGCGCCTGGTCCTCGAGCTCCTTCGCAATCGCCCCGAACATGGAAGGAAGCTCGCCCGCCACCTTCTCGCGCCAGTAGCGCTCCCAGCGAATGGCGCCGTAGGGCGCGTAGGCGTGAAGACCGAGGCGACCGCTCACCAGCCACTGTCGCGTGGTCCAATCGTGAGCACGGCGCGGAGCCAGGCGCTCCTCGAGCGAGCCGACGCGCGCGTACTTCGACTCGGCGTCGCCACCGATGTAGCGCACCTCGACGTGCTCGCTGAGCTCGAACAACGACAAGCCGATCGCGACCGTATCGACGAACACGAGCGTCGGTCGCGCCGGCCCACGCCAGGCCCCCGTTCCGTACTGATAGTCGCTGTCGCTCAGCTTCTCCTTGTTGTCGCGATGGTTGAGGCTCATGCGCGAGTAGTCGGCGTCGGCCGGCGCCAACGTCACGCGGTGGCCGCGCTGCTCGAGCGCGATGAACAGATCGCTCGCGACATCGAGCGCGCGTTTCACGAACGCCTTTGACGAGAGCACGTCGACGATGTTGCGCTTGTGAGGCTTCGCGTACTTCTCGTCGGCGTACGTCGACACGATCCCGCGCTCGAAGTGCTCGAGGACGCCGACGACGAGTGGATGCCGCGTTGGTCGCGCGTCTTTCTTGCGGTGCTTTGGAAGCGTAGGCGTCCGCGGTACCGGCGCCGCGCGTGGACGCGCTCCATCACGCACCCACTCGAGCGCGTCACCCGGCCGCGCCGCGGGGAGCGGTGGCTGTTCCATGCGCCGTCCGACCTTCACCTGCTGCCAGTGGCCTCGCGACGGGCGTGGAACGTTGAGCTGCTCGCATACACGCGCGAGGAAGTTCGACGAGACGTCGTAACGCAAGGCGACCGTCGTCATCGGTTCCGCCTAGACCTCCGCATAGAGTTTCTCGCGCGACACCGCCATCGCGGCGGCACTCTAGCGGAACGACGATCACCACCGTCACTCCCCCGCCGCAGATGTGACGCAGTCCGAACGGCGATGGCAGCTGGTCCGCGCTCAGCGAGCGAAGAGCAATTCGCCGTCAACCGACACGAGCAGCCCCACCTCTCCGCGGCCGTTCAATGGCGTCGCGATGCCTGCGACCCCGCTCGAGCCGTCGACGCGCGTTCGCCCGCCGCCGATGTCCGCGAACACCACACTGCCGAAGGCGACCCGCGCGACGACTGCGCGCTCTCGGCGCAGCCAGAGCTTCCGTTCGACGACGTGAACGGGCAGCTTCGCGTCGGCGCGCGTATTGCTCACGTTCTCGACGGGCACCCACGCACCTCCGGCGCTTCGCCGTACTCGTTCACCGCGGGCCGTGGAAGCAACGAGGCCCTGTTCGTCGCGCCACACGGCGACGAGTCCAAGCGCGGGATGGACGCTCTTCACAATCCACTCCCAGCGACAGTCTCCGCCGCGCGGCTGGCCCGACACGCGCACGCCGTCGTCGCACGCCCCTTCCTCGTTGCCTTCGATCAGCGCTCCATCATCGCCGACGGCCACCGCAAAGCACGTCGGTCGGTCCCCGGTGCATTCGAGCCAAATGGATCGCAGATCGGTCGCGACGCCGACGACGGATTGCGCGCGTGTGTGGACCGCGCGCGGATCGATGTTGGCGGCCGGCGTTGGGTCGGGAACGATTTGGCGAATCGTCCCACGGGCGCCAACAGCGATTGCCTGACCACCGGTGATCGCAACAGCGTGCAGTTGTTCGTCAGTACCGCTCCGAATCGGCGCACACGGATCCGACGTGCAATCCACGAGGGCGCCGTGCGCCCCGACCACAAACACGCGCGGCGCGCGCGGTCCGCTTCCCCACGCGCCGCCGCGCCACGGCCCATCACCTCCCGCGACCGCTGTCAGCGACTCGGTCGTCCCCGACGTCATCGTCCGCCACTCCACGGGACCGGACTCACCGATCCTCGACACGCGTTCCAGGATCGCGCCGTTCGCTCCAACCGCGATCGCGCGCGTTCCGTCGTCGTTCCACCATGCCGCCGACACGCGCGTCTGCGCCGGGAGTGGCTCCTTGAGCGCGCGAATTTCGACGCTTCTCTTCCAGGGGATCGCTAACCAGGCAGCGACGAGCGTTGCGGTGACGACGCCGACGCAGAAGAAGATCAGCCGGCGCCGAGACTGAACGCTGCGCGTACTCACGGCCAGCAGCCAACGATCACGGAGCGCCCCTAATTGGAGGAGCCCATGCGCATCGAAGCAGTCCGTGGTCGTTGAGGATGTCGAACACGCGCATCGCCGTGTCGACGTGGTTCGTGTTTTCCGCGTCGAACGGCTCAGGGCTCAAGATGATGAGCGATCCGCGACGGGGCACGGGTTCGACGCGGACGGGTGAAGGAAGAGACGGGATCGGACCTCGGCTCGCCGCGAGGAACGTGATCCAGCCGATCGGATCGGTTTGATCGTCGACCCCGAGCAGGCGGTCGAGCGGCCAAGCGCTGACGAGACCATGCTCGGCATCCCAGTTCTCGACGAGCTCGAGAAGATAGCCGCATGCGACAGCGCTCTCGCCGAGCGCGCCGGCCGCCGGCTTGAGGATGCAGGCGTTGTGTCCGTGCATCGTCAGGCCCGCGTGTACATCGAGCTCGGCTTTTTCGTCTTCTCCGGATGTCGCGAGATGGGCATTGAACCCCATCCACTCGATGACGCGCTTGTCGCGATCGCGCGCACGGCCGTCCAGCAAGCGCTCGCGCAAATCGGCGGCCACGTCTCGCAGAGGAATGAACCGGTGCGTTTCGCCCGGCCCGTATTCGATCCACCCCCATCGCGCGAGCTCCGGCACTCGTCGACCGAGGCGCTCGATGCACGTCGCGACGTGCGAGGCGCACGCTTCGACATCTTCTGCGCGCGGTCCCCAGAACGCGCGCGCGCTGAATCGTTCGGTCATGGTCTCCACCTGACCGTTACGCCCTTGATGCCATTCGCCGCGAGGTCTTTCGCGATCCGATCGGCCACAATTTTCTCCGCGCAGTGGACCTCGTACGGGATGCCCGCGGCGCGCGCCGTCTGTGCCTGGCCAGCAATCTTGTCGATCATGCCCGTCTTCCAATCGAACCACGACTTCGGTTCTCCGTTCGGCCGAAGAAACTGCGAGTAGCGATCCTTCGCGTCGACCAGGACTCGCTGTCCGTTAACGTTCGTGATGATCCCATCGAACTCGACGTTGTTGACGACGTACACGTTGTGCCCGGCTTGCACGCCGGTGACGCGCTCCTGAAACGCAGCAGCGTAGCCGGACATACTCTCGTTCTTTCGCCGCCAGACGCCCGGCCCGCCCCACGAACCTTGCGGGTTCGGCTCGACGGGCACGGCGCGAAACGCAGCGCCGTTCCGTCCGACGATGCGCGTGCCACCGAAGTCCGCGACAAGAAGCCGCGCGCGTCGGACGGCGGCCTCCTCCGTCGCGGATAGCGCGACGCCGCGCTTCGTCTTCTCGAAGGCACTGATGACGAGCGCGCGCTCCTTCTCGAGTTGCTCCGCCGAGATGAGAATGAGCCGAACCTCTTGCTCGGTTCGCCCTGCCGCGCGCGCGATGCGCACGATCTCGGCAGCGCCTCGCATCCCGCCTCGCAGCAACTTGGCGGCGTGCGGGGCTAGCAAGAGCGCGATGCCGAGCGCTCGCTCCCCGGCGTCCATCTGCTCA
>Ga0100403_1003355_pt1 | contig 11947 bp, 7 predicted proteins | sample CryGeymet201501t_FD_83663 | JGI IMG/M metagenome (GOLD analysis project Ga0100403, IMG submission 83663) | Groundwater microbial communities from Crystal Geyser aquifers in Utah, USA - Crystal Geyser metaG 2015-01t | ecosystem: Environmental > Aquatic > Deep subsurface > Groundwater | place: USA...
AAACCAATAGAATTATCAGTTTTTGTTAAACCATTAAATGCAGAAACTGTATTAATCAATAAAGAATTAATAGAAGCATCGATTCTTGTTATACTTGCATCAATTTGTGTATCTTTAAGACGTAACTCATCAATAGAAGCATCCTGAGAAATATTAACCGAGTCAATTCTTACAATAGAAGCATCTTGTTGAACATTTTTTATATACAATTCATTAAATGAAGCATCTAATATAACACTTATATCTATAACATCATTTAGAGATGCGTCAATTCTTGCTATGGAAGCATCTTGTTGTGTATTTTTTAATATTAAATCAGTAATAGATGAATCAGAGGAACCAATTTTGCCATCAACATATCCTTTATCAACTAGAGATCTATCGGAATAATTTTCTTTCCAATCTTCATCATAAACTATACCCGGAAAAGTAGTTACAGATGAAGATATAGTTAAACTTCCTGGATAAAATGTAATATTGGCAAGATCTTGAGGACTTGATGCAACGTCAAGTTGAAGTCCATTACCTAAAGTAACACTTTCTGATGTGCCTGAAGAATGAGCATGTTTAAACCATGCATAGCCCTCTCCTAAATCATTAAAGACTAATTCAGCTGAATTGACACCATTTGATGAAGTTCCTTGAAGTTCAAGATATGCCGCATTTTCAATTACGAAATTATTTTTACTTGCATCTATAAGCGTAGACGTTGTTAGCACTCCACCTAATCCAATAGAGTTGTCGGTTTTAGTTAAACCATTCCATCCCGAAGTCAAATTTAGACTAGACCTTAAATCATCTATTGAAGCATCTATTTGAAAATCTTTAAGTTGTAATGCAGCAATAGAATTATCAATTTGAGTAATTTGAAAATCTACATATTCTTTATCAACTAATGAATGTTGCGTAAAATTATCAGAATAACTTTGATTATATGTTATACCGCTAAAAGTTGAATTATCCGATTGAGCAATTATTTCACCATTAGATACAGTAAATAAAGTCTCACCTCCTAATAATTCTGAACTTTCTGTATGATATAATTGTACCGCTGTGTCATCAGTATATAGACTCGAAATTGTTTCGTCATTATCATTACCTGTTCCAAATTCAGCAGAACCAAAATTATAAGAAAATACGCTAATTGGGCCGCCCTCAAGTTCATATATTTCTATACCACCGGCACCAGCCTCAGAAATACTAATACCTCCTCCACCTTCTTCAAGTATATTTATACCGCCACCACCAAACTCAGAAAGAGAAATACCAAGCCCATTCGAATCAACATTGAATGATGATATCTCAGTATTTTTTCCTCCAAACTTTACATCAAATCCTCCTTCAATAATAACATCTTGTGTTAAAGTTCCTCCTAAACCAATAGAATTATCAGTTTTTGTTAAACCATTCCAACCATATACTGTTGCAGCGCTAACTTCGCTATCAATTAAATTTTCTACTTCAGTAGTTGTATAATAGTTACTAGATGATTCAATAGCCATTGTCCCAAATGAACTATATGTTATTCCGCCAAATCTTATTGAAGAATCAAAAGATATTAAATCTTTAAATGACGTATTCTTTAAAAATGATGCAGATGAATCAACTATAAAATTAGGTTGAACGTATTTTGCCATATTAGTATAATTATTTTATTTTTATTTTATATATTCATTTATTATATTAAAAATATGTCAATGTCATATTTGAATTAGTAGTCGTTTTAACCTTAGTAAATGAAGTTGGTGTATCATAAGACGCTATCCACAATTCATTACCTGACCCATTATCTAGAAGTATAGCTAAATGAGAACCATTTCTAGGTACTCTAGCTATAACAATAGCATAAGGAAAATCGTAAGCAGTAAAATAAGTTTGTCCAAAATCTTTACTATAATATACTATGTTATTATAATCAAATATTATTTGTAATCCATTATCTGCCATATCTTCTGCCATATTTTTCATAATTATAGTTGAACTTGAACCATTAACAGAAGCATTATAAAATGTCTGACCATAATCGATAGAATATTTGATATTTTGAGAAGTAGATGAATATATCATACCTGTCACATATTGTCCGGTTGAGTCTGGCCGCAATAATTGATTACCTGAATTTAAACCTACTATTGAAGACCAAGTTTGACCAAAGTTTAATGAAAATTGGCTACGACTTCCACCACTGTCTCTATATAAACAATATTGGCCACATTCTGACATTGTCACATAACCTCTCATAGAACTGGCTGTACTAGCGTTATTCCACGAATTCCCATAATTATTAGAATATGCAATTACTGAGTTATCGTATGACGCAATCATATATTGTCCAGATGCCGACATATTTGCATGTGGTATAGTACCAGAAACAAATAATTTGTAAGTAGAACCACTATCTATTGAACCGCTTAATCCATAATTTAACCAGCCAGGAGTTAACATATATTGTCCATCACTAGATATTCTAGAAAATCCACCACCAGCTCCACCATTAGTATAAGTTGTATTAAATGTGATTCCATAATCATGTGAATATACAAAATATTGAACGACGTGATTTGTACTTTCTTCACATTCCAAAACCCAATGCTTTGTATCTCTTGATATATGCATTGTATTTACACGCAAAAAAGGTTGTTGCAAAATATTATCAATAAAATATGAATTAGTTTCCCATGTTTGTCCATCATCTCTAGAAATATAAATATTTTTATCAGCCGTTGAAGTCCATGGAACTATTACTAATATATTAGTTAAGTTTTGAGGAGGTAATGGATAAATATCAAAATTATCTGAATTTGGTATATGCAATCCTTTTGTTGTAGGGTTTATTACTTTATAATTTAACAAATATTCGTTAGGAGAAAACGGCAAATCATCCAATCTTAACAAAAAATCATCAGCATAGCCAGATGTAAAATCTAATGACTCGTTAAATGAACCTATGTATAGAGTTAAATTACCTGTTATAGAAGAAATGGAATGATTTCCTTGTAAAACAAAAACCCCATTTATATATAAAAATGTATCTAATCCTGTTTTTATACATAAAATATGATAGTATTTATCAATAGAAGCTAAAGTATCTGTTTTTTCAATTTGAACTCCATTATATATTCCAAAATTTCCACTAAACATACCAATAGCAAAAGAAAATCCAGATGTATGTAAAGCCAGTAAAGTTTGATTACCTATACTACTATCTGGCTTAAACCAACATGACATTAATATATTTGAAACATTGTCAGCAGTACATAATACACCATCTGATTTAAGACTCGTATTAGTTCCTGGAAAATAAATACCTTTTTTTGATATTTTACAATAATTAGACTCAATAGTTGGTATGAATAATGTATTAGAAATCTGATTGTTAATTTCTAATATATTACTGGAAGCATCTATTAATGAATCTTGAGTATAATTACTGGTAATAAACATTTTATTGAAACCATCGTTTAGATATTTACGATAATTATAAAAAAAATTTTCAGGAACAAATACTTGTTCTCCTATTGAAGGTAGTGATTGATTAACAGTTCTAATTCCCAATCCTGGATAAATTTTAATACCTCTTATATCACCGTTTGTTGAGTTTTGCCCCCCTCCATAAGGGGTGATACCTATTCCAAAATCAGCAGTGGAGTTACCGAAACTTGGAACACCTGCGTTTGCTGTAAATTTTCCATTTATAAAGCCTAATGTTCTTTTTATAGTAGAATCTTGGTCAATAATGAACATAAGATGAAACCAAGTACCGTCAGCAAGCGTTTCCCCAACCAAAGAAGGTGTGAGTGTAACTAAATTAGTAGCGAATGAAGTTCCCCCTGCTAAAATTCTTACGAATACTCCAGCATTTATATTTGCAGTGGTACTATGACTAATTAAATATTGAGTGGTTGACGTTGCTAAATTATTTCCACGCCACCATAACTCAATTACATGTGATTTTGTGTAATCTATTTTTAAATTTTTACCAATAAAACCTTGTTTATTGTCTCTAAACTCATAGTAGCCATCGAAATTATAAATAGGTTTTTCAGTTATCCCAGCATTATAATGCATTGCCACATAAGAGCGCCCAGATGATTTGCACGTTACTTGATTTACTTTATTATCTATGTCGCTCTTAAGTATAATGTTAGGTATCTGTATACCTGGATCTATATATAATATTGGTTTATTCATTACTTTAACTCTGTATAGTATTTAAACTTTCGTATTTTTCCCTTTAAAGGGGCATGGTCTCCATGCCTAAGATTATTTCCAATTATTAACCTTTTTAATCCAGAACTAACAATAAACTGATTAGCATCAGTAGTCGTTTGTTGTAAAACACCATTGTAGTAAAATTCTACCTTATTTCCCCATGTTTTTACAAGTACTGATGCATAATTCGTTACTGCGCTTGAATCTAGGTTGCCAATGTATACTGGAATAGACCTTCTGATGTATACTGCGCCATTCTCATTAACACCTATAAAAAAGTTAAATGAGTTGGATATAGTTTCTTCCATAAGACTTCGAGTTATAGCAGAGTCTGTTAATGAATCTAATTTAAACTCAAAATAAGCACACACTACATGATCATCTGTATTAGTTTTATTTAATGCTCCTAATCCTCCATCAGGAATATAAATTCTTTCATCTAACAAGCTAAACAAAACCCCATTATCTAACTCATCGATAGTTGGATTATTATCCAATTCCAGTCTAAATGGATTATTTACATCTTTCCAAGAAGTTATGATGCTACTAGAATCATATATTAAATTATACGTTGAATCTATATCTATAATAAAAGGCTCAACATATATGTTTCCGCTATTATTTAATACAACTTTATTATTTAGTGTTATTACTCCCATTCTAATTAATTCTGTGGCTGGGTTGTTAAAATAAGCAGATTCTCATCCCATTCAGGAAAGCAACTCATTAAATGATCCTTTATCTTTAAATCAAAATCATATAAATCCAAAACAGGTATACCATTAATAATTTTAACCATATAATCAAAAATCATAATTGAATTTTGCTTTTCAAATCTTTCAATTTTTAGCGCATTTGTTGGACTTTCTAACATTTTTTGTTCATTTAAGAAAAAGCCTATTTGTGCTCTTACTTTTACGCTATAAACGTTATTGTTCGATATTTCACTAGTATGAGAACTTACTATAGTTGTTGTTAGTTTAAGACCACTATCTGATAGTGTTACTTCATTCATATTTATTATTGCCATATTTATATAACTTTTTTAAGGGTAAAATATATACTTATAAATGCCGATTCTGTTCCCCAATCAGAAGAACTGATATACATATATGTATCATTTACTGAACTAAAATAATTGGTTACTATTGTTGTTCGTATATCCGCGTTAGCTCCAACTGTTAATGCATTTATTATATTTGTACCAGATTCGGTTGATCCTATACTTATGTTACCTGCTGCATTAGCAGTTTCATTTACTATTATTATTTCTTCAATAGCATAACCAGCTGGAATATATGTTAACAGCATTCTATCAGATGAAATGTTAGATTCAGTTGAATTTTTAATTAAATCAAAAGGAACCCCTTGAATTGATATAAAACCAGTGTTTGATAAATTTCTAATTATAAAGCTCCCTGCAATTAATCCGGTTGCATCAAAGTCATTTAATGACTTTAAAGTAAGTTCTATATCAGTTTCATCGTTAGCTGAATCATCTTTAATAATGTCTTCATTATTAGCTGAAACAAAATTTAAATTTGTTCTAATTGGAGATGATACGCCATTTTCTTTAATAACGTGGCCAGATGTAATATCATTTAATAGAACATCCACTTCATTATTTGTGTAATAATTTGAAGACGATTCTATCGACATTGTCCCAAATGAACTATATGTATTATCATTAAATTTTATCGAAGAATCAAACGTAATTAAATCCTTAAATATAACTTTATTTAAAAAAGAAGTAGATGAATCTACAGTAAAATTAGAGTGTACGTATTTTGCCATATTAATATATATTTAACTTTAAAAACCTAATATAACAATAGAATAACTTTCTCCAGTTTCAGGAGGAATTTCATATGTTATAATGTCTGTATTTACTCCTCTCTGTAAATCTGGATATACAATAGATCCGGTTGAATTATCAAAAGTTGTTATAATTTGATGTAATGTATTTAAATTATGGTTAATTAAGAAACTGGTTGTAATATCATTTCCATATATAGTTTCTGTATATGATTTAGAAGTATTTTCAAGAAATCCTAAAATTACAACATAATAAATAGTATTTAAAATAGGAGCAGATGAAAACGTGATAATATCTGTATTTGCACCTCTTTGCAAATCTGGATATATAACCAATCCATTTGTATCATATACTGTTATAGCTTGTTTAATTGTATTTAAATTATGATTAATAGAAAATGCTTTAGTTATGTCATCACCTACAATTGTTCCTTCATATCCCTTTAAAGCTTCACCAAATTTATTATCTACATATCCTTTATCTACTAATGATCTATCTGTAAAATTTCCAGAAAAATCACCTCCGTATCTTGCAGAACTACCATCTATAATGATTATAGATGAATCATTATTAGTAAAAGTAAGAGAATGATTATTTAAATTTATAGAAGAATCAATTAAAAAATTTCCACCTAATCCAATAGATCCATCAACAGATTTATCTAATCCATTCCATATATTTGAAGACGACCCTATTTTTTCCCATGATGATATATTTGTATAATTAATTTCATCTTTTAGAAAATAAACTCCATTTTTAGTAGAATCTATATCATTAGCAACTGAAACTATTATTCCATTAAATAGCCAAACTGAATTATTTGAATCTTTCCATATAGATACATCAGTTAAATCATTTAAACTATCCACCTTTAATCTTGCATCTAAAGGTGATTTAGTTTTTACTTCAAAATTTGCAGAAAATGGAAATGTACCTCTATTTCTAGCCATTAATTAATTATTTTTTTAACTATTAATGCAAAGATACTAAATTAAAATTTTAATCTAATACTAACATTACTTCTTCCTGAACCATTATATGTATATCTGTCATAGCTAATAAGATTTCCATTAATATTATGAGTTACAGATGTTATTGGTAACCATGTATTTATATCTATTGGCTCATAATTATTAGATACAGTATTTAACTGTTCAATAGACACAAGTGGTCTAAATGCGTCAGGTAAATCAAATGATTGTTTATCACTCCCAGATTCGGGTGCCATCGCCATTATGATATTCTGTCCAGTTATCATTGAATATAGCGGCTGTTGTGTGTATGTTGTAATATTTGAAGTTGTTGCAAATATAGGATATACTCCTTCATATCTTCTTGTTATATTAGATGTTATTCCTCCTATTAACGGAGTTCCATAAGGTACGCCTTTATTAGTTAAAGGTTGAGGCCCATCTTTATAAGATATTTGGTTAGTAAAATTTTGATAACCTAATTGTATTTCATATCCATTAATAGCTTGAGTATTTGTTCCATCAGATGTATCAACTTGTATTAATAAAGTATTACCAGAAGGATCAGTGTAAAAATATGTACTTGCATCACCGGATCTATAATTTTGAAACACTCCATTTATTTGTATTTGACCTTTATTTAAGGCAGCATTTGTAGATATATCTATATTATTTCCAATAATCTGAAGTTCTGTAGCAGGAGTTATTGTAAATGTATTTGATGGCGCAATATAAGTAGGATTAACAGTTGGAAATAATAAATTATCCCACATTGTTATTAAATCGTCTCCTTTAAGAGAAGATACATCTGTGCCAGCTGGATATCCACCTACTGCATTTGGCATTGTTAATAATGGATCTAAATTTGTATCATAAGTACCTCCACTAGATGTATCAATTAGTATAATATTATCAGATACTGAAACTGATACATTTGTACCACCTTTTATAGTTCTTAATAATATAGATGCATCATGTCCATCTGTTCCAGCATAAATTTCTCCTTCACCTTCACCTATATTATAAACAGATGGAAATCCAGAACTTGAATCTGAACCTGTACCCATCTTACTCCATGAATTAGGCTGAGCGTATTTATACCATTCCTGCTTTACATTAGAAGATGCATCGAATTCAGCATATCGAGTATTATTAGGTGAATTATAAATTAAAAATTCTCCACTTAATGGGTCGGCTGCCGGACTTGCAGTATTTGGATCAGCGTTAAACCCTAATTGAGAATCATTGGGCATTGATGTATTAGGAGTAAATAAAATTACCCTTCTTTCCATTTCAAATTGTAAACTATCTAATGTTGCCATATCTTTTTATATTCTTTTTATATTGCTTCCGATATATTAATTATAGTACTTTCTTGTGAACTACTTCCAGTTGTTGCCGTATCTAGTATTATTATCTGTGTTAATTTAGGTAAACCACCTTGGATCCCATCTGCATCTATTGTCCATCCTCTAACTACAGGAGGAGGTGTTCCAATAGCTTGTCTTAAATCTAAATCTTTAACAGACCAATTAAGTGTACTATTCATCTTATTAATATCTGTAACATCTACATGTATAGTTCCTCCTTGTCCAAATGCAGGTACAGTAAATCCCCTAGATACAAATCCACCTAAAGTATAATTAGACACTCCTCCGGTTTTAACAGTTGTTTGAATTCCAGCCAAATTATATGCGGAAATATCACCCCAATTATAAACACCTTTAATATCGTCATCATGCACTCTTAATGTATTTGTCCAAGAAACTGGGCCACCACTAAATGTATGAGAACTAGCCCAAACTCCACCACCTATATCAGACTCCAATGTAGGCGCATAACTACCGCCTAATAATTGTTGGCTTCCTGTAATAGTTACCCCATGAGATTGAATGCTGGTTCCATCATTACCACCAGATCTAAATCTAGCACTACTATTTGTAACATAAACTGTAGCAGGTGTATTTGCTATTTTAACAATAGTAGATGCCGTAGATGTTGTAGCGTTAGCTGCTCTAAATGCCTGTATAGTAATATTATTATTTGTTATATTATAACCACCTGATAAATAATCAACAACTTTTGCGGGTTGATATGCAGTTGGACTATTTACAGTTAATTCTCCATTACCACTAGAATAAATTAAAGAAGAATAATTAGTAACAGTATTAGCAACTGTTGCAGATTCTCCTGCTTTAATAGCTTGTTGATTTGCGGGATATGTAATATTTCCAAATACTATACTAGGACTAACATTATTTAATTTAACTCTATATATTCCATCAGTCAACCCATAATCAGTACTTAAGTAATCGGCGCTAGTTGATCCTGTGTCTTTAACAACTCGTATTCTAAATCCTAAATCTTGAGTAACATTTCCCCTATTTGCAATAACACCTGTAATTTGGTGTTCAGTGCCACTCACTGAATATGTTTGGGCGGTAAATGCTTCAGCATCATATAAATATATTGAAGCAATAGATACATCTGTTACTACATTAATTAAGAATGTGTCTCCTGCTTTTAATTCAGTTTGAGAGCCAGGATATCCTCCTGACATTGAAGCGTCTAAAATTACAGGTTTTGTGTCATATGAGACATTAACTAAATGTTCTGCCCCATCTTCATGAGTTGCTAAAATAATTGAAGCATCATTTAAATCTATACTAATTGAACCAGTATACATTGGTTTATCTGCACTGCCTACTACAGTAACAGGAGTACCATCTAAAAATATATTTGGTATTAAATTTGTATTTCCTGTTATAGCTAATAAACTAATTGTTACTAAACTTGTATCAGTTTGGAAACTTTCTATTACTTGTCCACTTGATGATGTCGAAGTTATATTAACGTTTCCACCACTTGTAGGTGTAACATTAGTAATAAATACACCGCCATTTACACCTTGACCACCTAAACTATCAAATATAATTTTATTATCAGAACTAGATATAACAATTCCGTTTCCGCCAGATAAAGTTCTAAAGGCTAATGCATCTCCATTCATGCCTTGATAGATACTTACATCATTTATTCCAATATTTATGTTTTCTCCAAAGTTTGCTTGGCCGCTATATGATACATCTGTACTAATCCAAATGTTATTTAAATTTTCTGTTACCGTAATACCTCCAGCGCCACCTATTTTGCGTAATTGAATATTCCCACTAACATCAAACCCTGCAAATATGCCTACAGTAGAAGCTGTAGATGGTTCACCTACATTTATAACGTCAATGCTAACATTTGAACCTGCTTTTTCCCAGGAATTAGTATTTGTATAATCGGCAGCATCATTTAAATAGTAAATTCCATTTAATTCAGGGGTAGGATCGCCTGCAACTGAAACAATAGCACCATCAAATAACCAAATACCACCAGTTATATTATCTACCCAAGTTGATGGGTCTGTTAATGCTGCATATGTAGGCGCTAACATTCTTGCATCTAAAGGAGCTTTTGCTAAAACTTCAAAGTTTGCAGAAAAATTAAATGTACCTTTATTTCTTGCCATATTATTAATTTATTTTTTTATTTTTTAAAATACCAATCGTATATCTATTCCACCTCTGTCAACTCCATTATATGTGTATTGTGTGTAGTCAATATTATTCGAATTTATTATATTTATACTTGAAGATTGCGTCCAAAATGATAAAGACCCTGATTGAGAACCACCTGGATAATCCCACCCTCCTGAAAATGTATTGTATACTTGAATTCCCATTAATGGTCTAGATGTTATCCAAGCATTCGGTAATTCAAATCTTTGTTTATTAGGAGTGATGTCAGGTACCATATTAATAATAATATTATTACCGCTTATCATAGATTGTAAAGGTTGTTGAGTAAGTGTTAAAATATTTGATGATGTAGCAAATATAGGATAAACACCTTCAAACGTAGAAGATTGAGCGCTAGTTGTGCCAGCAGGTAAAGCTGAACCATATATAGCGCCAGTACTATCTAAAGGTTGATCTCCACTATCATATGCAACTCTTGATGACCAATCAGGTTGCATACCTGGGATCACCACATATCCGTTTAAATTTTTAACATCAGATAATGAAGTAGAAGAAACAGTACCAGCTATTCCATTGCCTATATAAATATATGCGTTTGGATTTCCACTTCTATATCCGTTAGTTCCATAAGCTGGATTAATTGTACCTCTGTTAAATGTTGAAGTAAATACTAAATTAATAGATGAACCTATTATTTGTAAATTTGGGTTAGGAACATTATCAACAAAAGTATTTGATGGATTAGTTAATGTTGGATATAATGTTGGATAAAACATAGCTGCCATTGTATCAGCAAAACTTTTGGCATCGGCAAAAAATGTAGTATTATTAACAATTCCACCTACAGTTTGAGTTACTGGGGCAGGATTAACATAAGTTCCTCCACCGCCACCACCGCCACTTACATCAATTATTATAGCTCCATTAGAACCATCGTAAACAACAATTCCTCCAGCTCCTTGAATTTTCTTAAAATATAAACTTACACCATTAACAGAATCTACTCTGGCAGACGCATCATATACGCTTACCCCTCCAGATGTATCAGGAACATTATAAATATTTAAATTGTCATAAGGATAAATGTCCGTAACAGGATCTACAGGTGTAGCAATTATAGCATCGTAAAAAAGATAAAGATCTTCAATAGAAGCAATATTATAAGATTGTCTAGTGTATAATGCTTCTAAATAAAAATTTGAATTGTTTTTAAATTGAATATTAGTTAAAGCTTGTTGAGTAAAAGTTGACCAGTTACTCCAAATTACATTATCAAATGAATATCTAAACTCTTTTTTTAACCAATTACCAGATAAACCTGTTTCTTTAAAATATACTAATTTCTCTATATCCAATATAGGAGTTAGATTTTTAAATAAAATAGTGGTAACTTTAACGTCCTTATTATTAAATATAAATTG
>Ga0100403_1003356_pt1 | contig 11945 bp, 12 predicted proteins | sample CryGeymet201501t_FD_83663 | JGI IMG/M metagenome (GOLD analysis project Ga0100403, IMG submission 83663) | Groundwater microbial communities from Crystal Geyser aquifers in Utah, USA - Crystal Geyser metaG 2015-01t | ecosystem: Environmental > Aquatic > Deep subsurface > Groundwater | place...
AAAAATTAGCTATGTGAAACACCAGCGCCAAAACTAGAAATATCCAAAAACCATTTGGCAAAAATAGGAACAAGGGGAGCGCTACTTGCGTCAAAATAATGGCCAAAGAAATGATTTTTAACAAGGACCCATTACTTGATGGCGACGGAGCATGCGAACCGTCGCTTCGCACACGAATATAGGGAGGGATACGATACCAACTTTTCTGGAGATACCCTCGTAAAGCCTGACCGTTTCGCCAATCTGCTTTTGCAAGCTTTCGAAGACCTGCGATGGCATAAGAACTCAGAATCAATATCGAGACAAAAACTAAAGCAGACGTTTGATGACCCGTTGTATGAATCCATAAAACCATAAGCTGCAACCAAAACAACAACCCTTCCGCCCCGCCTGAAGGTAAAGCATTCGTTCGAATCACAATAATGAGTTGTGAAGCGAGCATTCCAAGCCATGCCATTGGAAGAAGAGAAAGGAAGCTATACACTTCGAAGTCCAACTGAAAAAAGCGAGCTATCGCAACCGTCAGTATAAAGACAAGAAGTAGCAACCGTAGATACAAATGGAAGTTAAAAAGCTGGTTCAAAATAACATCGGGTCCGGCCCAGGTGCCACCCACTCTAAATTCATTTTTCATTCCCAGGTATTCAAAACTCTGTAGCAGAAGCGCAAAAGCCAAAGCTATCTCCATCAAAATCGCCATACAAGCTCCTCCACCGCGGATACAAATACGTCTTCAAGCTCTCCCGATGCTGAAGGTTGGACAATTTTAAAACGAAGCTCCTTGCCTCTAAAATTATGTTTTTTTAACTCAGCGCTACAGATGCTAAGAACTCCCTGATAACTTTTGAGTGCGCGAATGTCAGAGAGATCTCCTTGCCAGGAGTTCAGGCTATCAATGAAAGTTATCAGGACATCAATCTTTGCGAGGCGTAAGTTCTCCTGAGTGCTGACAAAAAGATGGTACCAGCGCCAAGGACTTGGCTGCAGTGCCTGAAACCATTCGTCACTATCCGCCACTAGGGCCTCTCCTGCTGCGACGCCACTTATCATAAGAACAGGAAACTCATCGTAGTGCGCAAAAAACCCCCAAGAAGGGAAAAGAAGATTTTTAAGAGCGCTCATTGCAGGTAGTATATACCCTATGAAAGCACTTAGCCCAGAACAACTTTTAAAGCTTTGGCAAAAGATGAGTGTCCATTCACTCGGAAAGAAAGCCTTCTCCAAAATACTCGGACAAGTGATTCCCTACACGGGAAGTATTTCTCCCCTCATTGAAGAGTGGGAAACGGGCCGCTGCCATGTCAGTATCAAAGATAGCCGGAAAGTTCGCAATCATCTCAACTGCATTCACGCAATCGCGCTAGCAAACCTCGGAGAACTCAGCACCGGACTTGCGGTGACGTCCATCCTCCCTGAGGGCGGAAAAATTATTCTAAAGAATTTAGAAATTGAATACATAAAAAAAGCTAAGGGGCCTATCTATGCCATCGCCGAATCGGGAGTTCTTCCTTCTGAATTGGGATCAGAGAATATCGAACACAAAGTTAGCTCGAAGATTTTTGACCAGAACAAAATTCATGTGTGTTCGGCACACGCCGTCTGGGTGGTTCGCAAGTGAGCGAAGCCAGCAAAAACTTTTGCGAGAGCTTAGGCATTGAGCACCCCATTATCTGCGGAGCCATGTATCCTTGTAGCAACGTTGAACTAGTCGCCGCAGCGAGTGAGGCCGGGGGCATTGGCGTTGTTCAGCCCCTGACTCTCACTTACGTGAATGGACTAGATTTCAGAGAAGGCTTACGCCAGATTAAAGCTCTCACATCTAAACCTATTGGGATGAATGCCCTAATCGAAGGGTCCTCAAAAATCTATATGGATCGCATGGCTAAGTATGTGGACATTGCCCTAGATGAGGGGGTGCGATTTTTCGTAACGGCACTTGGGAACCCGAGCTGGGTTGTGGAAAAAGTTCACGAACGCGGCGGGACCGTATTTCACGACGTCACGGATTTGAATTGGGCTGAGAAAGCCCTCAAGGCCAACGTCGATGGATTTATTTGTGTGAACAATCGAGCCGGAGGACACGCGGGTCACCTTACCAAAGAAATGCTTTTTGAGAGGCTGACTAAACTCGGGAAACCTCTCATTTGTGCTGGTGGTCTTTCAACAAAAGACGATATTCAAAAAGCCCTGGACGTGGGCTTCGCGGGAGTTCAGCTCGGCACACGCTTCATTGCCACCCAAGAATGCAATGCCGATCTAGCCTACAAGAACGCTATCGTTGCAGCTAAAGAGGGCGACGTTGTCCTCAGTGAAAAGATCACCGGTGTACCAGTATCGGTGATCAACACACCGTCCGTGCAAAAGTTAGGTCTTAAAGCGAATCCACTTGAAAAGCTTCTCCTACAACATCGCAAGACCAAGCATTGGATGAGAATGTTTTATTCTCTGAAATCTTTTCATAGTCTTAAGAAAAGCATAAACGCCCCTTCCCCCTACAAAGATATTTGGCAGGCAGGAAAGAGCGTCGAAGGCATTGATAGCATCAAAAGCGTCAAAGAAGTCTTTGATGAACTCACTTGAGTCAGCTTTTAATTAGAACTAGTCCGCCGTAATTTGGACCACATGATTCACCATGTGCCTCATGAAAGACTCTGATCTCAAGATGATGCGTTTCGAGTAATGCTCTTCATCGCCGGTTCTTGAAAGGTCAAAATCATACATCGCCTCTGAAGGGTCAGAGTAGATTGAATCGCGAACATAGAAGACTCCGCGCCGATTGCACCCACCAGCCTGATGGTAATCTCTATCTACCTTGATACCAGTTTCGCGGAGCTTGTCAGCCAAAGCCAACTTGCTCTTCTTCCGGGCAGGATCAGAGATCCTCGACGCTTCCTCATACAATTCTTTCGATCTTGCGTCGAAGTACTTCACGTTATTTTCAACGAAGCTACAATCTGTTTCGGCTTCTTCATCGTAGCCATAAACTCCAACCGCATGCCAGTAACCATAATGATTGTAAATGAGCAAAACGGGAGCATTGTAACGATCGAGTCGATCCTTGATTTGTTCAGCAATATTTGAAGGAGCAACTGCAACGTTCCACTGGTTGGAAGCAGGATCCGCAAAAATCACGTGCCTTTGAAACTTCGGCATCACAACTCCGCGCCTTGTCTCCCGAGTCACTCCATTGATCCAGTTAAAAGACTGGCCATATTCAGCGTTTGCATCACCTTCATTGGCGCGAACGTAGCGCCTAAGGTTGTCATCATACTTATGAAAGCCCTTGGTGTAGCGCAAATCGCGATTCAAAATACCACGATCGTTCTGGTTAAAAAGAAGGATGCTATCTGTCTTCCAGTTTTCAACGCCATTGTTCTCTTCTTGCAATCCAGCAAGGTTCATCAAAGCTCGTTCACTCAAATCCAAAGCACCGTCTCCACGAATCGCAAGTCTCGGATTCTTTTTGGCAAGGTGCCATTCGGCAATACCCGTAAGAGCCATATACAAACAGCTACCCGCACCGCCTTGGTCTGGAGACGGCATGACATATTTCAACATGTTGTTATGTCCTTGAAGGTTTTCCCAGTTTGACTGAATGGCAGCGGTATCTTTAATGCCGTACCCCAAAACAGAAAGGTCCGCCCCACCCGCAGGCATGTCAGATCGAACAGCAGAAGCTGTACTTGATCCCGAAAAAGAAATAGTAAATCCCAGAGCTAAAACGCTAAAAAACTTTTGCAAAATAATCCTCCTAAGTTTGACGATCTCAAACCTGCCAGCGCCACCACGCCCTTGGCAAATCACCTCTCAAGGCTTTGTCGTCTAGTGCAAGTACCACCCAGCACGGATTTCTCATAGAAAATCAGATCGATACCTCTGTCAATTCATTGGCATGCGGAAAACTAGGCTAGGAGTTCTGAAGTTTTTGTATCAACGCCTGGTAGGCATAAAATGACGGCCTTGGCGTCCTGATAAGCTTTTCATAATCCATTTCAACCAGGCCAAATCGAGGCTCAAGCCCCTCAGCCCATTCAAAATTGTCTGTTAAGGACCAATGCAGGTAGCCCAGCACATTCACGCCCTGGACAAGAGCCTGGCCCAGCGCAGCAACGTGATCCTCAATAAACTTTGCCCGCTTAGAATCAGAGCGATCCGCCAGTCCGTTCTCAGAGACGAGAATCGGCAACCGGAAAGACCACGCCTGTCTCAAAACATTCGTCAGCGAAGCAGGACAGATCTCCCACCCCAGATCCGTTTTTTCTCCAATCCCTTCTTCAATTTCGACAAAAGGATCTTTCATCATGGTCTTAACCATCAGGCGTCCGTAATAGTTGATCCCGAGGTAATCCAAGGTTCCGCCGTCCACATCGAGCTTCTCCGCATAGAACTTCGATCCGGGCATCCACCAGGTATTGATCCCCGTCTGACAGGCGATCACAAAATTTCTATTGAAAACCTGATGAAGCAACAAAGCGGCCGCTTTGTGCGTTGGGTTTAGTCGCGATTTCGGTTGGAAATCTCGCCAATGTTGCGCGATGGAAATCTTGAGATCCTTTAAATTTAAAGTACGTATTCTTTTCACCGCGGAAACGTGAGCACGCACCAAATTTCGATTGGCGAGCATAAAACGACTGAGATCTTTTTCACCAGGAGGCCACCCCCCGGTGATGTAGCCAAAATTTGTTAGAACCTGCGGCTCATTAAAAGTCATCCACCATTTCACTAGCGGACCCTCTTGAGACATGAAGCTCACAACTTTTTCTGCATAGTCCGCAAATTCAACTTCAAATTCATCGGAGCAAATTCCACCTTTGTCGGCGATCCATTCCGGCAACACGAAATGATGAAGTGTCACTACAGGCTCAAGACCGTGATCAATGCAGCTTAGAATCATCTTTTTATAATGCTCAAGAGCCTCAACATTCCAAACACCCGCCTGGACTTCGACCCGCTCCCAGGCAATCGACATTCTAAAAGTGTTGGCCCCTAGTTCTTTGGCAAGAGCGAAATCTTCCTTATAACGATTCCAAAAATCCGTGGCTTGATCTGCATTGCTGGCATCAGCAATTTTTCCATCAGTATGAGTCCACCTCTTCCAGTCAGAAGGTTCTGTGTGGCCTTCGACCTGAAAAGCAGCATGTCCCACACCCCACATAAAAGTTTTTGGGAAATTATTCTCTTGAGTCATAGTTTTTTGGTTCTGCCACACTTGCATCAGTAGTAGAAGAAAAAATATGAGCTCACGCAGAAAAACTGAGGCCCGATGCAAGATCTGTCTTCTGCGCCTTGAAAAATGCATCTGCGCCGAGATCGCCGATGCCCGGCAACTTATCCATTCGAAGACCCCTATTCGAATCATCATGCACTACAAAGAAGCGAGGCTACCCACCAACACGGGACGGCTAGCCAAGGAGCTTATGCAGGATTGCGAAATTTGGCTCCGGGGCGCAGAGGACGATACCCGCAATTGGGAGGAGTCGGTTTCTAGTCTAGAAAATCCTATTTACTTATATCCATCAGAAAAAGCTGAGATATTGAACGCCACGTTTCTAGAAACACTATCAGGCCCCCCAACGCTTTTGCTCCCCGATGGCAATTGGAAGCAAGCTTCAAAAGTGCACAAACGCATTCCCGCCGTCGCCAACATCAAACACGTGACCCTCCCTGAAGGCGCCCCCACCGAATACAAGCTGAGACACGAACCAAAACTTGGAGGCCTTGCTACTTTTGAGGCGATCATTCGAGCTTTAGAAGTGATTGAAGGCCCGAACGCATCCTTGACCCTTCAGAAGATCTTTCGGCTTATGGTGGAAAGAACCCTGGAAAGTCGCCGCGGGTACTAGTCGGTTTCCGCCAAGAAATTTAGGTGGGCGCTCTTGGGTTCAATGAGGGCTATGTTAGATTGAAGATGTGCGCGAATATCGAATTTCGGTGAATTTAGAATCTATGGCAAAGATTGCCAACCGGGCCTTGCCTACGTTAGCAATCTTTTTTGGAGTGCTAGGGCATTTTGTATCGTTCTATCTCCACTTCTTCACAGTGGGGTTTATCGTGCTCACGCTCTTGAATTTTTACCTTTTACGCGGACAGAAGACGCATGCACTTTTACATAACTTTGGAATTCTTGCTCAAGCTCGATACATTTTGGAAAGTATTGGTCCAGAGTTTAGGCAGTACCTATATTCAAGCGACACCGAGGAACGCCCCTTTAATCGAGTGGAGCGAAGTGATGTTTACAGAAAAGCGAAAGGGATTGATTCCTCGGCTGCTTTTGGGTCTCAAAGAGAATATGATGCCACAGAGATTAAGCTCAGGCATTCTCTTTTCCCCGTCGACCATGATCAGGTTGAAAAGTTTGAACTTCGCTTTGGTGAAGAACGCGGCATTAAGAATATTCATACCATCACCAAGCCAATCATGATCAGCGCCATGAGCTACGGATCTCTGGGGTCAAACGCCGTTAGAGCCCTCGCGCGTGGAGCGAAAAAATCTGAAATGACGATGAATACTGGTGAAGGCGGCTATCCCAAATATCATCTTATGGAAGAATGTGATCTTACTTTTCAGCTCGGAACGGCAAAATTTGGAGTTCGGCACGAGAACGGAGACCTTGACGAGTCCAAGCTTGAGAGCTTATGCGAGAACCCCTTTATCAAAATGGTTGAGATCAAACTTTCACAAGGAGCCAAACCCGGAAAAGGCGGTCTGCTCCCCAAAGAAAAAATCACAGATGAAATTGCCGAACTTCGTGGAGTCGGCAAAGGTTATGACGTTGTGAGCCCGGCACACCATAGCGAATGCAAGGACGCCGCCTCGACTGTTAAATTTGTACGAAAAATTCAGGAAGTGACCCAACTCCCTGTGGGAATCAAGCTTTGCTATGGACAGAAAGAGGAAGTACGCGCCTTGCTGAGTGAGATGATCAAACAAAATATTTTTCCCGATTATGTCTCCATCGACGGCGGCGAAGGGGGAACGGGAGCAGCTCCCAAAGGGTTCATGGATGATGTGGGAGTGCCACTATTTGCCGCACTCCCCATCATGAGAAAATTCATTAATGAGTTTGAGATCGAGAACAAGTTCAAGCTCATTTGTGCGGGAAAACTCATCAATCCCACGAAACAATTTATGGCCATGAGTATGGGAGCTCACGCCTGCTATAGTGCCCGAGGATTTCTCCTTGCGATCGGCTGTATTCAAGCTCTTCAGTGCAATAAGAACACCTGTCCCGCTGGCATCACAACCCATGTGCCACGCCTGCAAGACGGTCTAGATATCGAGCTCAAATCTGATCGAGTCTATAATTACGTCAAAGCCCTTGAAAAGGAACACCTTGATCTTCTCGCGGCCATTGGCAAACGCAAGTATTCCGACCTCAGTCCGGGCAACCTTTTCATGCCCACATCACTATTGGAGGCGCGATCATGAGAGCCGTAGTCCTTTGGATTCTACAGATCCTTTCCGCTGTTTTGTTGATGGGACCTGCTTGGTCGAAGATCACCTCTTCGTCCAACAGCATCGAACTCTTTCAAACTCTAGGCATGGAGCCTTATGGAAGGTTCATTATAGGAATCATTGAATGTGGAGCGATACTCTGCCTTCTCCTACCCAAGATGCATTCCATCGGCGCCCTTATGAGCGTTTCGATAATGATTGGAGCCCTAATCGCCCACACAACACATCTAGGCTTTGGCGACAATCCAATGGGAATCATGATGGTCGTAAATCTCATTTCTTCCAGCCTAATCCTCTATTTGAGAAAAGATGATCTTTTGAACGAATAGGCTAGAACCAAGTATTTTACCGGCGACTATTGATGCAGATCAACGAGGTGTTTTGAACAGCTCTGTCGCGACTTCACAACCGCAATGGCAACCTCAAGCCCTTCGTCGCTAAGGTTAACTTTTCCATTGCCTTTAAGTGGCAAACCTCTGCCCCACGGCGTAGGTGAAACATAGGTCCCTTTTGCATCAACAACAGAGATCATCCTAAGATCGACAATCAAATCTCCCATTACGGACAGGTGTTTGTATTCTTGAACTTGAAACTTCTGGGGATGCGCCTTAACAGCAGCGAGGCCTTTCTTCCATTCTGTTTCGGAAAGTTTTGACCCCACCCAAATCCCCTCTCCGCCTCTTCCATCAACTTGCTTGATCACATAGTTCGCTTTGTCGTCTGCAACTTTATTAAAGAGTTTCTGATCGAGCACCAAGCGCCCGCCTCTCATGATCGCAAAATCATACGTTGGCACATTTTTCAAGATAGGCTCTTCACCAAGATAGAATCTCACAAGCTTCTCAACATACTGAGTGAATTCCTTGTCTCCAATAAAGTCTACGCCCGGAGTGTAGTTCATTTCAAAAGCACCTTTGCTCCAAAGATCCACAAAGCCCTTAAGCCGCTGTGCATACCTATCCTGATACCTCATATACGGAGTGATATTGCCGTCTTTGAAGGTAGCAAAATATTTTTCCTCATCAATCGTTCCTGTCTTCTCAAATTCCTCGAGCAGGACTTTTAATTTTTTTCTAACGCTAAGCTTCTGAGGCTTCTCTGTGAAGAGCCAATAATTGATGTCTTCATACATCCCCCGCATACGAGTAGCAGGGTGATCCGTATCTACCCAAGCGTGCTCGCCATTTAACACGAGATACCCGACTCGATAACGGGAAATTGTGGCCCCTTTTTTCTCTTCGACGTAAAGCCCCTTGTCTGTGGTCACAAGTTTTGCTGCTGAATAAGGCGTTACAATCTGCAACCCTTGTTCGGCATAGAGTTTCTTCAATCGTAGGTCTTCATTGTCTGCGTAAGGAGGAATCATATAGACGACGGCGCGCCCCTTTCCTGGGGAAGCCTTATATCGTTTTCCAATTTCTTTGTAGTAGTCGTCCGGCTTGTCTTTGAGGTCGAGCAAATTTTTATACTCAGGAATTCTCTTTAGAAAAGTTTCTCGGGCTACTCTCAAATCGCCAATGCCTCCGATGAAGCCAGGATTGTCTTCCAATACTCTCCATACACCCTGCTTATCGCGAATGATGTCAGGCCCATAAGGAAATGCAATTCTATCAGGATCAACAAGACCCTCAAAACCTTCTTCCCCGCTCCTTCTAATGATGCGATCTATGACTTCTTTCGGAATCACATCATTCAGATAGGACTTCTTCCCGCTGTAATGATCTTTCAAGAATGCCACTAGAGCTTTGGATCGCTGTTCGACTCCGGTTTTGAGTACTAGAGATTCTTCTTCGGTTAAGAGACGAGGCAAAGGCGCGAGGGCATTGTCGTTTTTAAAATCTAGTTTACTGTTTGCAATGAAGTCTGATTTTTCCTTTTCGGAAAGGGATTGATAATGCTGCCAAACACCTTCGTATTGAGGTCGCAGTCTTCCATCTTCGTCATGAGTTTCACTATAGAATTGGGCCTCTTGATCGGCGGCGGGAACTCGGCTGCCATGACTTGAACAACTGGAGATCGCAAGAGTAAGAAGAAGCAGCGAGAGCCAACTAGGCCGGCTACTTTGCTGAATATTTGCGAGTCTCTTTGTCATCAACTACTTATCGGCAGAATAGAGGTTTTTCCGCAGCTTTGACCTCAATATTTTATTGAATATTTTCAAATATTTAACGTCAATGACGGATTCCCAAAAGAATGGAAAGCACTAGCAGCATAATCACAACTAGAGCCATCCACTTGCGCGCCCGAAACTCTCCGCCCTTGAGGGATTCCCAACCCACAAAAACTAAACGGCAAACCGGAGTAAAAAGAAGCGTGAACAATCCGAATTTCATAAGGCCCAACACAATCTCAACCTCTCCAACTGCCGAGAGGATAATCGCCAAAATGAACAATAATAGTGAGAGTGAATTTCCAATTCTTAAAATCGCAACCGTCATAGCATTTCAACTCCCCTCACAATCATTCGAATCGCTGCAACAAATGCAATAAGTGCAAACGCCCTCTTGATAAGAGACACCGGAATTTTTGTTAGAAATTGAGACGAAAAATACGCCCCGGCCAGAACACCAACCACCGTCGGAGCCACCAATGCCAAGTCCAATTTGCCCTGAAGATAATACATAAAAGCGCCAGTCGTTGCTGTAATACCAATCATAAAACTACTAGTTGCGACTGCGCAGCGAAGGGGTACCTGCATGACTGCGTTCATAAGTGGAAGCTTCACAATCCCGCCCCCGACTCCGAGCATAGAACTAAGCGCACCTGCAAAGACACTCAGAAACAGCCCCAATACGGGGCGGCGCACTTTGTAATCTTCCGTATTCAAGCCGAGCGCTGCGGACAGGGGGTAGCTCGGAGTTTTTGAATTGTCTTCACGACTTAAGTCTTGCCGCCCCTTCAACATCGTTAAAGTTGCCAAAATCAAAGTCGCCCCGAAAAAAAAGTATAAGAAACTAGGGCTGATCACCCCCACCGCCAATACACCGAGAACCGCACCGACCACAGTTCCGATTTCTAACCAGAGCCCCAAACTTACATTCGTCAATCCACTCTTGTGAAACTTTAGCGCCGCCCCATTTGAAGCCGCCACTACTGCCACGATAGAAGTTGCAGCCGCTACAGGGAAAGGAATACCGAGCAAAAGTGTAAACACAGGGACCAAGATAATTCCGCCGCCAAGTCCCATCAGAGACGCGAGCGCCCCCGTTCCTAGTGAGATCGCAAGCACCAGCAACATCTGAGAAAGATCGATTGTCACTTTGTATTCACCACAATTCGACACTACAATTGAATCAGGGCCTAGGCCATGGAGAATCAATGAAAGATTTAAACGACTATTTTAATGACTACGCCGAGTTCCACAAAAATGAAACCAATCAACTTCTCCATACCATAGGGGTTCCCCTGATCATGTTTTCCCTTTTTGGTTTGCTAGCGATGTTTGACCTGCCATTCAGCGGAGTCAACTTGGCGCTCATTCTATGGGCGGGCGCCAACCTCTGGTACTTGAAACTAAGCCCTAAGATCACCATGCTTTTCGCTCCCGTTAGCTTTGGTCTTTATTATCTTTCTCTTTTTTGCCCAGTGTATATTTTGTGGACACTTTTCGCTGTGGGCTGGACCGTACAATTGTGGGGCCACAAGAAATATGAAGGACGTTCGCCAGCCTTCACGCAAAACGTGGCACATCTACTTATTGGCCCACTCTGGGTTTTTGTAAAAGCGTTTCATATCAAATATTAAGTTTTGATTAACTCCTGCGAACTCTAAGCACTTTCTGTTATTCTATGCACTATAGGGGCAATGGCTCGATCACGGCGTTTATTTACAAGCGTTTAGTTGAATCATTGAAGAATTATAAAATATGAAGTGTTTCTTAAGAACGATTGAAAAAAACATCTTTGATAAGCCGTATATTTTGTCTGCAATTTTATGTTCTTTGCTCGCATCACCATACAATGCTCATGCGGCAACACTTTTGACTAATGGTCAGCTATCAACAACCGCAAACTATAACGACCTTCCCGACTTTAATATTAGTGAATTTTTTTCCATATCCTCTGATGGCAATTTGGATCCGCTTTTCAATTCCAAAACAAACCTCGACGCCGCATTATACTCTAGCCTAAGTGCTTATCACCTCAGTGATATTGTCGGCAGAATTGAAACATTAGATGTTAACTTTGACGCTGAATTTGATACTGAAGTTACCATTTTATCCTCGCTCGATGAAATAGAAGAAGTAGCCCTAAAGGCAAACTTTGGAGTAGGAAGTGATGAGAAGTCTCCACAAGAAACCTTAGAGGAGTTTTTGGGAGTAAAATTAACCCCCGAACAATTCCAGCAATTCCTAGACAATCCCGACTCTATGGCCCACCTCAAGGTTTTAACGGATGGTTTAGGTAAAGGGGAATCTCAAGGAGACAACACCGGGGACTTTCGGAACGCGCATGATTCACTCCAAAACATTGTGGGTCAAGTTATTGGGA
>Ga0100403_1003357_pt1 | contig 11944 bp, 10 predicted proteins | sample CryGeymet201501t_FD_83663 | JGI IMG/M metagenome (GOLD analysis project Ga0100403, IMG submission 83663) | Groundwater microbial communities from Crystal Geyser aquifers in Utah, USA - Crystal Geyser metaG 2015-01t | ecosystem: Environmental > Aquatic > Deep subsurface > Groundwater | place...
AGGTCGGCCTTCGTGGGGAAGTGGCGATACACGGTCGTCTTGTTCACGCGCGCGCGCGCCGCGACCTGCTCGATGCTGAGGCCACCGTAGTCCGCGCGCGCCAGCTCCTCGAGCGTCGCGCGCATGATCGCGCGCTCACGGAGCGCCGGGCGGCGCTTCACCGAGCGTTTTCGTTTCGGCTTCGTCACCGCGGGCAATGGTCGTTCGTGCAACTTTTTGTTGCAAGCACGTTCGCCCCGGGACATCGTCGATTCGTGAGCTTCCCGCGCGACCTTACGGTGGTTGTGCTCGCGCTGGCGACGGCCGCCGGCGCGTGCAAGCGCGGCGACGCCGCGACGCAAACGAAGCCGACCGAGCAGCGCATTCACGTCGACACGGTGACGGCCGATGAGCGCTCGGTCCCGCAGGAGATCATGCTCACCGGCGTGCTCGCCGCGAACGAGCGGACCGATCTCGCCGCCAACGCGATCGGGCGCGTCACCAAGGTGTTCGTCGAGCTCGGGCAGCGCGTCCCGGCCGGCGCGCCGATCGCGCAGCTCGACATGCGAAGCTCGGCGCTCTCGCAGCGCGAAGCGATCGCGAACGCGCAGGCCGCGGCCGAGCAGCTCGCGAGCGCGCAGCGCGACTGCGACCGCACCGAGGCGCTCTTCAAGAGCGGAACGATCTCGAAGGCCGAGTACGATCGGTCGATGGGGCTGTGCCGCGCGCAGACCGCGTCGGCGCAAGCCGCGAGCGCGCGCGCCGCCCTCGCCGGACAGATCATGGTGGATTCGACGATTCGGGCGCCGTTCGCCGGAAAGATCGCCGACCGCATGGTGCACGTCGGCGACTACGTTCGCGCCGATACGAAGGTCGTCACGCTCCTCGCGGACGATCCGATTCGCATTCGACTGACGGTCCCCGAGCCGGACATCGCGTCTGCGAAAGAGGGCGTGGTCGTTCGCTTCGAGACGGTCGCCGTGCCGGGGCGCGAGTTCGCGGCGACGCTCAAGTACATCGGCCGCGAGGTGCGCGCGCAGACGCGCGACGTCGTCGTCGAAGGCGTCGTCGACAACAAGGACGGCGCGCTCCTGCCAGGGATGTTCGCGACCGCGCACCTCGCCGTCGGCCAGCAGAAGCGCCCGGTCGTCCCGAAGCGCGCGATCCAAACGAGCGACACCGGGCAGAGCGTCCTCGTCGTCGTCGGCAACCGCTTGCAACAGCGCCTCGTACAGACCGCGGTCACGATCGGCGACGACGTCGCGATCGCGAGCGGGATCAGCGCAGGCGATCGCGTCGTCGTCGATCCGAGCAGCGCCGCCGTCGACGGCGCGCTCGTGGAGTGAGCGATGCAGTGGCTCGCCTCGATCTGCATCCGCCACCCGGTCTTCACTTGGGTGCTCATGCTCGCGATCTTCGTGGTCGGCATCGTCGGCTACGGATCGCTCGGCCTCGATCAGTTCCCGAAGGTCGATTTCCCGACGGTGCTCGTGACGACGACGCTGCAAGGCGCGGCGCCCGAAGAGGTCGAGACCGAGATCACCGACAAGATCGAAGGCGCGGTCAACACCATCAGCGGCATCGACGAGCTGCGATCGACGTCGAGCCAAGGCGTCTCGCTCGTCATCGTCACGTTCAACCTCGACAAGGACATCGACGTCGGCACCCAAGAGGTGCGCGATCACCTCAACTCGGTGCTCGCGGATCTCCCAAAGGGGATCGATCCGCCGATCGTCACGAAGATCGATCCCGACGCGGCGCCGATCCTGCTCGTCGCGTTACGCGCGCAGGGCACGCAGCGCGATCTGACGGAGCTCGCCGACAAGAAGGTGCGCCGGCAGATCGAGAGCATCAACGGCGTCGGCCAAGTGACGATCCTCGGCGGGCGAAAGCGGCAGATCAACCTGTGGCTCGATCCCGTGCGCCTCGCGGCGTCGAGCCTCACCGCGTTCGACGTGCAGCGCGCGCTTGCGCTGCAGAACATCACCGTTCCCGGCGGCGAGATTCTGACCGGACCGCAGCTCCTCAGCTTGCGCGTCGAGGGGCGCGTGGCGACGCCGGCCGACATCGGGCAGATCGTCGTCCGCGAAGCGAACGATCACCCGACGCGCGTGTCCGACGTCGCGACCGTGGAAGACGGGAGCGAGGAAGAGAAGAGCTGGGCCTCGGAGGACGGCGCGCAGGCGCTCGTCCTGTCGATTCGAAAGCAGTCCGGCGAGAACACCGTGGCCGTCGCCGACGCGGTGCGCGCGCGCCTCAAGGAGATCGAGAAGGTCATCCCGGGCACCGAGCTCCGGATCGTGCGCGACAACTCGCAGTCGATCCGCACCGGCGTGAACGCCGTGCGCGAGCACCTGATCCTCGGCGCGCTGTTCGCCGCGATCGTCGTCCTCATCTTCCTCGGAAACGCACGGAGCACGCTCATCTCGGCGCTCGCGATCCCGATCTCGATCGTCGGCACGTTCGCGCTCATGCGCGTGATGGGCTTCACGCTCAACATGATCACGCTCCTCGCGCTCGCGCTCGCGGTCGGCATCGTCATCGACGACGCGATCGTCGTCCTCGAGAACATCGTGCGCTTCATCGAGGAGAAGAAGCAGAAGCCGTTCGTCGCGGCGTGGAACGCGACGCGCGACGTCGGGCTCGCCGTCCTCGCGACGACGCTCTCGCTCATGGCGGTGTTCCTCCCGGTCGCGTTCATGAGCGGGATCGTCGGGCGCTTCCTCCAGAGCTTCGGCGTGACGATGGCTTTCGCGATCGGCGTGTCGCTCATCGTGAGCTTCTCGCTGACGCCGATGTTGAGCGCGCGCTGGCTCGCTTCCGTGCCCGAAGGCGAGCGGAAGAAGAGCCTGCTCGAGCGCGCGGTCGACGCGTTCTACTCGCCGATCGAGCGCGTCTACATGGCGGCGCTCCGCTGGGTGATGAAGCGGCGCTGGGTCGTCGTCGTCGCGTGTGTCGCGACGCTCGGCTCGTGCGTGCCGCTCGCGAAGCGCATCCCGTCGGGCTTTCAGCCGGCGAACGACGTCGCGGAGTTCGAGGTGAACGTGCGCGCGCCGGAGGGCACGAGCCTTCAGCAAACGCGGATCATCGCCGAAGGGATCGCGCGCGAGGTCCGCGCGCTGCCCTACGTCGAGCACACGCTCATGACGATCGGCAACGACGCGCAGCAGACGCAGAACCGCGCGAACATCTACGTCCACCTCACCGATCCGACGACGCGCCCGATCACGCAGGCGCAGTTCATGGAGAAGGTGCGCAAGGAAGTCGTCCTTCACCAAGACAAGAACCTGCGGATCGACGTCTCGCAGTCGCAGCAGATCAACACCGGACAATCGAGCGCGCAGGTGCAATACACGCTCGCCGGGCCGGACCTCATGCGGCTTCAGTCGTACGCGATGCAGGCGCTCGAGAAGTTCCGGAAGGTGCCGGGCGCGGTCGACGTCGACTCGAACCTCATCATCGGCAACCCCGAGGTGCGGATGACGGTGAACCGCGAGATCGCCGCGAACCTCGGCGTCAACGTGCTCGACGTCGCGAACACGGTCGCGCTCCTCATCGGCGGCCTCAAGGTGTCGTCGCTGTACGAGCGCGGCGAGGACTACGAGATCGTCGCGCGCGCCGAGAAGAAGTACAGAGACAACCTCGACGCGCTGTCGATCATGACGGTGCCGACGACGCGCGGCGGATCGGTCCCGCTGTCGTCGGTCGTGTCGGTCGTGCGAACGACGGGGCCGTCGCAAATCAACCGCCTCGCGCGCTAGCGCCAAGTGACGATCACGTCGAACGTCGCGCCCGGGGTCGGGCAGAGCACGGTCTCCGACGCGCTCGTCCGGATCGTCGCGGACATGCACATGGACGCGGGCTACTCCGCGGCGCCCGCGGGTTTCACGAAGGAGACGGGCCGTGCGATCAAGGGCTTCTTGATCGCGATCGGGATGTCGATCGTCTTCATGTACTTGGTGCTCGCGGCGCAGTTCGAGTCGTGGCTGCACCCGATCACGATCATGCTCACCTTGCCGCTCACGGTGCCGTTCGCGCTCCTGTCGCTCCTGATCTTCAAGCAGGAGCTCTCGATCATGTCGGCGCTCGGGATCATCGTGCTGTTCGGCGTCGTGAAGAAGAACGCGATCCTCCAGATCGATCACACCAATCACCTACGCGCCGCCGGCGCGCCGCGCGACGAGGCGATCCTCCACGCGAACCGCGATCGCTTGCGGCCGATCTTGATGACGACGCTCGCGTTCGTGGCCGGCATGGTGCCACTGCTCCTGTCGCGCGGCGTCGGTGCGGGGTTGAACCAGGCGATCGCCGGGGTCGTCGTCGGCGGGCAGACGTTCTCGCTCGCGCTCACGCTCCTCGCGACGCCGGTCGCGTACTCGCTCTTCGACGACGCGACGAATTGGTGGAGACGGCGTGTGCGAAGACCGTCGACCGAGGATCGGGGCGAGCGCGATCTCGCGAAGATGGTCTCGCACGACCCGGGAACGTGACGGCGCTTCCTCGCGTATTCTCCGGAGATGCGCTTCGCTCTCGTCGTCGCGTTCGCCGCAGCAGCGTGCGGCCCGAGCGCTCAGCCCACGCCCGCGCCCGTGAGCGCGCCATCTGCGCCGAGCGCGGAGACGCTGACGGACGGTCGCGCGATCGTGCAAGCGCGCGTCGGCCTCGCCGCGCGCGGCACGAAGTCCGGCACGTGGATCGATTTCGAGGTCGCGGGACCGGGCAACGGCGCGATGCGTGTGTGCCGCGCGCTCGTCGCGCGCGAACAGGCGGCGAGGCTCCCGCCCGAGATCGAGGTCGTCGTGCTGCGTCCGTGCTCGCCGGAGGCGCTCGCGGAGCCGGAGGCGATGGGCGCGTACGCGCTCGTTCAGCTCGATCGGCCCGGCGCGATCGAGCTCGCGACGTCGACGATCGACGTTCCCAAGGACGATCTGTCGCACGTGTCAATCCGCCGCCGCACCCTCGTCGCGTTCGCGGACGAAGCGGCGTGCAACGCGATGCTCGAGAAGATGAAGAGCGAAGCGCGACGGCAGGGCGGAGACGCGGCGGTCGACTTCTTGAACGTCGAAATCGAACGGCAGAAGAAGGAGGTCGAGAAGACCTGTGCCGCGGGCGCGAGCGACAGATGCAAGCAGTCGAAACAAATCCTCGAGCTCTTAGAGCGCAAAAAGACCGAGACGCAAGAGCATCCGCCCGAGACGATCTCGGCGTTTTGCCGTCGCCGCGCCTAGGCGAGCACAAAAAGAGATCCGCCGTGTCGATCGCGCGGCGCGCCGTTCGTCGTCCTGACGAGAGCGCGAACGTCGCGCCGAAAAAAGGAGAGAACGCCATGAAGTTCATGATCATCGTCCCCGCGAACAAGGACACCGAAGCCGGCAAGCTCCCGTCGACCGAGCTCCTCGCCGCGATGGGGAAGTTCAACGAAGAGCTCGTGAAGGCCGGCGTCATGCTCGCGGGCGAAGGGCTGCACCCGAGCTCGAAGGGGGCGCGCGTGCGCTTCGAGCGAGGGAAGAGCACGGTCGTCGACGGACCGTTCACCGAGTCGAAGGAGCTCGTCGCGGGTTTCTGGCTCTGGCAGTGCAAGTCGAAGGAAGAGGCGATCGCGTGGGTGAAGCGCGCCCCGTTCGAGGACGCGACGATCGAGGTTCGTCAGGTGCACGACGCGGCCGACTTCGCCGAGGCCGACCCGACAGGCGAGCTTCGCGCGCACGAAGAGAAGCTGCGCGCGCAGATCGAAGCGCGACGCTGACGCGCTCGATGCGCTGGGTCACTGCGGCACGACCGCCGGAACGACGTACGATCCGTCGAGCACGCTCGGCTTCGGCAAATACATTCGCAGCATCAGCGTGTACGCGCCGGTCGGCGTCGGCAGCCAGTTGCCTTCGCGGCCGAGCGGCGCGTCGTGCTGCAGGAAGAGATCGAGCGATCCGTCGGCGTTCGTCGTGAGGCCCGCGGTGCGATCGCCGATCGCGTAGCGATGAAGCGCGTTCTCCGCGAAGAAGCGGTCCGGCCCGTAGAGCGTGAGCGACCAGAAGCCGTGCGCGTCGTCCACCGGCGGGAGCTGCCCCGGCGCGAAGTGCACGACGCGCGGCTGCGATCCCGAATACGGCTGACCGGACGCATCGCTCGTCGAGATCGGATACACCGCTTCGCGCGCGACGTTCGCGCCCCACGCGAGCTTCGCGACGAGCGCGCGAACGAGCGGCGCGTCGTCGTACGTGCCCGCGTCGAGGTGCACGGTCCAACCGTTTACGCGATGCATCGGATCGTCGATCGCCGCCTGAATCGCCGCGAGCCCTTTCGCGGCCGCGTCGTCGAACGCCGCGGGCCCGCTCGGATGGAGGCCCGCGCCGATCCCGAGCTTCGCGTAACGCGCGAGCGCCGCGACGTCCGACGCCGAAGCCGGCGCGTCGATCGCGAGCGCGTCGCCGAGCTCGTCGAAGAACGCGCCGCCTTCGCGCCCGACGTCCGACGCGCTCCCCGGCGCGCGCCCGAGCGGCGGCGGCGGATCCGGCGGCGCGTCGCCGGTGATCGCGTGGAGCGGGACGAGCGTGCGCGCGAGCGACGTGACGTTCGCCGCGTCCGCCGCGTCCTTCACGAGGTAGCGCCCGAGGAGGAACACGCGCGGCGTCGGCGCCGCAATCACCTCGACACCGGGCGGCGGCGTCCCCTTCCAACCCGGCGCCGCGATCAGGAAGCGCCCGCCCTTCCCTTGCGTCGCGCGCGTCCCGACGTACCGAAACGAGCACGTCCACGCGTCGAGCAGCTGGTACGTCCAGTAGCGATCGAGCACATCGGGCACGCCGAGCACCATCGGCTCGCTCCTCAGATCGAGCACCGCGATCGAATAGAGCGTGTCTTGGTTGGGCGAGACGATGAGGCGCGGCGTCGTCGTGTCCGCGAGCGCCGTCTGGTTGAACAGCGTGTTCGTCCCGACGAGGAGCGCCACGCTCTGCATCGTCCGCTGCGTGACGACGAGCGGGTATCCCCAGACGAACGCCTCGGCGGCGAGAGCGGCGTCGATCGGCGCGGGCGACGACGCGTGCGAGCACGCAAGGAACGCGAGCGCGAGCGGCGACGCCGTCCACTTCATCCGCGTCGATTGTACACAGGCGACCAGGCACGTGCGCTGCACCATCCGAGGTCGAGTGTGCGAACCACGCTCGTGCGTGAGGAGGACGCGATGCCCGACCGTCAAACCATTCTCGCTGGTCTCGCGACCGCGACGAACGGCGCGTTTCCGGTCGCGGTCGTCTGGCACGCGCTCCTCGCGGCCGCGCTCGTAGCGGTCGCGGGCGGGCACCGCATCTCGAAGCGATGGGCCGCTGCGCTCCTCGCAGCGCCGATCGCGTCCGTGAGCGCGGTCGCGGCGCACTACCAGAACCCGTTCAACGCTTCGGTCTTCGCGTCGGTCGCGGTGGCGCTCGCGCTCCTCGCGCACCGTGCGCCGAAGTCGCGGACCGCGACGGGCGCGCCGTGGCAGAGCGCGATCGGCGTCGCCATGATCGCCTTCGGCTGGCTCTACCCGCATTTTCTCCGCGGCGGCGCGCTCGCGCACGTGATCGGCGCGCCACTCGGCGTCATCCCTTGCCCGACGCTCGCGGCGGTCATCGGCCTCGCGCTCCTCGCCGATGCGCTCGACGACCGCGCGTGGTCGTGGACGCTCGCCGCAGTGAGCGCGCTCTACGCGCTCTACGGCGCTCTACGCCTCGGCGTATGGATCGATCTCGCGCTCCTCTTCGGAGCGCTCGCGCTCATGGTCCGCGCGTCGCAGAAGCGCGGCGCGCGGCTCCATGTCGTCCATCACGCTTCGTGACGGACGTACTCGAAGTCGATCGCGCGTCCTTTGATCCCCTGCTTCGGCGCGCTGAGCCAGTTGGCCATCTTCTTCGGATCGAAGTTCGGCTTCGTCATCAGGCTCTTCACGTACGCTTTGTCCGCGTCGCTCGGCAGCCACTCTTCCTTGCGGCGATTCCACTCTTCCTTCGTGAGGAGATTGCCGTTCGGATCGGCGCTGACGTCGGCGTAGATCCCGATGTGGCGGTGGAAGCGCCGGCTCGGCAGCTTCAGCTCGAACTTCACGTCGTGCGCCGCGATGAATCGGTTCCACTTGTCGACGCCGCGCTGGCAGTCTTCGACGTACGCGTCGCGGAGCACTTCGTTCATCGCGTTGCGAAGCGGCACGTCCTCGGTCGCGAGACGCCCGTCCTTCACGACGTCGATCGCCTTGGTCCCTTCGAGCGCGCGGTGATCTTCGTACTGCTCTTCCTTCGCGCGCCCCTTGAGGCCCGTCGCGAACGACGCCGCCGCGTTCGACGAGATCTCGCCGCCGAACAGATCGAGCGAGAGCGAGAACCAGAGGTTCAGATACTTCTGCATCGTCGGCAGATCGATGACGCCGAGCTTGCGCAGATCGTCCGGGTGATCCTTTCCCGACTCCTTCATCACCTGTGCGGTGCGATCGCAGACGCGCCCGACGCCGGTCTCGCCGACGAACATGTGGTGCGCCTCTTCGGTCAGCATGAAGCGCGTCGTGCGCGACAGCGGATCGAACGCGCTCTCGGCCAAGGCGAGCAGCTGGAACTTGCCGTCGCGATCGGTGAAGAACGTGAACATGAAGAACGAGAGCCAATCGGTGCACGGCTCGTTGAACGCGCCGAGGATGCGCGGCTTGTTCGGATCGCCGCTGCGACGCTCGAGGAGGGCCTCGGCCTCTTCGCGGCCGTCGCGACCGAAGTACGAGTGGAGGAGGTACACCATCGCCCAGAGGTGACGGCCTTCCTCGACGTTCACTTGGAAGAGGTTGCGAAGATCGTAAACGCTCGGACACGAGTGACCGAGCATCCGCTGCTGCTCGACGCTCGCCGGCTCGGTGTCGCCTTGGGTGACGATGAGGCGGCGGAGCGCATTCCGGTGCTCGCCCGGCACCTGCTGCCAAACGGGATCGCCATAGTTGTCGCCGAAGCCGATCGTCCGATTCGGAACTTGGTCGGCGAGGAAGATGCCCCAGCGGTAGTCGGGCATCTTAACGTAATCGAAGTTCGCCCAGCCGTCGGTGTCGACCGAGATCGCGGTGCGCAAGAAGACGTCGTCCTCTTGGAAGCCGGACGGCCCCATCTCTTTCCACCAGTTGATGTAGCTCGGTTGCCACGCTTCGAGCGCGCGCTGAAGGCGCTTGTCGTCGCCGAGGTGGACGTTGTTCGGGATGCGCTCGTTATTGACGTTCGACATCAGCGGGCTCCTAGGTGCGGTTCCAATCGAATTCGGGGCGCTCGGGGCGGCCGTAGAGCGTGAGAGCGCCGCGCTCGCCGACGGCGTTCGGGCGCTGGAAAATCCAGTTCTGCCAAGCGGAGAGGCGGCCGAAAATCTTCGTCTCCATCGTCTCCGGTCCGCCCCAGCGAAGGCTCGCTTCCATTCCGGTCATCGCGTCGGGCGACATGCTCGCGCGCTCTTCGAACGCGATGCGGATCTCGTCGTCCCAATCGATGTCGTCGGGCGCGAACGTGACGAGGCCGAGATCGTTCGCCGTCTGCGTGTCGATCGGCCCTTTCGTTTCGAGGACGCGACCGACACGCTCCGGCTCGCGCAAGAAGCGCGATTGCAGGCGCGTGAGCCCGTTCGCCATCGGCAGCGGACCTGCGTTCATCGCGGACGTCTGCACGGCGACGTCCTCGTCGGGATGATCGAGCATGTAGACGCGGTCGGCCGCGAGCGCGAGCTCGAGCATCGATCCGGCGAACGCCGACTGCGGATCCACGATCGCGAAGATGCTCCGTGACGTCATTTCGAGCCGCTTCAAGACGCGCTTCATGAGGAGCGTCACCTCGCGCACGAGGCCGTCGTCCTTGTTCGCGGCGAGCATCTTGTCGACGGCGAGCACCTTGTCCTGATCGCCGCGCGTCTCGAGGCGGATCACGCCGACGTCGAGGTGGTTGAAGCGGAGATCGAGGAGGGCGTCGTCGAGCTCGCGCCACGCGCGGATCGCCCATGCGTTCGCGCCCGCCTTCTGCAGCTCGTCGGCCGTCGCTGGCTCCGCGCCTTCGGGCGCGCGCATCGTGAGCGTGGCGACGCGCTTGCCCTTGTCGAGCGCGAGCGTCACGTATTTGTATTCCGCACCCGTTTCGGAGCGCTTCGCTTCGAGCGGCGAGAGCGTGATCGCCTTGAACGGCTTGCGCTTCGACTTCGCTGCGAGCGCGTCGGCGTGCTTCTTCACCGCTTCGTCGAACTTCGCCTTCGGCGGCGCGTCGTCGACCAAGTTCCACTGCACCGCGCGCTTGCCGCGGATGCCCTCGGCGACCGTCGAGAAGACGTCGGCGAGGTCGCGGCGGATCTTCCGCTTGTCGACGAGGCGCGTGAGGCCGCCGGTGCCGGGGAGCACGGCGAGGAGCGGCGCTTCGGGCAAGCTCACCGCCGACGATCCGTCGTCCGCGAGGACGATCTCGTCGCACGCGATCGCGAGCTCGTAACCGCCGCCGGACGCGGTGCCGTTGAGCGCCGCGAGCGTCGGGATGCCCGATTCGGCGCTCATCTCTTCCAAGTAGAGGCGCGTCTCGTTCGTGAACTTGCAGAAGTTCACTTTGAACGCGTGCGACGACGAGCCGAGCATGTAGATGTTCGCGCCGGAGCAGAAGATGCGATCCTTGCCGCTCGTGATCTCGAGCGCGCGCACGTCCGGGTGCTCGAAGCGGATGCGCATGATCGCGTCCGCGAGCTCGATGTCGACGCCTAGATCGTACGAGTTGAGCTTCAGCGGGTAGCCCGGCCGCAGCCCCTCGTCCTCGCGCACGTTCATCGTGAGCTTCGCGACCGGGCCGCTCGTGTCGAGCTGCCAGTGCCGGTAGCGATCGGGGTGCGTTTCGAAGCGGACGGTCGGATGCGGTTTGTGCGAATCGCCCATGGCGAAATCATTTCGCACAAGACAGATGCGCCCGCAAGTACTATAGTGCGCACCAAGTCGTGGCCATGCAATATAATGCAGCAGCGGTTCTCAGGCACGCGCGTGCCGAAGTCCGCGACAAGCAAACGCGCGAGAGCAAGCGGTCTTCGCTCTTGCGCGCGCTCGGCGCCGCGGTGCGGGCGCGGCGCACGGAGCGCGGGATGACGCTGCGTGCGCTCGCGCGGAGCGCCGCGGTGAGCGAGCGCTTCCTCGTGCAGCTCGAGACGGGCGAAGGGAACATTTCGGTGGCGCGCCTGCAGGACGTGGCCGAGGCGCTCGACACGTCCGCGTCGGATCTCTTGTCGGCGCGCACGCCCGTCGCGCCGGCGAAGTCGATCGTCTCGCTCGTCGGCATGCGCGGCGCGGGCAAGACCACGGTCGGCGTCGCGGTCGCGAAGCGGATGGGCGTGCCGTTCGTGGAGCTCGACGCGCTCGTCGCGCGCGAAGCGGGGATGAGCCTCTCTACGATCTTCGAGATGCACGGCGACGCGTATTTCCGCAAAGTGGAGCGCTAGGCGCTCCGCAAGTTCCTCGACGCGAACGACGCCGCGGTCCTCGCGACGGGCGGATCGATCGTCACCGCGCCGGACACGTTCGAGCTGCTTCGCCGACGGACGACGACGGTGTGGCTCAAGGCGCGCGCGCACGATCACTGGGATCGCGTCGTCGCGCAGGGCGACGTGCGGCCGATGAAGAACCGCGCGAACGCGATGAGCGAGCTGCAAGCTCTGCTACGCGCGCGAAAGCCGCTCTACGCGCAAGCAGATCACGTCGTCGACACGTCGATGATGACGATCGAAGAAGCCACGCGCCGCGTGATCGGCGCGGTCAGAAATTCGTAAACTTCGACCAAGCATCCTCTGGAGAGCCAGACATGATCGAGCTCGATAGCTACGTCGCCGGGAAGTGGACGCGTGGGACCGGGAAGGCGGCGACGCTCGTCAATCCCGCGACCGAAGAGCCGCTCGCGACCGCGTCGACCGAAGGCATCGACTTCGCCGCGAACGACATCGCGCGGCGAGATGATCAGCG
>Ga0100403_1003359_pt1 | contig 11933 bp, 8 predicted proteins | sample CryGeymet201501t_FD_83663 | JGI IMG/M metagenome (GOLD analysis project Ga0100403, IMG submission 83663) | Groundwater microbial communities from Crystal Geyser aquifers in Utah, USA - Crystal Geyser metaG 2015-01t | ecosystem: Environmental > Aquatic > Deep subsurface > Groundwater | place: USA...
CCACGTGCGCGACCGTAGCGAGCGCGCGCTCGGTCCGCGCGATGCAAACGATCGCCGGGATGACCCTCGCCGTCGTCGTCGTCGTGCTCGTCGCGGTGGTCGTACGTCTGGTACGCGGGCGTGTCGAACGTTCGGACCGCGCGCGCGCGCGTCGAGCGCGGCGCGCTCTTCGTCGACGTCGATCCGCCCGAGGACTACGAGCGATCGCACTTGCCCGGCGCGGTCAACATCCCCGTCGAGGATCTTCCGCTCAAGCAGCGCGAGATCGGTCCGCCCACGCGATCGATCGTGGTCTACGCGCGTGGCGAGCTGCGCAGCGCGCACGCCGCGCACCTCTTGAGGACGCTCGGGTATCGCTCGGTCGTGAGCCTCGGCGAGATGCGCCGATGGAACGAGAGATAGCGGGACCGAGGGCTCGCGGTTTGCACGCGCTCGGAGCGGAGGCAACGACATGAACGCAATCGATCTGGTCGTCCAGCAGCATCGCGAGGTAGAGCGCGCATTCGAAGAGCTCGAAGAGGCCGCGAGCGAGGACAAGCGCGAGCTCTTCGAGGCGCTCGCCTCGATGCTCGTCGCGCACGACGCGATCGAGCGGCAGATCTTCTATCCGGCGTGCGAGCGCGCGGTCGACGAAGAGAACGTCTTGCGCGAGTCGCTCGTCGAGCACGGGCTCGTCGAGTTCTGTCTGTTCAACGCCGATCGAAAGCGCGGCGACGAGCTCGACTCGTACGTCAAGGTCCTGAAGGACCTCGTCATGCACCACGTCGAGGAGGAGGAGAGCGAGCTTCTGCCGAAGGCGCGGCGCGACATCGACGAGGACATGCTCGAGTCGCTCGGAGAGCAGATGGAGTCGCTCTTCGACGAGGTGCGCTCGCGCGACTACCGGCGCCCTCTCGCGGCGAACGTGAAGCAAGTCATCGCCGGACGCACGAAGACGGTCGCGAAGCGCCCGCCGACGACCGCGCGCACGTCCGCGCGCAGCGGCGCTCCGCGAAAGGCGGCGAGCGGCAAACGAAAGGGCACCGCGCGTAAGCCGAGCGCCCGCGGGCGCGCGAGCCGCGCGCGCTGACCGCGATCGCGCATTCGTTCCGGCGTAGGGATTCGAACCCCAATAAGCGGAACCAAAATCCGCTGTCCTGCCGTTAGACGACGCCGGAGAGACGCGCGAAAGCTACGCAATCCGGGCCACAAAGCAAGTTGCGTCCCGCTCGGTCCGCGCGGCGCGGAACTTCGACGGCGCGCGCTTGTCATCACGATCGGCATGGGGCGGCCGAGGGACTTTGCTCTCGACGCACACCATGAGGCACCATGGGACGACGTGGCGCTCCCCGACGAACCCGAAGCGCGGCTCATCGAGCGCCTGGTCGCGCGTGACGAGCGCGCGTTCAACGATCTCGTGCGCGCTTACGAGCGGCGCGTGCTGGCGCTCGTCTTGCGCATGCTCGGAAACCGCGCGGAGGCGGAGGACCTCGCGCAAGAAGTGTTCGTTCAGGTGTTCAAGGCGATCGGCACGTTCCGCGGCGAGTCGAAGCTCTCGACGTGGATCTACCGAATCGCGATAAACCTCTGCAAAAATCGCTCGAAGTACCTGCGCGTGCGCCACGCCGACGAGCAAGACGAGCTCGAGGCGGTGGCCGAGCGCGTGCCGATGGGAGAGGTGAAGCGCGCGAACGTCGGACAGGTCGAGCGGCCGGACGAGATGATGGCAGGGCGGCAGGTCGAGCGGATCGTGCAGGACGCGATCGCGCAGCTCGAGCCGACGTTCCGCGAGTGCCTCGTTTTGCGCGACGTCGAAGAGCTGAGCTACGAAGAGATCGGCGAGATCACCGGACTCCCCGCGGGTACGGTAAAGAGCCGGATCCACCGCGCGCGCACGCAGCTCAAGGAGATCGTCGAGAAGGAATTGGGAGAGAAGATCGGATGAGCGAGCCGAAAGATCGCGAGGAGTCGCCGGAGCCGGAGGACTCGAAGGACAGCGGGGCGATGGCCGCGCTCCTGAAGCGGTCGCTCGCCGCGCCGACGTCCGAGGGCGAGGCGCGCCCCGATTTGCTCCGCGGCGTGCAGCGAAAGCTCCGCCAGCGATCGAAGGGGAAGTTCTACGCCGACGGTTGGAGCACGACGCAGTCGAGGATCAGCTACGCGCTCGTCGCGGTGATCATGCTCGTTCTGATCGCGGTCGTCTGGCTCGTGCTCGGGCCAACGGGGATCACGCGTTAGCGCGCCGACAGCGGCGTCGGCACCGAGTCGGCGTCGTCGGCGAACGTCGGGATGCGGAGGAGCGCCATGACCGCGGCGGAGCCGAGGGTGAGGATCGCGGCGACGCGCATCGTGAGCGGAACGCCGACGCGCGACGCGATCTCGCCGCCGGCGTACGAGCCGATCGACCAGAAGAACCAGAACGCGAGCTGGTAGAGCGCCATCGCGCGCGACTTCACCCAGTGCGGCGAGGTGAGCTGCACGAGCGCGTTCAGCGTCGAGAGCGAGCAGAGCCAACCGATACCCGCGGGGAAGAGGAGCGCGGCGGCCGCGGGGATCGTGTGCGTCGTCGTGAAGAGCGCGGCGCACGCGGCGTAGAGCGCGACGATCCACGCGACGAGCACGCGCGGGCTCACCGCGTGACGGAGGCGCTTGAGGAGGAGCGCGCCGGTGATCGCGCCGGCGCCGAGCGCGCCGAGGAGGACGCCGTAGCCGCGCTCGGTCGCCCCGAGCGTCTCCTTCGCGAACATCGGGAGGAGCGCGGGGATGCTCGCGGCGGCGATCGCGAACGCGGAGATCGCCGCGTACAGCGCGCGCAGCGCAGACGATCGATGCGCGTAGGCGAGCGCCGTCCAGAACGCGCGCAGGATCGGCTCGCGCCGTCCGCTCTGCGGCTTCGCGGCGACGCGGCGCACCTCGGGATATTTGCGCAATACATGAATTACCGCGAGGAACGACACCGCGTTCAGCCCGAACGCCGCCGCCGGACCTGCGGCCGCGATGATCATCCCCGCGAGCGCGGGGCCGACGGTGCGCGCGATGTTGAACGCGACCGAGTTGAGCGTCACCGCTTCGGGCATCTCGCTCCGCGGCACGAGCTCGGGAACGAGCGTCTGCCAAGCGGGCGCCGAGAGCGCGCTCCCGGCGCCGAGCGCGGCGCTCGCGGCGAGGATCACCGCGGGCGTCACGAGCTTCAGCGCCGTCACGATCGCGAGGAGCGCGGACACGACGACGAGCATCGACTGCGCCGCGATCAAGAGCCGCCGCCGATCGACGCGATCGGAGAGAACGCCCGCCGGCAAGAGGAGCGCGACCGACGGCACCGTGAAGCTCGTCGTCACGAGCGCGAGGAGGAGCGGGCTCTTCGTGAGCGAGAGCATCGTCCACGCCTCGCCGACGTCCTGCAGCCAGTTGCCGATGTACGAGCAAATCGCGGCGATCCACACCGCGCGAAACGCTTCGTGTCGCAGCGCCGAGCGCGGCGCTGCCCTGGTACTTGGAGAAGAAAGCTCGTTCATCGACATGATTATCGTAGTGCCGGACGCCGGAGCGGCAACCCGCGCGCACAGCGGAACTTCGCCGATGAACGACGCGAAATTTCAGCAATCCACAGGAGGCGCGGAGGCACGGAGGATTTTGGGGATGGAGAACGCGTCGTCGGCGCCTCTCCAGCCCCATACAAACCTCAGCGCCTCCGCGCCTCCTGTCGATAGCTGGATCCCGTCGACTCGCTCAGGCCACCCAGCGCGCCAGCACGACGGTGATGTTGTCGGGGCCGCCGTTTTCGTTGGCGCGCGCGATCAAGCGCGACGCCGCCGTCTTCAGGTCGCTCGCGCCGAGGACGACTTCGAGCATGTCGTCGTCGTTCACCGGGCCGCTCAGTCCGTCGCTGCAGAGCAGGTAAAGGTCGTTCGCCCGCGGCTGCTCGAAGCGCGTGTCGACCTTCACCGTGTCCTTCATGCCGAGCGCGCGAACGATCACGTTCTTGTGCGGGAAGTTCGCGATCTCTTCCGGCGTGAGGCGCTTCATCTTGATGTAGTCGTTCAAGAGCGAGTGATCTTCGGTGAGCTGCTCGCTCTTCCCCTCGCGGATTCGGTAGACGCGCGAGTCGCCGACGTGCGCGATGTAAACGCCGTCCTCCACCGCGAAGAGCGCGACGACCGTCGTGCCCATCCCGCGCTGCCGCGGATCGCGCTGCGCGCTCTCGTAGATGCGGAGGTTCGCGAGCTTGATGCCGGTGATGAGGCGATTCTCTTCGTAGCCCTTCGAGCGGTCCATCTTGTACGGCCACGTCCGCTCGGGATCGTTCGCCGTCGCTGCGAAGAACTCGCGCATCGAGTCGACGGCCATCTTGCTCGCGACCTCGCCGGACGCGTGCCCGCCCATTCCGTCGGCGACGATGTAGAGACCGCTCTCTTCGATGATCGAAAAATTGTCCTCGTTGTGGGTGCGCTTCATGCCCACGTTCGTCTCGCCGGCAACTTCGATTCGGAGCGGTCCTCCCACGTGTCACCTTTCGCGTGCAGTATCGGGAACGGTAGCCGAGTTTCGAACGAAGCGACTATCCGAAAATATCAGGTTCCGATCTGAAAGTTCCCGGAAGTCCTGTCCCAAGTACCTGTGTCTTCGAGGGACGGGTCGTGCTCTCCTCCCATGGGCCGGTCGCCTTCGGCGCCGCCACCCGCGCCGCCTTCGCTCGCTTCCCCGAAGAATCGCATCAGATCGTCGCGGCGCGCCTGCGCGTCGGCGCGCCCCATCTCGATGAGCTGGCGGCAGAAGGGGCCGTCGAACAGTAGGTAGCTCGCGAGGTCGGCCTCGTGATCGACCCCGAGGTCGAGGAGCGAGAAGAGGCGCTTCGTCAGGATCGGATCGCCGCGCAGGCGGCCGCGCTTCAGGTGCTCGTTCGCGAGGCGGCCGATGTCCTCGCTCGGGTGGATGCCGAGGCAGTCGACGTAGCGGTACATTTCGCCACCGCGGCGGTGCGCGGCGCCATTGAGCTTCGCGTTGAAGCTGTCGCCGAAGGCGTGCGTGCCGTCCTCGATCACGCGGTTCAAGCGGTTCAGCAAATCCATGTCGACGTCGATGTGGTCGAGCAAGAACGCGTTCAGGACTTTGCCGAGGAGAAACGCCGCGCCCGGCGAGCGCGCTTGCGGATGCCGGAGGTCCTCGCGCATCTGGATGCCCTTTACTTCGCGCGAGAGGCCGATGGCGAGGACGTGCGTCGCGCCGAGCCGGAGCGCCGGAGCGATCGGCGTGTTCTGGCGAAGGCCGCCGTCGAGATAGAGCTCGTCGTCGATCTTGACGGGCGGGAAGAGGAGCGGGATCGCGGCGCTCGCGAGCGCGTGATGCGGGCCGATGCGGTCGGCGCGGAAGAGCGTGCGCGGCGGCGCTTTGTCGGGGATGACGAGATCCGGCGACGTCTGCATGAAGACGACCGTGCGCCCCGTCGAGACTTCCGTGCAGGATACACTCAACGCGCGCAGCTGATGGCGCCGCAGACAGCGGCTCACCGCGCGCCAGCTGATTTCGCTCTGCACGAGATCGGCCATCGGCGTGACGTCGAAGAGGCCCAAGCCGTCGGCGGATCCGCCGATGAGCAGACGCGGAATGCCGACCACCTGACGGAAGCCGAAGCCGAGCACGCGCGCCAACTGAAGCTCGCTCCAGAGCTCGACCAATCGCCGCAGCCCGAGCACCGGATCGGCGAGGTGCGCCGCGAGGTAGCAGGCGTTGATCGCGCCGACGCTCGTGCCGCACAAGATGTCGACCTTCGGCGGCGCGCCGCGGAGGCGGGTGAGATCGTCGAAGATGTACCAGAGGACGCCGACCTCGTAAGCGCCGCGCGCACCACCGCCGGAGAGGATGATCGCGGCGCGGCGTCCGGGCGCGGGCGGGTTCGTGATGGAGGTCGTCGTCATTTCGGCTCGCTGGTCACGGTGGGAGAAGAAAGCGTCGAAGCGGCTTTGCTCTCTGGGCGGCTCGCGGCAGGTGCAGGCGCGGGGGTCGCGTCGAGGAGCGCGGCGATCGCGGGGCGGTGCGGGAAGAGCGCGCGCAGGCGCAAGTCGCGGATCGTGTTCATCAGCGCGACGCCGTAGTCGACGGCGCGCTGGCGCGCTTGCGGCGCCTGCGGAGAGCCGGAGCGTTTGAGCGCGTCGGCGCAGAGCACGCGAATTTCGAGGCCGTACTCGCATCCTTGCAGCGTCTCGACGGCGCCGAGCGCGGTCGTCGCGAGGAGCGTCGCGGCGTGCATCTCGCCTTGATCGACGCGCGCTGCCGCTTCGAGCGCGAGGCCGTAGAAATGGTACGCGACGAGCGCTTGCTGCTCGGCCGCGCGCCGCGCTTCGATCGCGTGCTGGACGGCCGCGCCTGCTTCGCGCTTCGTGCGCGCGATGACGGCGCGCACGATCTGCTCGTGGCACTTGTCGTACGCGTTCGCGGTGGCGGCGATGAGCGCGCCCGCGTCGCCGATGAACGACTCGGCGTCGGCGATCTCGCCGAGCTCGATGCTGCATGCGGCGCTCACGAGGAGCGTGTCCGCGCGGCCGTCTTGATCGCCGTAGCGCTCGTGCGCCTCGCGCGCGCGCTTCAGGTACGCGAGGCCGCGCGCGATGTCTCCCAGCCGGAAGTACGAGTGGCCGATGTTGGTCAGCGTCTTCGCGATTTGGAAGCGGCCGCCGATGCTGAGATCGATTTGGATCGATTCGAGCGCGAGCGAGATCGCGTCTTCGTAGCGGCCTTGCACGAACATCGCGTACGCGAGCGCGTTCTTCACGCGCGCCTCGAGGCGGCGCGCGCCGACGCGGCGGAAGATCGCGATCGCGTCGACGTACGCGTCGACCGCTTCGCGCACGCGGCCGACGCGGCGGAGCAAGATGCCGCGCGCGCGAAGCACCTCGGCGTGCGCGCGCGGCGGCACCGACGAGTTGACCGCGGGATCGCTCGCGGCGAGCGCGCGATCGCACGCCGCGAGCGCGCCCTGCACGTCGCCGAGCTCGCGCAGGAACTCGCCGACGAGCCCCTCGGCTTCGACCTCGAGCGTCGCGATCTTCGATCCGTGCGCGACCTCCGCGGCGCGACGCGCGACGACGAGCCCCTTCTGCAGCTGCCCTTCGTCGAACTCGAAGCGCGCGGTGCGCAGGAGCGCGAGGCAGACCACGCGCGGCACGCCGACGATCTTCGCGAGCCGCCGCAGCGACTCGAGGTGCCGCAGCCGCTCGCGCCGCCGCCCGAGGACGCGGTACGCCGCTTCGAGCGCCTCGTGCGCGACGATCCGCCGCTTGTCCTCTTCCGGCAGAAGCGCGAGCGCGCGGTGGTAATAACGAATCGCGAGCTGCGTCTGCACGCCGTTTCGCGCGGTGTTCGCGGCCTCGAGATAGAAATCGGCGGCGCGCGGCCCCGCTTCGCCTTTCGCCAAGTGACGCGCGACGATCGCCGCCGACAGCCCGCGCGCGATCGACGTCTCGGCGAGGTGCTCGCCGAGCGCGCGGTGCATGCGCACGCGATCGGGCGGCGAGATCTCGATGTACGCGACGTCGCGCGCCAGCGGATGGCGGAAGTCGACGAGATCGCCCTTTCGATCGCAGAGCCCGCGCGCGCAGAGGCGAACGATCGCCTCGTCGTCTTCGCGATCGGAGAGCGCCGCGAGATCCGCCATGCCGAGCGGGCCACCGGCGATCGCGAGCCAATCGACGATCGCGTGCTCCTCCTGCGGCAGCTCGCGCAGACGATCTCCGAGGAGCTGCTCGAGCGTCGACGGCAGCCCCTGGAACCCGCTCTCGGCGCGCTCGCCGCGCACGAGGACGTGGCCTTCGCCGCCCTCGACCTCGCGGATCTCGAGCGCGCCCTGCTCGAGCAGCGCGTCGACCATCTCGAGCAAGAAGAAGGGATTGCCCGCGACGCGCGGCACGAGATCCGCGCACACCTGACGAACGCCCTCGCGCACGCCGAGGCGCGCTTCGACCAGGCGCACCTGCTCCTCCGTGCCGAGGCCGTGCAGCTCGATCCGCATCACGCCGTCGATGACGCTCGACACGCGATCGTCCGGCCGCGTCACGAGCAGCACGAGGATCGGCAGCGGATCCTTCAACTTGAGCAAGTCGCTGACGAGCTCGAGCGACGACTTGTCCGCCCACTGCAGCCCCTCGGCGATGACGACGAGCGGCTGCTGGAGCGCGATCGCCGCGAGCAGCGAGCGCACGCCGCTCATCAGCAATTTTCTTCGCGCGTGCAGATCCTCTTCGTCGCCGCCGAGCGGGCGGTTCGTCGCGAGCTCGGCGAGGCGCGCGACGACGGGGTTCGACGCGTCGCCGCCCGCGCTCCCTCCGCCGGCGCGCGCGATGAGGGCGCACACTTGATCGAACGGCTCTTCGCCCGTCGTCCCGACCGCGTCGCGCACGAGCTCCGCGATCGTCGAGTACGGCACCTCCATCTTCACCGGCGACGACTCGACGCGGACGAGGCGCGCGTTCGGCGGGAGCTCGCTCAAGAACGTCGCGACGAGCGCGGTCTTGCCGATGCCCATCTCGCCGACGACCGCGCGGCACGTGAGCTCGCCGTTGCCGCCCGCGCCGCTCACAGCTTGGTGAAACGACGCGTGCAAGTCCGCCTTCTCCGCGTCGCGCCCGACGAGATCGCTCGGCGCGTGCGACGCTTCCGCCAGCCGCTCTTCGCGCGAGAGGCTGCGCTCGAGCGCGTAGATACGCATCGTCGGCGGAACGTTCTCGACCGCCGGCGCCTTCTCGAGCTGCAGCGTCGGCGCGTCGCCCCAGCGGAAATCGCGGCGCACCAGGCGGTATACGCCGCCCGCGACCCACGTGCGGTTCGTCGGCGTCGCCCGCCCGAGCACGTCGGCCAAGTGCGACGCCGGATCGTGCAACACGAAGCGCACGAGGTGACCTTGCGGATCGCGCGTCCCCGACGCGATCCCGCGCACGATGCCGATGCTGGCGCCGATCGCGCTCGGCAGATCGTCCTTGAACCCGAGGATCGTCTCGTGCGTGTCGAGCGCGAGCCACGCCGCGTCGCTCGCGGCGCGCGCCGGGTTCGACGTGAGGCCCGCGATCGCGCGCGCCTCGGAGTTGCCGGTCCACATCCAGCGCATCCCGCGCTTGAACGCGAGATCGCCGAGCATGTCGCGCAAGCGATCGAGCGTGCGCTGCGCGTGCGGGTCCTGCGCGACCGCTTCGTCGACGCCGTGGAGGCGCATGGTCACGACCGCGACGTGGCGGACCTCGCGCGGCCCTTCGGCGGCCGCGGCGCTCCGGCGCGGCACCGGCGTCACCGCCATCATTGCGTCGGCCGCCGAGATCTCCGATTGGGCGACCTCGGCCGAGCGCATGTTCGTGCTCGACAGGTCGGCGCTGCTGCGCGCCATCGGCACCGCGGCCTGCGTGCGCGCGTCGAAGCTCCGCGAGAGCGGCCCTGGATCCGCGTGTGGCGGCTCGCTCACCGGCCGCGCGTCGCGCGACACGAGCGACGCGATCGCCGCTTCGAGCGTCGACTGATCGATGAGCTCGCCGCGCGCGACGAGCGCGCGCCCGATCGCCGCGGCGAAATCGCGCCCGCTCGCGTAGCGATCGTCGGCGACCGGCGCGAGCGCCTTGCACACGATCGCCTCGAGGTCCGGCGAAAGATCCGGCACGTACGTCGACGGCGGCTCGAAGTTGCCGGAGCGCACGATGTCGAGCAGCGCCTCGCCGCCGAGCCCGCCGTGGATCGGACGGCCCGTCAAGATCTCCCAGAGGATCACGCCGAGCGCGTAGAGATCGCTCCGCCGATCGACCTTCTCGCCGCGCGCCTGCTCCGGCGCCATGTAACCGAACTTGCCTTTGACGACGCCCGCCTCCTCGACGAACATTTTCGCGCTGGCGATCCCGAAGTCGGCGATCTTCACGCTGCCTTCGAAGGACAAGAGGATGTTCTGCGGCGAGACGTCGCGGTGGACGATCTCGAGCCGCTGCCCCGCTTCGTCCTTCTTCTCGTGCGCGTAGTGAAGGCCCTTCGCGGCCTCGGCGATGATCCACGCGCCGAGCCACGGATCGAGCTTCGTCCCTCGTTGCTTCGCGCCCGCGATGAGACGTCCGAGGTCGCACCCCTCGACGTACTCCATCGCGAGCAATTGCCCCTCGTCGCCGCCGTCGTAAAACTCGTAGACTTGAACGACGTTCGGGTGATTGAGGCGCGTCGCGAGCTGCGCCTCTTCGATGAACATGGCGCGGAAGCGCCGCGACGTGCCGTGCGTCGGCAAGATGCGTTTGACGACGAGGACCTTGTACGTCCCTTCCGCGCCGCGCTTCTTCGCGAGGAAGACCTCGGCCATCCCGTCCGCGCCGAGACGTCGAACGATCTCGAACTGCGCGAGCTGGTTCGGCGCACCGGCCCCCTCGGCGCGCGCCCCGGTCCCGGGTTTGAGCCCGCCGGGGTTGGACGAAATCTTGGACATGCGGGCGACCTCCGAGTCTAGCCGCACCGAACCTCGCCGTGTAACCTGCTTCGGCTCGAGCGCTTTCGGCGTCGGCCGCACCTTCAATGAACGACATCGACCCCGCAAAAGAGCGCCCCGCTCCCGCCGCGCAGGGGAGGCTCGCGAAGACGCCGGTCGTCAACCTGCTTCTCTACGCGTACGAGAAGAAGCTGAACGGCACGATCGAGCTCACGGTGCCCGAAGCGGACAAAGAGGCGATCCTCTTCATCGACGGGCAAGCCGCGAAGGTGCGCACGTCGCAAGCCGTGATGTACCTCGGGCGCGTATTGCTCGAGCTCGGGTTCATCGACGAAGCGAAGCTCAACTCGTCGCTCGTCGAGATGTCGAAGACGCGGCGCCTCCACGGACGCATCCTCGTCGACTCGGGCGCGATCACCGAGCAGCAGCTCCTCGTCGGCCTCGAGCGTCAGCTCAAGTACAAGCTGCATCACGTCTTCTCGCTGCCGCCAGAGACGACGTTCGCGTACTACGACTCGTTCGACGCGCTCCACGAGTACGGCGGCGACGAGATCGTGCAGGCCGATCCGTTCCCGCTCGTGTGGCTGGCGATCCGCGAGTCGCCCCCGTGGGAGCACGTGAGCGCCGCGCTGAACCGCGTCGCGACGACGCCGCTCCGCGTTTCGAGACGCGCGGAGCTCGAGCGGTTCGGCTTCGAGGCGAACGAGCTTCAGCTGATCGAGCTTCTGCGCTCGCGCCCGATGAAGGCGTCGGAGCTCACGGCCACGCAGATCCTCCGGCCGCGCGAGGCGCAGCTGCTGGTGTACTGCCTGATCATCACGAAGCAGATCGCCGTCGTGCAGGAACGCGACAGCTTGCCGCCGCCGTCGCTCCCGCCGTCGAGCCGCAGATCGCCCGTGCCGGCTGCGGGGGGAGACGTGATGTCGTTCGCGATGCGCGCCGCTTCGGCGCGCGCGTCGCTGGCGCCGCCGCTTCCGACGCCTTCGACGCCGAAGACGCCGGTCGCGAACTTCACGCCGCCCGTGCCCGCGGTCGCGACGCCGTCGCCGCCCGCGGGCGCGACCGCGCCCGATCCGAACCTCGATCCGGAGACGCGCGCTCGGCGCGACGAGATCCTCGAGCGCGCGAAGTACATCGACCGCGAGGACTACTTCCAGATGCTCGACGTCGCGCGCGACGCGACGACCGACGAGATCAAAGCGGCGTTCTTCAAGCTCGCGAAGACGTGGCACCCCGATCGGCTGCCGCTCGCGATCTCGGACGTGAAGGACGCGTGCTCGCGCGTGTTCGCGCGGATGAGCGAGGCGCACGCGACGCTCACCGACGCGAAGAAGCGCGAGAACTACATGAAGCTCGTGTCCGAAGGCGGCGCGACGCCCGAGGCGCAGCAGACGATCGCGAACGTCGTCGAAGCGGCGACGAGCTTCCAGAAGGCCGAGGTCTTCTTGAAGCGCAACGACCTCGTCCAAGCGGAGGCGATGGCGCGGAAGGCGCTCGAAGGTGATCCGCAGCAGCC
>Ga0100403_1003361_pt1 | contig 11931 bp, 13 predicted proteins | sample CryGeymet201501t_FD_83663 | JGI IMG/M metagenome (GOLD analysis project Ga0100403, IMG submission 83663) | Groundwater microbial communities from Crystal Geyser aquifers in Utah, USA - Crystal Geyser metaG 2015-01t | ecosystem: Environmental > Aquatic > Deep subsurface > Groundwater | place...
ACGCCAGCGGACATAATAGTTGATCCGTTTATGGGTAGTGGCACGACCTTAGCCGCCGCCAAATCGCTGGGGCGTAAAGCTATTGGAATGGAAATTAACAAAGCGTATTGTGAGATTGCCGTTAAGCGGTTACTTACAACGCAAATTAGAATGACGTTATGAGGTCAGCCCAACTATCAACTAACCCGCAAGGAGAAAAAGGTTGAAATTTACTCATTATTACGGCAAACACAAAAGGCAAAACGATTGCGTAATACAAACAGATAGAGTACAGAATAAAGGTAAAACTTTGCAAATACGGATTGACAACGAACTTAACAATGCCCTTGATTCTTTGTCTAAAGAGTTAAACCAAAATCCCTCTAAGATTGCAAGAGATGTCTTAGAGGATTTCTTTCTCACAAAAAAATTACAAGATCAGAAAGAAGATATTGATGATTTTCTTAAACGAACATAAGACAAAAAAAAGATAACTAAATGCCAAGATCATTAATTCCCTGGGGACATTCTTTACGTAATTGGCAGCAAGAAGCTGTTGAAGTTGCAATACAAAAAATAAAAGCCAAAGAGAAAGATGTTCTGTTGGTGGCAACTCCGGCATCGGGGAAGACACGCACAGCTTTACGTATTGCTCACAAACTCTATTTTATGCACTACATAAAAAGAATTGTTGCGGTAGTTCCAACAGAGCACTTAAAAAAACAATGGGCTGAAGACGCGCATCTTTATGGAATTGATCTTGACCCAATGGTGGAGAATCGCATCGGGAAAGAAGGAAGCGACTATCACGGTGTTGTGCTTACTTACGCGCAACTTGGTATGGACGCGGATATTCATAAACATTTTACGGATAGCACAAGTACCTTAGTAATATTGGACGAAATCCATCATGCGGGAGAAAGTAAAACTTGGGGAGACGCATTAAGAACGGCTTTTGAGAATGCATTTTTTAGACTAGCGTTAAGCGGAACGCCATTTAGAAGAGATAATAATCCTATTCCTTTTGTAAAATATGTAAATGATGTTAGTGTTTCGGATTACGTTTATTCTTATCAGCAAGCGGTTGAGGATAATGTTTGCAGAGCGATATACTTTCCTGCTTACGATGGGATTATGGAATGGCAGACGGACGGAGTGACTTACCGGCATAATTTTGAGGAACAGATCAGTCAGGCAAGAGAAAGCGAAAGATTAAGAACTGCGCTTGATCCTTTTGGTGAGTTTATGAAGCAATTTTTTCTTGACGCTGATAAAAAATTAAATGAAATAAGGAGAGGCGGTCATCCGGACGCGGGAGGGTTGGTTTTGGCTATCGACCAAGAGCATGCGGCAAGAATTAGAAAGATGATATTCGAACTTATCGGCGAATCTCCGGTAATTGCAGTTAGTGATGATAAGAACGCGAGCAAACACATTAAAGAGTACAAACGAAGAAAAGATAAATGGTTAATAAGTGTCAAGATGGTAAGTGAGGGTGTTGATATCCCCAGGCTAAGAGTTGGTGTGTATGCTACAAATGTAGAGAGCGAATTATTTTTCAGACAGGTTACGGGAAGATTTATAAGAGTATTGGCACATCTTAAAAGTCAAGATGCTTACTTGTACATTCCCAAACGACATGAGCTAGTAAGATTTGCCAGAGAAATTGAACAGGAAAGAGACCATGCGCTGAATACTGCAAAAGAGAAATATGATAAAGATTTGTTCGGGAAAGAAATTGAACCGAGAGAGAAGGAGCAAAAGGATTTTAAAGTAATTTCAGCAGAAGTAACCGGCACGATGGAAATAAAAACAAATTTTACGGATAAAATTTCCACAATGTTTGGTTTACCAAAAGCAAAAGCGGCACAAATAGCACAGAGTGTAGTGCAGCAGCCCACCGAAGCAGAGATACCGGTATTTGAGAAGATAAAGACGCTTAGGAAAGAGATAAATGATTTAGCTATGGTTTATGCCAAGAATCGCGGCAATGGCTCCGTGGATTGGCAGATAGGGCATAAGGACTGGATTAAAATAGGGGGAAGGAGGATAGAGCTTGAAACTTATCCGGAATTAATGCGGAGGCGAAGATGGCTACAAAATAATTTGCAAAAAAGTTAATGTATGTATTGTTTTATAAAATAACATTTTTTAAGTTTGAGACAGAGATTGAGCAAAATAAAAATTTTTCCCAACGGCAGTTTGACTTCCCTCGCATTAAAGCTCAATCTCTTAATGTGCAAACTGCCGTTCATTTTTATTCCAAAGGAGTTCTAAGATGAGATTACTTTCATTAAAATTACGCGGTGCCATTGGCATACGGAAAAAATTAGGGTTAGAAGAAATTGAAATTGATTTTAGCCAATTTGGACCGGGATTAATAGCCATAACCGGAGACAACGGCTACGGCAAAACAACGATGATAGACAATTCACAACCATTCAGAGAACTCCCAAGCAAACCAGGAACGTTAGAAGAACACTTCGAATTAAAAAACTCATACCGCATATTAAAATTTTCATTTGACGAAAACATTTACGAATCAAAGCTAATGATTGACGCGCTTACCGGAAAAAGCGAGGCATATCTCTACAGAGACGGTTTGGCTTTGAATGACGGACTGAAAGGAAGCTATGATAGAGAAGTGACTAAACTTTTCGGTTCACAAAAATTATTTTTCACATCTGTTTTCGCAGCGCAGGCAAGCAAGGGAATATTTTCCTTACAAGAAGGAGACCTCCGCAAATTATTTTATGAAATTCTTGGTATTAACGAATACAGCCCGCGCGAAGAACTTGCAAAAAAGTATCTCCAACGAGAGCAAAATAATTTATCTGTCTTGGAAAGCGAACTAAAATTACTCACCGGTGAAATGACGGAATGCAACATTACAAAAGAGGATATCGAAAAGAAAATTTATGAACGAGAAGCAGCAACTTCATCTAAGAAAGAAACCGAAGCGAAAATAAAGTTGGTTAGAGAAGAAATAGAGAACTGCAATATTCGAATAGCAGAACTTAATCTTAAGATTGATCAACAAGAAGAAATTACTGCCAGAATAAGCGAGCTAACGGAAGAGGTTGAATTTCTTGACGAAAAAAAAGAACTTGAACTTCATGAAATTGAAGGGCAGAAAACGGCGGAGATAAACACGTTCAACACTTCGAATGAATTTGATAAACACATTAAGGAACTTGAAACAAAGAAGAACTATCTTAATGAAGAAGCGGAGAAAGAGAAAACGGGGATCAATAAACAAATACTGGAATTAGAAAACGGGATTAAAACTAATTCGGCAAAAAAAATAGAGTTTGAAACAAAGATAACAAGAAGCAAAACGATCATCGATAACCGTGCGGTGATAGCATTAAATCTTGACGAAAAGAAAAAACGGAGCGAAGAAGCCGCAGAATTGCTTGTAAAAGAGAAAGAGCACCTTTTAGAGATAGGAAAATTGCAAGAGGGGAAAGAAGGGGAAGAAAAACTTTTACAAGTTTTGCGCGAAAGTTACGCGAATACGGATAAAGTCAAATCTCAGAAAGATCATCAACTTACTACGGTAAATAAGTTAATTGCATCTTTAGAGGAATTAAAGAAAACCGGATTAGATCGGTTAAAAGAAGAAATCTCAACAATTGATAAAGTGCCATGCAGTGAAGTTGTGGGACGGGGTTGTATGTTCCTTACAAGAGCGATGGAAAGCAAGGATACGCTGAAAGATGTTGAGAATGATTATGGTGCTAAAATAGTCGGTAAGGAAGAAGAGCGCGATGCAATATTATTGGAAATTGAGGACACAGAAAAGTTTTTGGATGAAGCTGATGAGGAAATAAAAGCCAAAGAGAAAGAGATCAAAGAGAATTTTACCGATCAAATAGCATTGATAAATGAAGACGTGAACGTATTGCGTGTGAAAATAAAGGAAGTTGCTGGGAAGTTAGCCGAACTTGCAAAAACCAATTGGGAAGCGCTTGATAAAGAACTTGCTGAAGCTGAAAAGAACGCCGAGTTATGGGAAAGTGAAATTAAGAACATTAATCAGACAAGTGAAGATAAACGCAACAATATTAAGCATTTGCAAGAAAGAGTTGTTAACATACAAGAAAGGCTAACAAATAACTTACAAGATGTTGAAAATCAAATACTTAACTATAAACAGCTATTGGAAAAAGAAAAGGGGACAATCTTAAATTTCTTTTTGGAGAAGAGAAATAGCACGGCGGCTAAGTATGATGAGAAGAAAGAAAATTTGAATAAAGATTTAGCTGCAAACAAATTAAAACTTGATGAGACGCTAAAACCGGCGAGGGTGCATTGCGAACTAACTATTCTCGCAAAAAGGGAAGAACTTGAAGAAGCGGAAATTTTACTTAAAGAATTGGATAAAAAAATAAACGATCTCCAAATAGAAGTTGTTGAACTTAATGAAAAATTGGTAAGAAAGCAGTTTTTGAAAGATCAGATAAACAGCAAGAATGGGGAAAGATTTTTTGTTGAGGAGGAAATAAAGCAGTGGACTATCGTTCGAGATGCAATGTCAAAGACCGGAATTCCGGTTCTTAAGTTGGAAATCTCCGGTTCTGAAATATCGAGACTAACGAACAATTTTTTAAGTCATTACGAAAATAAATACCGAATAGTTTTTGAAACCACATCTTTCACCAAAGATAAGAAAAAACAGATAGAAGTATTTAAGATAAAAGTTTTGGATGAAGACGGAATTTGCAACATCATGTATAAGTCGGGAGGTGAGAAAGTCGAAATAGAAACCGCCTTACAGCTTGCGATAGCAAATTTCAAACGGACGCAAGGAGCGATAAAAGCAGATACAGGTTACTTAGACGAAAGTGATGGACCGTTAAGCCTAAGAAACGCTGAGCGTTATTTTGATGTAATCGAAGAAGCGCACCGGCTTTCTGGTGTTTTTAATACAATAGTGATCACTCACAGGGTTGAACTAATTGAGAAAATTAAGCAAAGAATTGAACTATCGGAAGGTTATTTCACTATCGTAAATGAAAACTGAAGAAAAAAATAATTTGGAGAGAGCCGTGATGGATTTACGAAAGAAATTTATCGAAGACAATCTTAAAAAAGCAGAATCGAAAAAAGGATTAACGAATTGGGAAAAAGAATTCATTGCTTCTATTAAAAAAGTTTTATTAGAAGGCGGGACTATTTCACAAAAGCAGTACAATTACTTAAAAATATTAGCGGAGATGGAATGATGTTTGAAATTATTTCATCAATAAAGTTTAACGAAGGCGCTTAAAATGGAAATGGAGATAGAACCAATTAAACCAAAGAGGAAAAATATGATTGCATGGATTATTGGGCTTTTGGAGGAAAGAAGGAAAAATAGAGACATTCTTTTCCATTGCGCAAATGTAATTGTTGAAAAGAAAATGACATTTACGCAAGCGGTGGAACAGTTAACTTCAAGTAAGATTAAGTACGGGATAGAAATACAGAACGGCGAACGGAAACTTGAACTATACACCGGTTTAGGGCGAGGTTCATTTCTTTGGAACAAAGGGGGATCGGTGTTGGTCCATTATCAAGTAAAATTAAATTAGCAAAGGCTTAATGTGAAAGACGCTTTTTATTTTTCGCACGATTCAAATGCAAGGCATGACCCTAAAATAATTGTTTTGCGCTCACATTACGGTTATGAAGGGTACGGCTGGTATTGGGCAATAATCGAAATGTTGAGAGACGCGCAAGATTACAAATTCAGCTTAAAAAATAAATATTTTCTTAGTTCTTTGGCAATAGATTTGGGTATCGATAAAGAGAAGTTGGATAAGTTTCTGGACGATTGTATTTATGAATTTGAGTTGTTCAAAACGGACGGAGAATTTGTTTGGAGCGAATCTTTGCTTGAACGGATGGAGAAACGAGAGGCTACAAGACAGAAGCGAAGCGAAGCCGGGAAGAAAGGAGCTACCGAAAGATGGCAAACGGATACCAAAACAGAAAAAGAGGATAGCAAAGGCATAACAACGGAAGAAGAAACGATAACAAGCGATAGCAAAAGTAAGAAAACCGATAGCAGTAAAGAAAGTAAAGTAAAGAAAGGAAAGGAAATAGAAAGTAAAGGAAAGGAAGGGGACGAAACTCCTTACTTTTTTACGTTTTCAAATTTTGACGATTCTTACTTTTTACGAACAGCTTTGATCGACATGATGAAATATCACTGTTTGGAGGAGTTAGAAATAACTAAATCGGTAAGAACAAGGCTTTTTAATATTATTTTTCAGAGTATTCTTCCACGAGACCGGTGTTATAAAATAGTGTTAGTTGTATTTGGAGAATACAAAGGGTATCCGCCGGGAAAGAAAAACTTTGCTTATATTTTCTCTCGAATTGAGGGGAAAATTAAGGATGCGATAATAATTTATCGCGAAGAGTTGGCGGAATTGGATAAGGGAAAAGAAAAGGTTGAGGCGGAAAAGATGCTGCACGATAACGGCAAAGGACCGCCGGGAGAGGAAAATTTCAGTTCAATTTTGAAGGATATGATTAATTCAAAAAGTATAGCGGAGAAAAAGATATGAACTTAGAAAAAGTATTTAACCGGAAGCAAGTGAAAGAGGAAGCGGGGAAAACACCTCTGACAATTGGAGAAATGCAGGGAATGTTCCATGATTACGGAATACGTGTTTTTAATGTGGAGACGAATGAACTTGAAATAGCAACTATGCACAATGCAACCACCGCAGATTTGCTTAGTGTTATTAAATATTATGAAAATAGGACGAAAATTGCCAGCATTGTTTGGGAGAAACGTTACAGTACAACCGAAGCTGATGATAGGTTTGGAAGATGGATGAGGATAGGGCGCATAAATGATATGACAGTAGCGATTGTTATAAAAGCCGTTCATCTTGAAAAAATAAAATATGTTGTAAAGCTTCCGAACAACAAGGGAGATGAAAGTTTACAAAGCGATATTATGGCAAACAGCGAGAACGAGGCAATGTTGGCAGCGGAGAAACATATCGCTGAGTATGTTTCGAACTTTTACAAAATAACTTTTGCATAATTAAATTAATTAAAATAAGTTGCTATATAGGATTTTCAATAAATTAAGGAGCCAAAGGATGGAGAAGCAAAAAAGAACAAAGCCGAAATTTGACATTGAAGAAATAGGAAAAATATTTACAGAATTGACTGACAATGGGAAAACCCAAGGGGAGGTAATAACAAAGATTGTAACGAGATGGAGACGGGGAGAGTTAAAAAGGATTGAGGCAAACAACGAAGACATAGGGGTAAACAAACGCCATTTTTACGAATCAAAAATAATAAAAGTTTTGTTAATGACGGGGAGGTTCCGCCCAAATTTTACCGGGAAATTAGAGTTTGAGGTAACAACAAACGAGGGCACGGCTAAGAAAGTACATTATCAAATAAGCAATTATATCATCTAACGCAGAGGAGAAGAATTCATGTCATTTACATTAAACCAGGTTACGCTATTAGGGACGTTGGGGAAGGATTGTGAAACAAGAACGGCAGGATCAAACACTGTTACATCGTTTAGCATTGCAACAGAAAGAAGTTGGAAGGATAAAGCCGGAGAGTGGAAAAAAGAAACAGACTGGCACAACATTACTTTTTGGAATCCTTCAGACTATTTGAAGGATAGATTAAAAAAAGGGGCAAAGGTTTTAGTTACTGGAGAAATGCGAACAGACAAATATGAGAAAGAGGGAGTAACTCACTACAATACCAAAGTTATAGCGAAGCAAGTTATCCCGGTGGACCGGAAAGGTGAGGCGCAAAACGAAAGCAGCGGACAAAACCAACATGAAGAAGAGCACGGAGAATTACAACCAGGAACGGAAGAAGACCTTCCATTTTAACAGAGAAATAATAATCAATCAACAAAATACAAAGGAACGTACTATGAAAAAGTTACTCATTTCAATCTTGGAATTTATTTTTTCACCGATTACTAAAACATTAGAGACAACACTAAACAACATTGTATTTGAGAGTGTAAAATTGTCGGGTCTCTGTGAACTTTTTGGAAAAAGCATCGACAAAAGTTTAGAAAAGGCGAATCAACTTTTAGAAAAAATTGAGCAACGGCAGTTAGAGATAAATTATTTTATCGGTGGAGTTGCGGCAACAAAGGATGAGGAAGCGCAACTAGGGATGATTCAAGTGATGGGGAACTTATCTCAGCAGCTTAATTACATCGGCAGAAAAGCGACAATGCCGTTAATATTTACAGCTAAGGGGGTTGCTATTAACGTTTTACAATGTAAGAAAATCATGTTTGAGTGTAATTGGGACCATGTTAACGTTCTGCGATTTCTGTTAATGGTTGATGGAATGGTAGCAGACACGTTTGAGTACAATTTTGAAAAGATTTCGCTTGATCCGGGTTTTGAAAAATCGGAAGATAAACCCATATTTGATTTTGCCCGGGTATTCTTAAAAAAACATACAACGCTTATGAATGGAAGGAAGAATAACATAAGCATTGTAGATCACATTGCAACAAATGCAAGCAGGTTGTTAATAAGTTATGTCCCGCAAAGGGATATTCTTTATCCTGCAGAGATCGAGATGATTTGTTTCAGATCGATTATTTCATCAGTAGCTCCTTTTTACGAAAAAGAGAACGCGTCGAAAGGAGTAGAACAGCCGCAAGAAGAGCAGAACAGTGAAAAAATAACAGAACAGACCAACGTTTTCCCCTTAAACGATGCGGGTAGAACAGACGTTGCAGAACAGCAAGAAAAAGCAGAACAAAAAGATTAAAAAGCAGAACGAACAATATACCATGCCAAAGAATAAAGATTTAGACGTAAAAATTTTAGCAATGATTAAGGAGGGCGTACCTTACCGGGAGATCATGAAAAAGCATGGTTTGCACAGCATTTCTAAAATTGCACGAATAAAAGAAGAGCACTTAGGCAAAACAGCAAAAAAGCCAAAGAAGAAGAGAAAAACGATAACGTTTAATCACAGGAAGAAAATAAGCATTACGGCAAATGCTATTGCCATCACGAACAAGAGTGAGATAATTGTAAAAAATGTAATAGATATTCTCGCGGGGATGAGGTACAGCATTGTTAATCTTGAGGGGATACAGGGTGAGCAGAAAGAGAAAAGCGAAAATGTTGTAAGTGAGCTGCAAGAGTTGAATAAAAAGGTTGACCAATTCTTGGATGCAAGTACAGAGGTAAGCACCGAAGCCGGAATGATTGAGTTACAGAAAAAGAAAGATGCACTAAGTAAACGAATAAATCTTGCAATAGATGAAGCCGGAAACTTTTACGCCAGAGACACGCTAAGGATAAAGGCAATTGCGGAGTTAAGGAATCAGTTTAAGGCATTTGTGGATTTGGAAATTGTAGCTAAGGGGCTAACGCAAGTTAAGGAAGTTTTAGACACACTATTTATAGCAATGCAAGTATTATCAGACGATACGTATGTTAGATTTAGAAACAGAGCAATCGAGATTAACCCCGTGGTTAGAGGACTATTCGCCAAGAACGAGGCGACAGTGGACGAACCAGACAAACCGGGCGAAACACTCGATAGCGATACAAACAAGTAAAAACACAATTTACCGGCGTGATGTTGGTGATGTTGCGGACGTGATTTCTTTCCTAAGAGAATTCTTAGGCAGAGAACCGGGCAAACTTCAGCGGGAGGCTTATCTTGCTGTTTGGGGTAATGATCCGGCTATTTGGGATAAGAAGTTTCACGAGATTGTTTTGCTTGTTGGGATGAAGGGAGGAAAAAACTATTGGGCTGAGGGTGATATTGCTTATGCAACATACCGGATAAGCTGCTTGGAAAATCCGCATGAATATTTTGGGAAAATAACCGGCTCGCTTATTCCCTATCCTCCGGAGAAAACATTTGACCTGGTGAATGTTAGTGTTGTTAATGAGTTGCAGGCGAAACATGCATTTTTTGAAAGTGTAAAGAACGTGCTAAAACTAACAAAAGACCCTAAAACCGGAGAAAATTGGTTTGAGAGATATGCGGGCTTGGACCTTAGGGGGCAGTTTGGAGATTTGAAGAAGAAAGAAATTATCTTCCCTACAAAAAAGAGCGGGGGGGGAAGTATAAGGCTTTTATCTTTTAACAGCAGCAAAACAGCGCCGGAAGGAATACACATGCTTCGAGGATATGCAGACGAACTTTCACGGGCTGAAACAAAAACAACTTATGCGCAGGCAGAGGGGTTGTTAGAACTTCTTCTCGGGAACACAAAGGCAAGTTTTCCCGGCAACGTTGGGAAAACAATTGAATGGGCTTATCCGAATGAGACAGATTTTGACTTAACGAATTACCGGTTTGAACTTTCGCAAGAACTTGATGAGAGCGGAAGCCTAAAAAATCCCGATTTGTACGGAATGAAGGCAACAACATGGGACTTTAACCCGGCACGAACCGAAGCGATGTTTGAAAAAGAGTTTAGGACGAATCCCTTACGCGCAAATTGCCGGTTTGGTTGTGTTAAGCCGATAAGTAAGGACAACTTTTACCAGCCGTACAGTTTTAAGTTGAAGGAAGCGATTGAACCAAGTCTTAAAAATAAGATACATTACAAGCAAACTAAAGTGTATCGAAAACTTGAGAACGGACAAACAAAAACAGTTTCAAGCATTGAAATGATAAATATTGTAGGAGATAAAAGAGAAAGATGTTTGGCTTATGACGCGGGTAAAACAAAGGATAGGTTTATTGTTGGAGTTGGTTACGGCGAAACGATTGATGTAAAGAGAATGGAGTTATTCTTAGACGCTGAAACCGAAGTTATCCTAACAAATAAGAAGCCGGTAATAGATGTACTTGTTGTTATTGAACCGTCTCCAGGCTGTCCGGTTGATTATTTAAAAATAGGTGATATTCTGTCAATTTTCCTAAAGGCATTCCCGAACATAAAAACAGCAAATAGTGATCATTTCCAAAATGAAAAGCTTAGGCAGGAGCTTGAAGCGAAAGGGAAAAGCGCCAACACTTATAATTTTAGCAACAAACAGCAAGTGATGCTTTACGAAAAAGTAAGGTGGAATGTTTGGAACAACAATATTTCAATTTGCGATGACACGGAAGAAACACACAAACTACAAATCCTTATGAAGAAAATTTCTCCTTCCGGGTTGTGGGTAAGCGAAGGGGAAAGACTGCTGAACCTTGGGAATAAAATCGATCACCCGGTTTCATCCAGCAAAGATGTGCAAGATGTTGTAGCAATATTAAACCACGATATTATGGCGCTTGAAACGCAAGGAGTAGCAGGCATGGCAGATGGAATTGACGGATTGAGCGAAGCAAAGCTAAGGGAACTTGCAGAGCAGTTTATGAATATTAAGAGCGACTTGTTAAGGGAAGAGGTTAGCCCGGATAAGATGCTGAAGATGATAGCGGAAAAGATGAATCTTGATTTGCGACGCACAGTTAAGTTATCCGAGTATGTAAGGGAAATCTATGATTATTAAAGCAAGGCATTGTAAGAACCCAGCGTGCGGGAAAACATTTACGCCATTGATAAAAACAACAGAAACGTGTTCGCGGCGATGCGGGCAGGCGTGGAGGATATACAAAGCAACTATTTGCCAGCAGTGCGGAGATACGCTTGATAGGAAAGGTTTTATTTGTAATAAATGTAAAATTGCAAACCGATTGGAGCAACAAAATATTGATAACGCAAAAAGGGGAAGTACAAAGAAATCTAATTTTGAGAAGAAGTTCGATATCCCTATACGGCACGACATAGTTGCGTTAGCGTATGGATGGGTGAATTAGTATGCTTGTTCTAATTGAGGAGAAAAAATGAATCATGGTTCTTTGTTTTCCGGTATTGGTGGTTTTGATCTTGCAGCAGAAAGAGTTGGTTTTAAAAATATTTTTCAGGTTGAGATAGATAAATTTTGTCAGAAAGTTTTAACAAAGAATTTCCCAAACGTAAAAAAATAT
>Ga0100403_1003362_pt1 | contig 11929 bp, 9 predicted proteins | sample CryGeymet201501t_FD_83663 | JGI IMG/M metagenome (GOLD analysis project Ga0100403, IMG submission 83663) | Groundwater microbial communities from Crystal Geyser aquifers in Utah, USA - Crystal Geyser metaG 2015-01t | ecosystem: Environmental > Aquatic > Deep subsurface > Groundwater | place: USA...
GGCAGTATGTATGGCCCCGAGGATCTGACGCTGCATGGCTTGGACGTTTGGGGGCGCTCGCCGATCCGCGATGGCCTCGTCTCCGTCGAGGCGCTGGCTGAACTGACTTCGTTCAGCACGAAATCGGCGCAGCGCATCGTCACTGTGACACCAGATGACTTGCTCCCGCTCCCCGATGGTCCGTGCCGCGCATTATTCGTTGGTGGCGAGGGGACAGTGCAGATCGTGGATGGCGCCGATATGCTCTCGACGGTGGTGAGCCAGGGATCGCAGTACCACCCAGTGGTGGTGAAAAAAATCCTCGAGACAGGCACGACCGCCACTTTCATCCTGGCTCTTTACTGACGCTGACCGCCACGGTTTTAGGGCAACCTGCGCATCGTGTGCGTACTATCATTTTCAGTGTCAAACGCTCTCAATTCATGTGTCACGCTACACTCCCGCTTGCGGGAGAGGGTTGGGGTGAGGGTCTGCGCGGGGGGCCTGCACGATGACCTTCGACGGCCCGCAGCACCGCCTCCACGCAGCCCTCGCCGACGCGCGCGCGCTGATCGCGCGGCTCAGGCGCGAGGGGCGCCACCATGTCGCGGCGACCGTGCTGACCGGGGACGCCGCCTTCACCGCCGCCAACCTCGAATGCGTGTTGCCGCGCGGCTCGATCTGCGCCGAGGCGGTCGCGATCGGCATGGCGGCGGTGGCGGCGCCGTTCGCGCCCATCGTCTTTTCCGTCGCGGTCAACCGGCGCGGCGAGGTGATCCCGCCCTGCGGCTTCTGCCGCGAACTGCTGATGGACTATGGCCCCGACGCGGTGATCGCGGTGGGCGAGGACGGCGCCACGCTGCGCCTGCGCCCGCTGTCGGCGCTGCTGCCCGACGCCTACAAGGCGCATCTGAGGACCGGCGGATGACAACCCTTGGCGTGATTCTGGCTGGCGGGCGGGCGACTCGGATGGGCGGCGGCGACAAGTGCCTGCTGCAGGCGGGCGGGCGCAGCCTGCTGGCGCATGGCGTGGACCGGTTGGCGCCGCAGGTCGATGGCCTGATCCTGAACGCCAACGGCGACCCGGCGCGCTTCGCCGCCGCCGACGCGAGGTTTGGCGGCCTGCCCGTGGTCGCCGACGGCGTTCCCGATTTCGCCGGGCCGCTGGCCGGGGTTCTGGCGGGGATGGAGGCGGCGGCCGCGCGCGGCGCGTCGCACATCGTCACCGTCGCGGGCGATACGCCGTTCTTTCCCCGCGACCTCGCCGCGCGGCTGCGCGACGCGGCGCGCGATCAGGGCAAGCCGCTCGCCTGCGCGGCCGCGCCCGAGGGGGACAGACTGTGGGACCACCCCACCTTCGGCCTCTGGCCGGTGGCGCTGGCGGCGGACCTGCGCGCGGCGCTGGAGGGCGGCTTGCGCAAGGTGGTGCTGTGGACCGACCGCCACGGCTGCGCCCGCGCGGTGTTCGACCCCGGCGCGCCAGACGGGAGCGGGACCGACCCGTTCTTCAACGTCAACACCCCCGCCGACCTGACCGAGGCGGACCGGATCGCGAGGCGCGCATGAGGGTTTTCGGCGTCATCGGCTGGAAGAACGCGGGCAAGACCACGCTGATGGAGCGGCTGGTGGCCGAGATCACCCGGCGCGGCTTTTCGGTGTCCACCATCAAGCACGCCCACCACACTTTCGACGTGGACCATCAGGGCAAGGACAGCTGGCGCCACCGCGAAGCGGGCGCGCGCGAAGTGTTGGTGGCGGCAAGTCAGCGCTGGGCGCTGATGAGCGAGTTGCGCGGCGCGCCCGAGCCGCCGCTGGCCGAGCTGCTGGCCAAATTCTCGCCCGTCGATCTGATCCTGATCGAGGGCTACAAGCGCGACGGCCACCCCAAGATCGAGGCATGGCGCGCCGCCACCGGCGCCGGGCTGATCGCGCGCGACGACCCCACCGTGCGCGCGGTGGCGACCAACGACCCCGTCGAGGGGCTGGACCTGCCGCTATTGCCGCTCGACGACGTGGCGGCGGTGGCGGATTTCATTCTGGCGCAGGTGGGGCTGGCGTGACGCGGCTGTTCGATACGGTCGTGATCGTGGACTGGTCGGCGTCCGCCGCGCCCTCGCCCGCCAAACCGTCGCCGGACGCGATCTGGTTCGCCGCAGCGCGCGGCGGCGACGTCGCGGCGCCGGTCTATTGCCGCACCCGCGCCGAGGCGATGGCGCGGCTCGCCGATCTCATGGCGGCGGAGGTCGCGCAGGGGCGGCGCACGCTGGCGGGGTTCGACTTTCCGTTCGGCTGGCCGCAGGGCTTCGCCGCAGGCGTCACCGGGCGGCCCGAGGCGCTGGCGGTGTGGGACTGGCTGGCCGACGCGGTGCGCGACGCGCCCGACAACGCCAACAACCGCTTCGCCGTCGCCGAGGCGCTGAATGCGCTGTTTCCCGGCGCGGGCCCGTTCTGGGGCCGTCCCGCCACGGCGCCGCACCCCGGCGTGCCGGAGCGGGGAACGCTGCGCCACGGCCACGGCCTGCCGGAGCGCAGGCTGGCCGAGGCGCGCGCGCCCGGCGCGCAGCCGTGCTGGAAGCTCTACACCACCGGCTCGGTCGGCTCGCAGGCGCTGCTGGGCGCAGCGGCGCTGGCGCGGCTGCGGCGCGACGCGCGGCTGGCGGGCGCGGTGGCGGTGTGGCCGTTCGAGACCGGGCTTGCCGCGCCGCAGGCGCCGGTGACGCTGGCTGAGGTCTGGCCCTCGCTGCTGGCGGCGCAGGTCGCCGCGCGCGATCCCGCCGAGATCAAGGACGCCGCCCAGGTGCGGCTGCTGGCGCAGGCGTTCGCGGCGCTGGACGCGGCGGGGCGGCTGGGCGCGCTGTTCGCCGCCGATCCTGCGCTGTCGGCCGGGGAGCGGGCGGTGGCGGCGCGCGAGGAGGGCTGGATTCTAGGCGTCGTGGACGGCGACGCCGGGGCGCTGGCGGCATGACCGGCGCCCCGCCGATGCGCAACGACTGCTTCGCGCTGCCGCCCGGCGCGGCGTGGACGCCGGTGGACGATGCGCTCGCCCGGCTGCGAAGCGCGCTGGCCTGCGTCTGCGCGCCCGAGAGCGTGGCGCTGATGGCGGCGGACGGGCGGATACTGGCCGCCGACGCGCGCGCCCTGCGCGACCATCCCCCGAGCGCCAACAGCGCGGTGGACGGCTACGCCTTCGCCCACGCCGCGATGGGCGACGGCGTGCTGCCGCTGCATCAGGGCCGCGCGGCGGCGGGGGCGGGATACCGGGGCGTCGTGGCGCCCGGCGCGGCGCTGCGCATCCTGACCGGCGCGCCGATCCCGCAGGGCTGCGACACCGTGGCGATGCAGGAGGATGTGACGGTCGCGGACGGCGCGATCCGCTTCGAGCCGCGCCTCCGGCGCGGCGCCAACGTGCGGCCTGCGGGCGAGAACCTTGCTGCGGGCGCCGTCGCCGCGTCGGCCGGGCGCAGGCTGACGCCGATGGACCTCGCGCAGATCGCGGCGGGGGGGCTTGGCGCGGTCAGCGTGCGGCGGCGGCTGCGGGTCGCCGTGCTGTCAACCGGCGATGAGGTGACGGCCCCCGGCGCGGACGCCGGGCCTGACGCGGTGTTCGACGCCAACCGCCCGATGCTGCTGGCGATGCTGCGGCGCTGGGGCTGCGAGACGGTCGATCTCGGCGTCGCGCCCGACGCCGACGCGGCGGTGCGCGCGGCGCTGGATCGCGGCGCGGCGCAGGCCGACGCGATCCTGACCTCCGGCGGCGCCTCGGCGGGCGACGAGGACCACATGAGCCGCATCCTGCGCGAAGCGGACGCGCTGACGGTCTGGCGCATCGCCATGAAGCCGGGCCGGCCGCTGGCGATGGGGGTCTGGCGCGGCAAGCCGGTGTTCGGCCTGCCCGGCAACCCGGTCGCGGCCTTCGTCTGCGCGCTGATCTTCGCGCGCCCGGCGCTGAGCGTGATGGCCGGCGCCGGCTGGCCCGAGCCGCGCCCGATCATGGTTCCCGCCGCCTTCTCCAAGCGCAAGCGCGCCGGGCGGCGGGAGTTTTTGCGCGCCCGCCTCACCGATGCGGGCGCGGTGGAAGTCTATCGCTCGGAAGGCTCCGGCATGATCGGCGGTCTGGTCTGGGCGGAGGGTCTGGTGGAGCTGCCCGACGCCGCCGCCGAGATCGCGCCGGGCGACCCGGTCGCGTTCCTCAGCTACGCCAGCTTCGGGTTGTGAGCGCGCCCGCCGCGCCCCGCGAGCCGTCTTCGGGCCACGCCTGGCGCATGACCGCCGGGTTCTACGCCGGTATTTTCGCCGCGCTGGGCGCGCATATGCCGTTCTGGCCGATGTGGCTCAGCGACTGGGGGCTGGCCGACGGCGAGATCGGCGCGCTGATGGGCGCGGCGGTGGCGGCGCGGGTGGCGGCGGGGGTGCTGGCGCCATGGTTCGCCGACGTCACCGGGCGGCGGCGCACGGCGCTGGCGCTGCTCGGCGGGCTGGGGATCGCGGTCTATCTGGCGCATCTGGGTGTCGGCGCGGTCTGGGCGCTGGCGGCGCTGACGCTGCTGGCTTCGGTGGCGCTGGCGGGCGCCTTGCCGATCGGCGACGCGCTGGGCGCGGCGGCGGCGCGGCTGCACGGGTTCTCCTATGCGCGGGCGCGCTCGGTCGGGTCGGCGGCGTTCCTGCTCGCCAACGTCGCCTGCGGCTGGGCCGTCGCGGTCTGGGGCGTGGATGCCGCCCTGTGGTGGATTGTCGCAAGTCTGGCGCTGATGACCCTGTTCGCGCTGAACCATCCCGGCGGCGCGCGCGACGGACTGGGCCGCCCGCGCATGACCGACGCGCTGCGGCTGGCGCGCAGGCGGCCGTTTCTGCTGGCGGCGGCGGCCAGCGCGCTGGTGCAGGCGTCGCACGGGCCGCTCTACGCCTACGGCTCGCTGCACTGGCGCGCGCAGGGCGTCAGCGAGGCGACCATCGGCGGGCTGTGGGCGGTGGGCGTGGCGTTCGAGGTGGCGCTGATGGCGCTGATCGGCGGCTGGCTGATCGCGCGGCTGGGGGTTTGGGGGGCCTTCGCGCTGGCCGCCGCGACCGCCTGCGCGCGCTGGGCGGCGATGGCGCTGGAGCCTTCGCTCGGCTGGCTGTGGCTGTGGCAGGCGAGCCACGCGCTGACCTTCACGCCGACGCATCTGGCGATGATCGCCTTCGTCTCGGCGGCGGCGCCCGCAAGGCTGGCGGCCAGCGCGCAGGGCTTGATCGGCGCGGGCCTCGGCGGCGTGGCGATGGCGGCGGCGACTTTTGGCGCGGCTGCGGTCTATCCGGCGGCGGGGGCGGCGATGTTCTGGCTGGGCTTGGGGCTGGCGGCGCTGGGCCTGCTGGCGGCGCTGGGCCTGCGGCGCGGCTGGGACGGCGGGGCGCTGGCGACGTAAACGCGCCAGCGGCGTGAAGCGCGGCTCTCACCTTCGCCGCTCCAAGCGCGGCGGGGGGCCGCGTTGCAGTGCGGCGAAAAGTGCGCGATGACGATGGCGCTATCAGTCGAAGCCGCCGCGCCCCGCGACGCTGGGCGCAGGCGGCCTCGCCCACCCGGAGAGGCGCGCCCATGACCATCACCGTCGGAACCGACGCAGCCAACACCCGCCGCGAGCTGAGCGTCGGCGGCAAGACCTACGCCTATTACGCCATCGACGCCGCCACCAAGTCGGGCCTCGGCGACTTAGCGCGCCTGCCCGCCAGCCTGAAGGTGGTGCTGGAGAACATGCTGCGCTTCGAGGACGGCAAGACCGTCACCACCGATGATATCCGCGCCTTCGCCGACTGGGCCGCGAACGGCGGCAAGACCGACCGCGAGATCGCCTATCGCCCGGCGCGCGTGCTGATGCAGGACTTCACCGGCGTTCCCGCCGTGGTTGACCTCGCCGCGATGCGCGACGCGATGGTGGCGCTGGGCGGCGACCCGGAAAAGATCAATCCGCTGAACCCGGTCGATCTGGTGATCGACCACTCGGTGATGGTGGACGAGTTCGGCAACCCGCGCGCCTTCCAGCTCAACGTCGATCGCGAGTATGAGCGCAACGGCGAGCGCTACGAGTTCCTGAAATGGGGTCAGGGCGCCTTCGACAACTTCCGCGTCGTGCCGCCGGGCACCGGCATCTGCCATCAGGTCAACCTGGAATACCTCGCCCAGACCGTCTGGACCGACAAGGACCAGACCGGCGCCGAGGTCGCCTATCCCGACACGCTGGTCGGCACCGACAGCCACACCACCATGGTCAACGGCATGGCGGTGCTGGGCTGGGGCGTGGGCGGCATCGAGGCGGAGGCCGCGATGCTGGGCCAGCCGATCTCGATGCTGATCCCCGAGGTGGTCGGCTTCAGGCTGACCGGCAGGCTCAAGGAGGGCGTCACCGCCACCGATCTGGTGCTGGTGGTTGTGCAGATGCTGCGCAAGCACGGCGTGGTCGGCAAGTTCGTCGAGTTCTACGGCGCCGGGCTTGACGGCCTGCCGCTGGCCGACCGCGCCACGATCGGCAACATGGCGCCCGAGTATGGCGCCACCTGCGGCTTCTTCCCCATCGACGCCGAGACGCTGCGCTATCTGCGCGTCTCGGGCCGCGACGAGGCGCGCATCGCGCTGGTGGAAGCCTACGCCAAGGCCAACGGCATGTGGCGCGGCGACGACTATGCGCCGGTTTACACCAGCACGCTGGAACTCGACATGAGCACGGTCGAGCCGTGCATCTCCGGCCCCAAGCGCCCGCAGGATAGGGTGCTGCTGTCCGACGCCGCCAGCGCGTTTCGCGGCGTGGTCGCGGCGCATCGCGGCTTCGATCTGTCGGCGGAAGCGCGCGCGATGGACGCCGAAGGCCCTGCGACCGCGCCCGCCTCGGTCGAGAGCATGGCCAAGCGCGCGCCGGTCGAGGACGCCGACTATTCGGTCCGCGACGGCTCGGTGGTGATCGCGGCGATCACCTCGTGCACCAACACCTCCAACCCTTACGTGATGATCGGCGCCGGGCTGGTGGCGCGCAAGGCGCGGGCGCTGGGGCTGACGCGCAAGCCGTGGGTGAAAACCTCGCTGGCGCCGGGGTCTCAGGTGGTCTCGGCCTATCTTGAGGCGGCGGGGTTGCAGGAAGATCTCGACGCGGTGGGCTTCAATCTGGTCGGCTATGGCTGCACCACCTGCATCGGCAACTCCGGCCCGCTGGACGAGAAGATCTCCAAGGCCATCGCGTCGCAGGATCTGGTGGCCTGCGCGGTGCTGTCGGGCAACCGCAACTTCGAGGGCCGCGTGAACCCCGACGTGCGCGCGAACTATCTCGCCTCGCCGCCGCTGGTGGTGGCCTACGCCATCGCGGGCGACATGAACATCGACATCTCCCGCGACCCGATCGCGAAGGCGCCGGACGGCGAGGACGTCTATCTCAAGGACATCTGGCCGACCCAGCACGAGATCGCCGAACTGGTCGAACAGACCGTGACGCGGGCGGCGTTCCTTGAGAAATACGCCGACGTGTTCAAGGGCGACGACAAGTGGCAGGGCATCGCCACCGACGACGCGCTGACCTATGCGTGGCCCTCGACCTCGACCTATGTGCAGAACCCGCCGTATTTCGAGGGGATGGGGCCGACCAAGGGGGCCATCCACAACATCGAGGGCGCGCGGATTCTGGCGCTGCTGGGCGACAGCATCACCACCGACCACATCTCGCCCGCAGGCTCGTTCAAGCCCGGCACGCCCGCCGGCAAGTATCTGGAGGAGCGTCAGGTCGCGCCGCGCGATTTCAACAGCTTCGGCTCGCGGCGCGGCAACCATCAGGTGATGATGCGCGGCACCTTCGCCAACATCCGCATCCGCAACGAGATGCTGGACGGCGTGGAGGGCGGCTTCACCAAGGGTCCCGACGGCAAGCAGGCGGCGATCTACGACGCCGCCATGGCGTGGCAGGAACAGGGCGCGCCGCTGGTGATCATCGCGGGCAAGGAATACGGCTCCGGCTCGTCGCGCGACTGGGCGGCCAAGGGCACCGCGCTGCTGGGCGTCAAGGCGGTGATCGCCGAGAGCTTCGAGCGCATCCACCGCTCGAACCTCGTCGGCATGGGGGTGATCCCGTTCGAGTTCACCGGCGGCGACACCCGCACGTCGCTGAAGCTGACCGGCGATGAGACCATCTCGATCGGCGGGCTGGACGGCGCGCTGCGCCCGCGCCAGACGGTCGAGGCGACGATCACCTACGCCGACGGCTCGGTGAAAACCATCACGCTCATGTGCCGGATCGATACCGAGATCGAGATCGAATACGTCGAGCACGGCGGCGTGCTGCATTATGTGCTGCGCAACCTCGCGCAGTCGGCGGCTTAAGGCGAACGCGGCAAGGGCGGCCTTCCCGCCCTTTTCCCTCAAGGGGAGGCCGCCGAGCGGCGCGACTTCTCGCGACGCCTCCAGCCGCCGGACCATCGCCCGGCGGTCCGCGCTGCGGGTTGCGCCTGGGCGGCGACGTCCGCCCCCCTGCGGGCGTCGCCTTCAGCGCCGCCCGGGCGAACGCCGCCACCCTCTGTCGCGCGCGCCGCGCGTTGCAAACCGGGCGTCGGCGCCCTGGATGAAAGGCCGCCTTCCGCGCCAGCGCGCCGCTTGAGCGGGCCGCGCCGAGCGCACTGGCTGCTGGCCGTGCGCTGCGCCAGAACCGCCGCCAGCCTTGCGCTATCCCGTCCGCCCCGCGTCGGCGCAGCGGCGCACCACGTCGGCGATCTGCATGAACTGCGCCGTCAGCGGGCTGTTGCGCCGCCAGATCATGCCGATGGTGCGCGACGGGCGCGGGTCGTCAAAGCGCGTGACGCAGACCGCCGCCGAGCGGGTCTCCACCGCCACCGCCATCTCCGGGATCAGGGTGACGCCGATGCCCGCGCCGACCATCTGCACCAGCGTCGAGAGCGCGCTGGCGTCGAGCAGTTCGCGCGGCGGCGTGGCTTGCGCCGCGCAGAACGACAGCGCCTGATCGCGAAAGCAATGCCCCTCCTCCAGCAGCAGCAGGCGCATGTCGCGCAGCGCCGCGCGGTCGGGGACCGGGCGGCCCGCGTCGGCGCGGGGCCTCACCAGCACGAACTCCTCGGAGAACAGCGCGACCTCGGTCAGCGACGGCTCGGAGACCGGCAGCGCGACGATGGCGGTGTCGAGGCGGCGCTCGGCCAGCTCCGCGATCAGTTTTTGCGTCACCGTCTCGCGCACATGGATGTCGATGGCGGCGTTCTCGCGCAGCAGCGCGCCGATGATCGCAGGCAGCAGATAGGGCGCCACCGTGGGGATCACGCCGATCCTGAGCCGCCCCGCCAGAAGGTTTTGCGCGGCGCGGGCAAGATCGCCCACCTCATCGACCGCGCTGAGGATCGCGCGGGCGCGCAGCGCGAAGGCCTCGCCAAAGCTGGTCAGCCGCACCGCGCGGGCGCTCCGCTCGAACAGCGCCGCGCCCAGCGTGCGCTCCATCTCCTTGATCTGCATCGACAAGGCGGGCTGGGACACCGCGCAGGCCTCCGCCGCGCGCCCGAAATGGCCGAGGCGGGCGAGCGCCTCGAAATAGCGAAACTGCCGCAGGGTCAGATTTGTCATAAGACAAGGCTATCGCATTCATCAGAAAACTCAACTTCACCTGATGGTGAAAGCCTGCTATTCCGTGAACAGGGAATGAGGCCGGATGCGGCCTTTCAGATTACGCGCGCCGCTTGCGCGGCATGAGCCGGGGCAGGGTTCCGGCGAACCAGAATCGGAGCGAGACATGGACGGAAACACGCTTGGCGACATGGGCGGCGCCGCGGGCGGCTGCCCCTTCAACCACGCGGTCTCGGGCGGCCGGTCGAACCGCGACTGGTGGCCGAACCAGCTCAACCTGCGGATTCTGCACCAGAATTCGACGCTCTCCAACCCGATGGGCGCGGCGTTCGATTATGCGCAGGCGTTTGAGAAACTCGATCTCAAGGCGCTGAAGCAGGATCTCTACGCGCTGATGACCGACAGCAAGGACTGGTGGCCCGCGGATTATGGCCACTACGGCCCGCTGTTCATCCGCATGGCCTGGCACAGCGCAGGCACCTATCGCATCGCCGACGGGCGCGGCGGCGCCGGCGGCGGCACGCAGCGCTTCGCGCCGCTCAACAGCTGGCCCGACAACGCCAACCTCGACAAGGCCCGCCGCCTGCTGTGGCCGGTCAAGCAGAAATACGGCGACGCGATCTCGTGGGCCGATCTGTTCGTGCTCGCGGGCAATTGCGCGCTGGAATCGATGGGCTTCAAGACCTTCGGCTTCGGCGGCGGCCGCGTCGATGTCTGGGAGCCGGAGGAAGACGTCTATTGGGGCGCCGAGGCGGAGTGGCTGGGCGACAAGCGCTACACCGGCGACCGGGCGCTGGAGAATCCGCTCGCCGCCGTGCAGATGGGGCTGATCTACGTCAACCCCGAAGGCCCGAACGGCCAGCCGGACCCGCTCGGCTCGGCGCGCGACATCCGTGAGACCTTCGCGCGCATGGCGATGAACGACTACGAGACCGTGGCGCTGACCGCAGGCGGCCACACCTTCGGCAAGACCCACGGCGCAGGCGACGCGGCCCTGGTCGGCCCGGAGCCGGAGGCCGCGCCGATGGAGGCGATGGGCCTTGGCTGGCTGAGCAGCCACCGCAGCGGCAAGGGCGGCGACGCCATCACCAGCGGCATCGAGGGCGCCTGGACGCCGCGCCCGACCACCTGGGACATGGGCTATCTCGACGTGCTGTTCGGCTATGAGTGGGAACTGGTGAAAAGCCCGGCCGGCGCCTGGCAGTGGGCGCCGAAAGATCTGGCGGAAAAGGACATGGCGCCCGCCGCGCATGACGCCTCGAAGAAAGAGCGCATCATGATGACCACCGCCGACATGGCGATGCGCATGGATCCCGCGTATGAAAAGATCGCGCGGCATTTCCACAAGAACCCCGACGAATTCGCCGACGCCTTCGCCCGCGCATGGTTCAAGCTGACCCATCGCGACATGGGGCCGCGCGCCCGTTATCTGGGCGCGGAGGTTCCCGCCGAGGAACTGATCTGGCAGGATCCGGTTCCCGCCGCAGACCATCCGCTGATCGACGCCGCCGACATCACGGGCCTGAAGGCGCAGCTTCTGGCCTCGGGGCCGTCGCTCAGCGATCTGGTGTTCGTCGCCTGGGCCTCGGCCTCGACGTTCCGCAACTCCGACAAGCGCGGCGGCGCCAATGGCGCGCGCATCCGGCTGGCGCCGCAGAACGACTGGGCGGCCAACGAGCCGGCGCGGCTGGCGCGGGTGCTGGCGGCGCTGGAGGGCGTGCAGGCGGCGTTCAACGCCGCCGCTTCGGGCGGCAAGCAGGTGTCGCTGGCCGATCTGATCGTGCTGGGCGGCTGCGCGGCGGTGGAGAAGGCGGCGAAGGACGCCGGGCACGATGTGGCGGTTCCCTTCACGCCGGGCCGCGCCGACGCGACGCCGGAGCAGACCGACGCGGACAGCTTCGCGCCGCTGGAGCCGGTGGCGGACGGGTTCCGCAACTACATCCGGCCCGGCTGTCTGGTCCCCGCCGAGGAGCTGCTGGTGGACAAGGCGCAGCTTCTGTCGCTGACGGCGCCCGAGATGACCGCGCTGGTCGGGGGGATGCGGGCGCTCGACGCCAATACCGGCGGAGCGGCGCACGGCGTGTTCACCACCCGTCCGGGGCTGCTGACCAACGACTTCTTCGTGAACCTGCTCGACATGGGCGTGGACTGGAAGCCGGTCTCGACTGACGCCGACGTGTTCGAGGGCCGCGACCGCGCCACCGGCGCGGTCAAGTGGACCGGCAGCCGGGTCGATCTGGTGTTTGCGTCGAACTCGCAACTGCGCGCGCTGGCCGAAGCCTACGCCTGCGCCGACGGCGGGGCGCGGTTCGTGCGCGCCTTCGTGGCGGCGTGGAGCAAGGTGATGGACCTCGACCGCTTCGACCGCGCCTGACC
>Ga0100403_1003364_pt1 | contig 11924 bp, 13 predicted proteins | sample CryGeymet201501t_FD_83663 | JGI IMG/M metagenome (GOLD analysis project Ga0100403, IMG submission 83663) | Groundwater microbial communities from Crystal Geyser aquifers in Utah, USA - Crystal Geyser metaG 2015-01t | ecosystem: Environmental > Aquatic > Deep subsurface > Groundwater | place...
ACCCTTGGGGTACCAGCGCGCGAGGTGCGCCTGCGCCGTGGCGCCGTTGGTCGCGGGGTAACTGTAGCCGCTGGCGGCATCACAGCCGTGCTTCTTCGTCAACCCGAACCACTTGCGGTTGATGACCCCGAACTTGTCGTCATCGTAGAAGTTGGACATTGTTCATGTCTCCTGAAAAGGCCCGGGCCACAGCGACCCGGGCCGGGTGAAGCCTGCTAGTAGCAGGTGAACTCGCCGTGGTCGGTGCTGAGCTGATTCTTGGGGTGCACCGGGCACTGGTTCTTGCCCTTGGTGCACAGACCGAGAGAATCGTTGCTCTCGTTGTAGAACCCCTGCTGCATGGACAGGCCAGACTTCACGCCGACGCCTCGGGTGGACTGCTTGGAGTCGCCGCCCTTGGCATTGGTCTTGAACCCCGGCTTGCTCGGCACCATGCCCTTGTCGTAGTGCATGTCGTTCATCACATTCTCCTATTGCGTCGCATGGACGCATTGATGCGCGGGCCGCTCCTGGTATGGAAGCGACCCGCTACGTTGCCGTCAGTGAGTCAGTGGACTACAGCGTGGTCCACTTCAGGATGCGGGCCTGTGCCTGTGCGGTGTGCACGATGCCGAAGCCCGTGAGCGCGTACCATGCCACACCCTTGGAGCGGCCATACCTCTATGTTCACGCAGGGTCGCTAGCACTGCGCCGCTACAGCAGATTCTTGTGGACCTTTCCGCGCTTCATGTCCTTTACGGTATGAAGCGAAACCCCTGTCAACTGGGCGATTTCCCCTGGCTTTAGCCGCCCTCTTCTGAGCATCTGCGCGCATTGTCGCAACTGCTCCTCTGAGTGCTTGCACAATCCGTGAGACAGATCGCCCCGCGATGCTGTCTTAGTGCTCCATGTCTCGCCGCGCTTGATACGGCTCACATGGGCGCGGGACACGCCGGTTCGTTGACTGATCTCTTTCCCTGTTAACCCTTCCGCCAGCAAACGCTGTACTTGCGCAATGTCTGCATCAGAGTAGCGGCTATTGCCGTTCGTCTCGCCTGTGCAAGTCCTGCCCTTTCTGGAGCAGTCTTCCAAGTTTTGCCGTTGGGTTCCCAGGAACAGATGATCGGGGTTGAAGCAGGCTCGGTTGTCGCAGGTGTGACACACGAAGAGGCCGCCCGTGATCGGCTCACCGCGGTGAACCACGTACGACAACCTGTGCGCCATAATTTTGAAATCGCCCCACAGATCGGGCAACTTCAAACTGCCGTATCCAAGCGTCCTGCTTCCAGTCCACTCCCAACATCCTGTCGGGGTGATACTCCTCTTGCTGAGGAGTTTCTGCTTAGCCGCCTCACGTTTCCGTGAGGAGCGGACCATCTCATGACCCCAGTGGGGCCCCGGGCGCTTCGATTCCGCTTGGAATCTACGATCTTGCGATCTGGCCTCTGAACCTTCCCCCGAGGGGGCTTGGCTGCGGATTGTCATATGCGTAGCTCCATGCTTCTTACACATGGGATTATGCCACGCACTTAGAGTTTCCCGCAATTCACCCGGTTATTCAATGCGGCTTACGCCGCAAGGGGACTATCTTTCAAATCCGTGGGGATCTTGCCGCGGATTTCCTCGGGGATGACGATGGCCTCGGCCACCGTGTCGGCTCCGAAGAAAAACGCCCAGCCACCACTTCCGTTGACACCGCTGAGCTTAGAGATGTTGTTCTGCTCGACGAAGCGCACGCCTTCGTAGCGCCCGGTCTCGCCGTGCAGGATCATCTGGAAGCCGGCATCCACGTACTGGTGTACCGACTCGAGGTCGTTCTTGAAACCCCGATAGGTGGTCGGATGCGAGATGGAGAAGTAGTCGTCGCCCATGTACTTGATCTTCACGCTGGTTCGCTACACTAGCGCCGCCTACAATGAGGCTGCTGCATGTCTCCATGCAGAAGAGACCATATCATCGCCCCGTGGGGCGCCGTGCGCTTCCACCGCGCTTGCGGTGTACTCCCTTTCGGGATGGTCGTTGAACGTTGACTTTGGAGGTTTCAATGCTTCTTTCTGATGTTGATGCCGCTTACATCGCGGGCCTTGTCGACGGAGAAGGCTGCATCCGAATCGACAGATTCAAGACGGACCGTAGCCACATCGGATTCCAGTACCGAACCACCGTCACGATCGCAATGTGCGATCCAGAAACCATCCGATGGGTTGGCACAACCACCGATCGTAAGATTTCTGAATATCAAATTCCGTCCGGCCGAACCGTCTACACCGTGGTATGGCGTAACGGGCCGGCTAAAGAGTTATTGCTTGCAATTCTCCCGTTTCTTCGCGGGAAGCGGCCGCAAGCTGAACTCTGCATCCACTTCGAGGAGAACATCACTCCAGGAAGAGGCCGAACTTACAAAACTGGAGACAAAGAACGATGCGACGAAATCCGCGATCGCGTCTCTGCCCTTAAAAAGCCTCCAAAGCCCTTCGCTGCTGATCGCCCTCAGCTTTAACTGTTAGGGGGTCCCAGCAATTCACACGGTTTGCAACGCAGCTTACGCCGCGAGGCCCCCAAATCGAGGGTCGATGTTCCGCTCCTTCATGGCATCCACGATCGACTTGACGTGCTCCTTGCCCAGCGTCGCGGTGGACGCAATGGTCTGGGTCGCCGTGCCGTCGGTGTAGATGGTCACCGCCGAAGTCGAAGTGCCGCCGGTCGGCTGCACCACGAGCGGCGTCGCGTTGAACTGCGCGTGAGCGGCGATGTCGAACGCCTTCTTCGCGTCGTTCTTGAGCACCTTGTTGATGATCTCCTTCACCGGATGGAAGGACAGGTCGTCCAACTTTTGGGTGAAGGGCACGGAATTTCCGTATTCCGTGACGGTGAGCGTTCCCTGCGTGATCGTGAACTTGCTTTCCGGCATCGCGGTCCCTTCGCCCAAGGTGGTGCCCTGGATTTCGATGTCGGAATAGACGTTCCAGTGGTACGTGTCGCCCTGATGCAGCTCCTTGCCGTAGCCGTCCATCGTGCCGTCTTTGGCGTCGGCGAACTGGCGAAACTTGGCGGCGGGCTGCAGCGCCGTGCGCAGCACGGTGCTCAGGTTGTCGCTGTACATGAAGCCACCAGTAGAATTGGTGGCCCATACCTGACCTGTCATTGGTCTTTACCTCATGCTTGACCTCGCGCGCGCTGCATCTGGTGAACCACTTGCTGCGCCGTCTGCGCCGCTTCGGGTTCCGGCTCGGGAGCCGGGGCAACCCTCATGCTTGCCGACGGCACTGGCGCGCGGGCTGTTGATCGCTTCCGCTCTACCCTGCGGGCGAGCGGCCCTTGTCCTGCACCGGGCTGGACGAACCGTTCCTGAACGTAGTCACCGGCGGCCTTGACGACCTCTACGAGAGAACGCTGCGGGTTTGCAGTCGCCAGTTCGCGGATCTTGGCCTGCGCGATGAGCGCCAGATCGGGGTCCTGTTCGATGTGGGCATAGTGCGTGCTGAAATGGCGATTGGCCTGTTCGCGTTGCTCGTCGAACAACTTCTTTCGGGCCTTGGCCTCACGCTCCTGGGTGCGACGTTCGAGCTGGTCTGCTATCCGGTCGATCAGGCTTGGGTCCGAATCATCGCTGCTGGTCTGCTGCGCGATCCGGTTCTCCAGCAAGAAGGTGCGTCGTCTGGTATCGACCACCTCCTCGCCGTATTCCTCGTTCATCAGCGCGAGTTCGTCGCGCTGGGTCTGCGTCAGCCCGTCCTCGCCGACTTCCCCTTCGGGGGGCTGGACCTGGGGCTGGCGGACCTGCTGCACGGTCTCCTGCGCTCGTGCGGCTTGTTCTTCGCGAAGCCGGCGAGCTTCATCGAGCGCCTCCTTGGATCGCTCGAAGTTGACTTCCGCGGCTTTCATCATCTGGTAGGCGCGCACCCCGCCGGCGGCCTCGACCTCGTCGGCCGGCACCATACGGGCCTCGCCGTAGATGACGACGCGCACCATGTCGGGCTCCGGTTCGGGTTCCGGATCCGCTACCTTGCGCGCTGCCTGGTTACCCTCGACGAAGCGGCCCTGCTCGTCTCGCTCGGGCGACTCTTCGTCTTGCGGATCCTCGACTCCGAGCGCATCGAGGCCGCCTTCGACCTCCTGCGCAACCTGGTTGCGGCGATGGGCAGTGATCGCCTCCATCATGCCCTCGCGCCCGGTCATGCGCTGCAACGGCTTGCGCTCCGGCTCCTCGCCGTTCGGTTCGCTCGGCTCCGACGCATCACTGGCGTGCACGTCATCGCCCTTGAGCGCCATCAGACGCTCGCGTTCCGCACTCTGGTTGGTGCGATCAGTCGAAGGTGTGGTCATGGGGTTGGTCGCCCTGTTGTTCGATTCTATTCCGCGCCTCATTGCCATGCCGTATGGACTCGGCGCACCATGTCGTGAAGTACCACGCCGCTCTAGCCTGCACCTGCAGCGCGATCACGGCCTGGGTATCGGCAGCATTGACCAGCGCAAGCCTCTCGGTGGCGTCGTCGTACATCTGCTGCGCTCTGCCAGCAAGGTATCTACCGGCGTCCTGAGACAGGAACTGCTGGATCTCGATGCCGAGATCAACCTCGGCGATATCGGAAAGCGCAGACCCATCCATCGTTTGCGCCATTTCAGCCAGGTTGGGACGGTAGGCGCGGCGCTCGTAGAGCGGCTTCGGCTCGTCAGGCATCGGCCTTGCCCACATCGACGCGCTTGAGCAGGTCGCGCACCTCTTGGCTGGCATTGCTCATCAACCATTGCCGGATCGCAGCGCGGTCCTCATCGCGCGATGCCTCGTCCTGCTCCTGGCGTTGCGTGGCTTCAGCGACGGCTTCAACCTCATCGGCGATGGCGTCCAGGCGCTGCGCCAAAGCCCGGGCCTGCTCCGAACCCGAACCGGACAGCGAGACCAGCATTTCGTCCATCGCGTTCAGTCGCTCGAGCAGGCCTGTCGCAGCTTCGGACGCTGCTCCGCCGGAACTCTGCAGCCTTTCCACGGCCTGCATCAGGTTGTTCTGGTGCGCGTCATAGTCAACCTTGCGTTGGCTCTCGTCGCGCGTGATCGACTGCTCGAAAGCGGCATCATCACGGTCAGCACGAAAGCCGTCACGATCAAGGGCAAGTTTCGCCCGATCAATCGCCAGTTTGGCGAACGATTCCTGCGCCCGGAGCTGCTGCTCGAATCGGCGCTGATCAGCCTCGATCTTGGCCAACCGTTCTTTGTGAGCCCGTTCCTGCTCGGCGCTCTGGCCCTCGTGCTGCGCCTTCTCGCGAGCCAGTGCCAAGTCGGCCTCAGCCTTGGCCTTGACCTTGTGCGCCTCGGTGGCGACCTCCTGCTGGAGTTGCTGCACCATCTGCTGGAGTTGAGCAAGACGCGGATCTTGCTCGTCGTCCTCCTGCTGAAAGAACTGATTGCCGGACTGCCAGCCCAGGATCCCGAACACCTCGTTGATCAGCGGGCCCTGTTTGATGCGTTGCAGCGCCGCCGGCATGGTGGTCGCGACCACGTTCATGCCCAGCATCAACTTCTCGATGCGCCCGGTCGGGTTCGTGGAGCCATAGCCGACGTTGACGCGCACCTCGACACCACCCATCTGCAGCAATTCAGGCGTCAACTGCGGGGCCTGCGCGTACTGCGCTTGGTAGCGTTCCTTGATCTGACGCCAGGCCTTGGACTTCTGGCCACAGATGGCCAGCACCCGGGAGTCGGACTCGTAGGCCATCTCGAGCCGGTCGATCTGGTTCAGCACCCGCTCTACCCAGGTCTCACCGAACACCCTCAGCTTATGCTCCATGATGACGTTGGCGTCCTGCGAAAGCAGGTTCATTCCCCCGACGGTCTCGTTTAGTTTCCGGTTGCTCTGCACCGTGCCAGTGGAAAAGGTGCCCATGATGTCGTCGAAATCAACGTTGTTACGATCTTCCTCGGCGTAGGCCGATGAGGTGACGTCGTTCATCTCGTCAGGCTTGATCGCGTTCAGATCATCGGTGAACGTCACCCCGCCAGGCTCGGAACGGCGCAGGGAATGCACATCCACCCCGGCATTGCGCAGCGCGAAATAGCGCTTGTTCAAGACCAGCCGGACGTTGTCGAAGCGCTGGTTACGAATGTCGTTAGCCGCCGCCTGCACGCCATGCGCGATCTCCACCGGCGATGACGGCATGATGCGGTGCGCCTCCAACATACAGGTTCCGATCACGTAGGGTCGACCCTGCGGATAAACCTCCTCGATGGGCTTCGGCTCTTCCAGGCGCGCATATGTGCCCAGGGTGTGGAACACGACATCGCGGCCGCGGTGCTTGACGATGTTGCGGTGCACCCAAACCACGGTGAACTCGTGGATCGCAGACTGCTCTTCGAGCCCGCTCTTGCGCTCACGCCCCTCGCGTTCCTGACGAACAACGTCATTCCGGTCGGTGCGGGCCTTAGCGATGGTGACGTTGTCGACCGTGTCCCATTCACCCGTCGCCATGCGCTCGTGCACCTCGTAGACGTACATCGGAATGATCTCGATGAAGTACGGCGACGAGTTCACAGGGTCGCGCCAGTCCGCGGCGGCGTGGAAGCGAATGTTCTCCAATGGCACCAGCCGACAGTCAGGCCGGTCCTTGACGACGACGGTCTCGGTGATCTCGTCGACCCAGGGCTCGCCGGTCTCGCCATCTAGCACGGGCTGGCCGCGCTCGTCCTTGGCCGGCACTTTGCGAGTGACCTCGTGCTCCTCGTACAGCCAGTCCTGATACGAACACACCGCACCCATGACCTCGGTTTCCTGGAAGGCGCCGATCACCGCCAGGAACCACGGCATTCCCCATCGCTCATCGGGGCAGGTCGTGCGGTAGTTCAGCAGTTCCTTGCGAATCTCCGCGGCCAGCACGTTCAGCGCCGATTCTTCGTCCTCGGGACGCACCGTAACGGTGTCCTCGGTGGCGAAGAAGGCCATGTTCGCCGCCGCCTCGCCCCTCAACACCGCGGCGCGGGTCTTGGGCCGGAACAAGCGCGAACGCCTGGCATAGGCGTCAGTGTGATACTTCGACCCCCGCGGATGCTGGTTTCTGAAGTTGGCCAGCGAATGCTGCCAGGTCCGATAGAAGTTCGTCTCCCAGAACGACGACGACTCCCGGTAGGCGTTGGCCGCCATGGCGAGGTAGCGATCGCCGCCCTGAGTGGCCGGAAAATCATCACTACCGCCACGGGCCTGATCAGAGGCCAGATGTTCGTCGTCGACGAAGATGTTGCTCACCTATCGGTCTCGATGATGGGCAGGCCGTGGAAACTCACCGGGAGATCGCGAACGCGATCATGGTCGTAAGATCCACGCGGCAGTTTGGCGCGCTCCAGAATCTCCCCGCCGGCACGCATGACGCGATCGCGCAGGTCATCCCACGAGTACAGCCCACTCAGCTTGAGCCGATAGCCGTGCTTGCCGGACAGGTTGAAGTTCATGATGTTGATCAGCCCCTGGCCAGACGAAACGTGCACCGCCCATGCGTGCCCGGGGTAGTGCTGATTCAGCACCTCGGCGCACTGCTGGGCTGTCAACTGGTCCTGCACCTCATCCCACTCGGCGACGAGCGGCGCCTCGTTGTAGCGCGCGATGATGGCCGGCGAGATGTTCACTGCTGATACGGCCCCGGCACCCGCGGCTCACGCTTGTTCTTGCCGCCGCTGAACTCGTAGATCACGGGCTGGTAGGACTTCAGGCCCGGATCAGCTTGTTCGCATAGCGCGCGCCATGAGACCTTTGAGAATCTCGGCTTCGTTCGTACTGCCATCGTTCAATCCCCTAGAAAACTGGCTCAGGTTCGAGCCGCCCATAGTCATCGTCGGGCACATTCATGTACCGACGCTGCAATCCGATGGCGAGATAACGCAGGGCGTCAGCGCCATGAATCGCCCAATTGTGCAACGGACGGCGCGCGAACGTCGCCATCTTCTCGTCCCACTCGGCCTGATAGCCATCCAGGCACTTGACGCCTTGCGCGCACTTGCGCTGATCGATCGACGCGCGGGCGAGGAACCGGCGCACGATGTTGATGTCGCGCGTCACGATCTCGTGCATGTTCACTGTCCGCTTGACCACAGCCAGCGGACGAAGGCCAAGTCTTCGCGCCGTCTGGTCCAGTTTCTCGCCCTCGACCTCACTGGTCAGCGATCCTTTTCTGGCATCGTGCGGCAAAAAGTGCATCTCGTAGATGTACGGTTTGTTCAACACAACCTGAACGTAATGCTCCAAACCGCGATGCTGATTTTCGTAATAGTCGATCAGCCGCAGGTCATAGCCGCCATAAAACTGCGCCCACCAAATCGATGTCGAATCATCCAGCCCCAAGTCCCAGCCGGTGAACACCGGGTAGTTGGGGTCGTAGGCCACGCGCCCGATGCGATTCTCCAGACGCATCCTGGCCATCTGCTGCGCGTAATAGGCGCCCTTTACCGAGACATTGAACGCCTCCTCGAAGGTCGATGGGTACTCCTGCAGCATCCGGTCTTGCAGCGATTCACGCTTGGCCGCGTACCATGCCCGTTGCTGTGGAGCCAAGTAAACGCCGTGATTCTTCAGCAGCGACTCGAAGTAGTCCTCGAGATCAGCATCCACGATGGACTGGTTTGATGGCAACTGATACTCATCATCGGTCCACCACGGCTCGAAGTGCAGCTTGAAATCCAGCGCGCTCAGTTTCGCGCCTGCATCGCGCTTGCGCTTGGCGAGCATCGCGATGTCGTGGAACGCGCCATAAGCGCCTTCCGCGGTAGACTCGACGGCGATCTTTCCGTGCTTGGGTACCGCCTCGAAACTGCCGGTGATGATCTCCTGCGCCTTGCCCGGGGCTGTGGCCGCAATCTTACCCATCTCCGAGACATGCAGATTGTGGATCGTGCCAGAACGCGCCGAGGTCGATACGTGCACGCTGGAACGATGGTCGCCGCCGAAGGTCAGCGCCTCATGCGAGTCATCGCCCTTGATGAATCCCTGCTGCAGACCGCCAGGCAGGTTCTCATATGGAAACTTGACCTTGGTCTCGAACAGCTTCTTCGCGTTCGGCAGCGTGTCCGCGATGATGTTGGCGTTGAAGTTGCGGTGGAACAGCACGTCATCGAGCAGGTCCAGATCGATGATCGTAGAAAACCCAAGCTGCCGAGCCTTGACGATCACGTCACGGCCGTGGCGATTTTCCAGAAACTCCTGCTGTACCTGATTGAGACGAAACGGCACTTTGCGAGCCGCTTTGTCCTGAATCAGGTACAGATTGTTCAGCCGCCACAGTTTGTCGTGGAACGGGCTGGTATCAATCGCGCTGCTGGCTGACACTCATCAACTTCTCGTTGCGGTCGTGGATCTCCTTGATCAGATCGGCCACTTCGGGCAGCGTCACCTCGCGGCGTTCCACATAGTCGTCACGGAACCGCGAAGCCATGATGAACTTCCACAGCGTCGCGTTGAATTTCGGATCATCGAGCCCGTTCATAGCGCGCTCTTCGTGCCACGCCTGCGACAGGGTTTCGCCCATTTCCATGACTTCGCGAAATCCTTCCTTGGAGTGACACCACCTTTCCATGGATTTTGTGCTCACTCCAAGCCGCTTTGCGACCATCGCCTTAGAGCCACCGCCGCTCATCACCTCGAACACGATCTGCGCAGCCGATTCGATTCCGGGGTACTTCGCTACCCCCAGGTTGATGGTGCCCTTTCGATACTGGTTGCCAATGGCGAAGTAACCGCGATGGTCATGCTTCGGCGCCTGCTGCGGCGCCAATGACGGCACAGCAGGTTCCGCTTCTCGTGATTTGGCTGGTGTTGCCATGCCGTCAATCTCCCTCGCTGGTTTGCGATGGTGCGAACGCCTCGTCAATGTTCCTGCACAGAGCATGGACAAAGCGCAAATGGTCCTCTTGCGCCGCGGCCGCCCCGATCCCTCTCGAGATCAGCGTCAGCCGCGCCATGGAATGAAGATTCGGTGCAGTCATATCGATTCCGTATGCCACCATTCCGATCGTCACAGCCCCGAGCTCGTTAGCGGCCTCAACAGCACGCAACACATTCGGTGACTTACCGCTCGTGGAAAGGGCCAGCACCACATCGCCAGACTGCACCAGCGCACGAACTTGGCGTGAAAACACGTCATCGTAACCAAAGTCGTTCGCAATGGCCGTGATCGTGGCTGTGTTAGACGCCAAACTAACCGCGGACAGCGGCTTACGCCCTTTGGCCTTGAAGCGGCCAACCAGTTCCGCCGCGAAGTGATTGGCCTGCTCGGCCGACCCGCCATTACCCAGTGCCCAGATCGTCTTACCTGCGTGCAGCGCGTCGATCATCAAGCCCGACGCCTGCTCGACCGTAGGGTAACTATCAGGCCACGGATTCACGACAGGATTGCTCATGCCACCATCAGGTAGGCCAGCAAGGCCTCCTGCTCCAGTTTGCGCAAGCGCATGGCCTGCTCTCGCTCCTCGGCCTCGAGAAACGCCAGCACCTTGCGCTCCGCGGCGATGGCTTCGACGGCCTCGCTCTCGGAGCGCTGCATCCGATCCAGTGCCAGCTCGACCTGCCGCGTAACCGGCTCGGCGATGCTGGTATCAGTCGGGGCCTCGCTCGGCGCAGGCTTGGCCTGCGGCACCAGATCGGTGCCGGCCCGGGCATAGATCTTGACCCGCTCCGGATCGATGTAGTGCTGCGGCTGTTCCCCGCTTTTGCGCCGGCGCTCGTCACGACGCCGCGCCTTGCGCGAACTTCCACCAGGAACGGCGGCTGCACCGAGCGATACCACGATCGCAACCGCGGAACCGCTCAGCACATCAGAACCAGCGGACGGATCCTGACTGATCGTTAGCCCGAGCGCGACACTATCGCTGTTGGCTTCGGTAACCGCACCGAGCACCAGCCCCATGGCTACAAGCGCGGCCTCGGCGTCCGCCTGCGACAGCCCGGTAACGTCCGGAACGGTGACGAGCCCCGCGAACGCGATGCCGCCGTACAGCTTGAGCACCGTCGCCCGCTCGATGGCCGACAGCCCCGACGTGTCGGGATTGAACAGCGTTGGGTAGACGCTCGGGCCGGAAGCCCACTGCATCATTCCCCATCGTTTGGCTTCTGTGTCTACGGCCACTTACGGCCCCGTTGCGACTTCACCTTTCGTCGCCGTAGTCGTGTCATCGCTCACGGTCGCCTTCTGGTCAACCGTCGTCGCGTCATCGGCGTACAGCTTGTACTCAGTCGCCGTCTGCTCGGACTTGTTCCGCCATGCCTTGTACAGATAGCCAATCTTCGCAACGATACTCGCCGTTGCAGCCGGCGCGCCCTGCCCTGGCTCCGCGAACGTATCCGTATTCAGCACGTCGAGCACTTCGGTATTCACATCCGCCTTCGCCTGCGTCGCGAGCGATCCAACGCTGCCCGTCACGTTGCCGCCGACGTTGCCGGTCACGCTGCCCACGCTGCCGGACAGGTTGCCGGTGATGTTGCCCGTGATGTTCATCGTCTGGTCGGGCAGGTTGATCGCGGTCAAATGATCGCCGTTGCCGCCGGCCTCGGTCAGATTCGTCCCGTCGCCCACGTGGTCACGCAGCGCCTCCTGGCTGTCGGTCGTCGCGTCGTAGGCGCCCAAGCCTGCGCCGGTCGCGCGCATCTCGGTCTGCGCCGTCGCGTCGCTGGCCTGCTTGCCGGCCATTGCACCGAGCCATTCCGCCAGCGACGTGATGCCGCTGAACAGCGTGGACGTGATGCGGCTCACGAGCGTATCGACGTTGGTATCGATCGTTGCGATATCCGCACTCACGCTCGCTCCAGCCGGCGCACCGAGCCGAGCATAACTGTCGCCTGATTGCGCGGTGTGCCCGGTCAGCGTGGTCACCGTCGGGATCGTGTTGCCAGTGCCCGCGTAGCCGGTGCCGTCAAAAAATGATTCGGCATTGTCCGCTGCCGTGCTGTCGCCAGAAATCGCTCCAACGTCAA
>Ga0100403_1003366_pt1 | contig 11923 bp, 27 predicted proteins | sample CryGeymet201501t_FD_83663 | JGI IMG/M metagenome (GOLD analysis project Ga0100403, IMG submission 83663) | Groundwater microbial communities from Crystal Geyser aquifers in Utah, USA - Crystal Geyser metaG 2015-01t | ecosystem: Environmental > Aquatic > Deep subsurface > Groundwater | place...
AATTTACAATCTGGGTATTTCATCAATAATTGGAAGAATTCCGATTTTAGTAATAAATCTTGGTATATGTGTTCTGCTCCAACACAATCATTACTTCAAAAATGGTTAAGAGAAGTTCATAATATTGAAGTAAATGCTATACCAACAGGCTTAAAACAATCAAAAAGATATTTACCAAGATTTTGGTTTAGTGGATATGAGTATAATGGTGTTGATTTTGAAACTTACGAAGAAGCATTAGAAAAAGAATTACAAGAAGCACTTAAATTAATTAAATTATGAAAAAATATAAACTAATTAAAGAATATCCAGGTAGTCCTAGATTATATACAGAATTTGAATACTGGACAGATGGGATATCTGAGCAAATTTATAATAAAAGTAATAATCTTTCTTTTATATCTTTAAAAACAGTAAAAGATTATCCTGAATTTTGGGAAGAAGTAATTGAAAAAGATTATGAGATATTGTCTTATTATCAAGAATCAAATGTTTATGGAAAGTATGTATATTATAAGTCTAATGAAAATTGGAATTATATAGAAAAACAGAATTATAAAATTTATTCAATTAAAAGATTATCTGATGGAGAGATGTTTACTGTTGGTGATAGAATTACAGGAACTTTATCTGTAAAAGAACGAACTCATAAATATGTAACTATACAAAAAATTTATTTGAAAAATAATATATTACATATAGGTATAGATACTGGTTTTATTGATATTTCTTTGTGTAATGATTTTGAAAAAATAAATCATTTTAAACAACCAATTTTTCAAACTGAAGATGGTGTTGATATTTTTATAGGTGATATTTCTTTTGGAGTAAATTCTAGTTTTAAATTATCAGAAGTTAAACATATTAATGATTTATATATTTATTCAGATGTAAAAGAATTTTCAACAAAAGAAAAAGCTGAAGAATATATTTTAATGAATAAACCGTGTTTGTCTTTAAATGATGTATTTAAAGTTTATCCTTTATATAAAAAATATTGTAATTCAATGACTAAACATGCTATTGATTTAATAAACTTAGTAAAAAATAAATTATAATATTATTATGACTTAGAATTATAAAATATTAGCACATAAAGAAGGTGAAAATTGGTTTTTTCAAATACATGAGGTTTATTATAATAAAAAAGGCACACCAAATAGCTACACTGCAAATGCTGTAAGTGTAGGTGCTGAAAGTTTAGAAGGTATAAATTGGACATTAGAAAAAATGAAAGAATGGGTTTATTAACACATTCTTTCAATAGATGATTTTCCTAATGAATGGGTATTAATATAAAGCTATATTATGAATACAATAGAATTAACAAAACAAATAATGATGTTAAAATATAAAAAAGAATTTAACATTATTTCCAGAGAACAATTTGAAGAAAATTATCTTTGTCTTTTACATGAAATTACAATTATTCCTGTAAATATGTTAAGGTTTCCTTATAAAATAGGAATGAATTAATTAATAAAAAATAAAATAAAAATGGAAATTAAAAACAGACAACTTGTAGCACAAGCAAAATTCAAATGGATTAATACAATGAAAAAAATCTATCCAGATTTTAATCATAAATTATGGGGAAAAAATAATGAATATAGAATGAAACATCCTCAACCATTAATAAAATAATTTATTATGAATGATAATATTAAACAAAAATTATTAAAACTAAAAGATGATGGTTTAGTTATAATTTGTAATGAACAAGAAGCTAAACAATTATTTAATATGAAATTTCCATATAAAATAAAGGATTTATCAACTCATTCACGTTTTATCTATTCATATAGGGAACAAGGATTTTATTTTAAAGATAGTCCCCATAATACTTTTAGTTCTGCTAAATATTTTTTAGTAACTAAACCATATAGAGATAAAATAGTATATTTTAAAGATTTTTTTAATATTTCTCAAAATTATGAAATATACTAATAACAAGAATTTTTTAATTAATTAATAAATAAATTTTAAACAAAATGAGTACAAAAAAAGTAAAAACAGAAACAATGACAGTAACCAATGAAACTTCATTAATAACTTTAGCAGAAAAGGGCCAAGAAGGTATTCCACAAATGCTAGAAATTATAAAAGATAAAATTGAACAAATTACAAGAGGAGCTGTAATGGAAGAATCCACAAAAGGAAGATGTCTTTCTGGATTTGATGAAATATCTTCGATTAATAGTGTTTGTACACTTATTCAAGCACATTCATCTGTAACAGGAAAAGCAAATGCCTATAAAGTCTCCGCAGAAATATTAGGAATGGATATTAAAAAATATCCTTTTAAATTAGATGATTGTACAGAAAAACAATGGGTAGATGATATTCAAGCAAGAGTGATAATTTTAGATAATCAAAAACAACTCAATAAACTTAGAGCTACACAAAAACTTCTTGAAGAAAATCTTTCTCAAGAAGCTAAATTAAAAAATGATTTAGCTAAAGTAGCAGCAATGCTCACTGATGATACAGCATTAGAATAATAATTAATTTAAAAATGTGGAAAAAGAATGAAGTTTTTTTTCACATTTTTTTTAATATTAAAAAATATGGATTTTAAAATAGGAGATGTAGTTAAATTAAAAAGCAATGGTACTTCCGTTAGTTGTGAGTTAATAGATACAAATAAAAAACATTATGGATCAAAACCAGGAGAAATTATTATTATAAAAGGAATAACTTTTAAAAATGGAAGTGCTAATAAAAATGATCCAAGATATTATGGAGATACTTTTAATGTAAGAGGACAAGATTTAGAATTAATTAAAAGAAATTTAAAAAGTTATGAAATTTATTAAATATGAAAACAAAACAAAATAAAGAGTGGCAAATTGATTCTGATGAAGAGGAACATGAATTAGAATCATATAAAAATGATAAAATTATTTTTAGTAATGGAAATTTTATTTTATTTGATGAAGAAAATATTAATTGGGAATTTGAATAATCATGTTAATTATAATGAATAATTCAATTAATTATATTATTGAAAATAATGAAAATTTTTTTAATAATATAAATGAAAATTATAACATTGAAGGAAAATTTAATTATTTAATATTAAAAGAAAAATTATGACAGAACATACAATATTAGGAGCTTTTCCTGAAAAAGAACTTACATTAATAGAATGGTTTATTAAACACAAAGTGAGCTCATATCATATGTCACTAGATATGGCTATAAACAAAGCATTAAATTCATTAGATGAAACATATTAAATTAAGTAAACAGGAATATTTAACATTAGTTGGAATAAGACTTGGTAAATCCAATGTTGAAATAGCCAATATGTTAGATGTAAATAGAAAAACATCTTCCACATATAAATACAGAATCAAAGAAAAATTAAATGTTGTAGAAGATGTTCAACTTTTAATAAAAGCTAAAGAATTAAATTTAATATCATAGAAATGAATTTAAATAGACATATTTGGGAAGGTTGGACAATTCAAGATTTTATTGATGATTTATCATTTCAATTAGATATGATAATGACTAACAAATCATGGAAAAGTCCTTTGACTTCAAAAAAAGAATTAAAAGTATGGTGTATGGATAATCAACCTTACTATAAAAAACATATACCTGAAGTAGTTAATTATTTTAGTAAAAAATATAATTTAAAATAAAAATGAATATAAATATAAATAGTAGCATAAATCATTTATATGAAGAAGGATTAATTTCATTAAAATGTAAAGAAATCTTAAAATCATTAGATGTTACAGATGTATTTGATATTATGACAACAAAATTTCCAGAACAAGAAGATGTTATTGAAAAAGAAAATTTTTTATTTAGAGAACCTCCATTAATTTATACAAAAAAAGTCAAAAAAGAAATTGATAGATTAATAGACATATTATATACTTCAGAAGAAAATACAATAAATCCTTAAAACAATGAGACAACGAATCAAAAGAACAACATTGGAAACTTCTACAAATAAATTAAGATATATTATATCAAAAAGATTAGTGATAGAAGTTATATTTAATAATTTTTATAATGAAAAAATTTCAGAAAAATGTATAGGAATAAAATAATTTAATTATATTTGTAAAATAAAAGTTCTTTGATTGAAGATAAACGATAATAAAGATTAACAGCCAACAAGCGGTGATGAAACTTGAAAAGGAGCTAACCATAGTAGTTAGTGGATGAAGGGTTGACATACACAGGCAAAACAACTGTAACTGAATTTTATTATTAAACCATTATCAGATGGTTGTGTTTATTGTAAATTATTTTGAAACATTAAAACTCCTATTTAAATATGTGGATGAAGGAGAACCACACAAAGTATCTACTGAAATTTAGGCAAAGAACTTTTTTAATTGGGGCATACATGGAATTGATCATAGCATGTAATTTGTAATAATCAGCCAGAGAGATAACTGTAAACTAAGGTGAATTTTAATTAAATGGCAATTCTGATTTTAGTGTAGTATCTTTAGAAGATGATGCACAAATTGAAGCTAATATGAATTTTGTAAATAACATCTTAAATGATGTTAATACATTTCAATTAGTATAAGCTTAAAATTAAATAAAGATTTTTCAATTAGATTAAATTGAATGGTGGAAGTTGAACTGTAATCAGTCAACCCTTTCTAGCGTAAAGAATTTAAAAAAACGTAAAGCTGTATAAATTATTATAAATAATTATTATGAGACAAGGGTTCGAGTCCCTTATGCTCCACAATTTAGTTTGATTTGTTAAGTTGTTAAAAAGGGAAGAGAAATAGCTCTGTAATATTACATTACAGGGCTTTTCTTTTTTAAAAGAAATTAAAAATTAAAATTATGAAAAATTATACAATTTTTAAAAAAAGAAATGGACAAAGTTTTAAAGCTATAGGTGAAATTTATGCATTAAATTTTATAGAGGCAAAAAAACAATTTGCTAAACAAATGACAGATGATAATTGGAATAAATCTAATAATGTAGTGTGGTTAACAAAAGAAAATGATGGTGTTCAAACTGGTTGGTATGATTTTAATAGTGGTTGTTTATCATATAATGAAAACACCGAAAAATATGACCCTAATGAAGCAAAAAATTTTTTAATGGTAACAGAAAAAAGATATTAAAAAAGGATTTAGATATTGGCAAGAAGATGTATATTCATGGATGATTCATCCAAAAAATAAAATTTATTAAATATGAAAACAATTATAAAAACATCAATAGAAAGTAATAAAGTGATAGAAGTGGCAGAAACTATAGAATATGTACATAGTTTATTAGAAGCTAAAGGAAATTATATTTTATTAAATAAAGTTAATCATAATAGACTATCTTCTCCTATATCGATTAGAAAAACAATGATTAAATTAGTTAGAGAACAATAATTTTAAATTTATTAAATTATGAATGAATTTTTATATTTATGGATGGCAATAATAATAATTTTTATTATTTGGGCTTTAAGAAATTTACAAAAATCTAATAAAAATGAAATTGTTCCATATAAATGTAAAAATACAATTATTTGGGAACCTAAATCTTTAATTTTATATGAGAAAATTAACATTTGGAGAGAAGAAAATAATTTGAAATGGTTATTTCCATGTGATGATATGGTTATATTAGCCAGAACTAGAATTGATTATTGGATAGAAAATGATATTAAAGCCCTAGAATTACATTCTTTATTTGGAATACATAGAACACCATATTTTGATTTAGGGCTTTTAAAAATAGCTGAAAATGCTTCCTATGGGTATGTAAATACAATATTTGAAAAATGGAAATTCAGTGAAGCACATAATAAAAATATGTTAAACCCAGAATGGAAATATATTGGAATAGATATAAAAAAAAATAAACAAGGAATAACATTAGCTTGTTTAATATTAGCTAAATAAATTTATAGTGTATAATTAATTAAAAATTTAAACTTATGTTCAAAATAGGAGAAAAAGTTGTTTGTATAAAACAAGGAAAATGGGAAAATGCTAATAAAAATTCATTAACAGATTTAATTAATCTACCAGATCCTATATATAATAAAATATATACTATTTGTAATATTTTTATATTTAAAAATGCATATTTATATTTTACAGAATTAAATGGTGTAATAGGTTATAATAGTAAAGAATTTAGAAAATTAGATTATGATTTTGTAGAAGATGTAATAAAAAAAATAACAGAAAAACCTATAACAATTTCATAATTTATTATTATCTTTACATAATTAAATTAATGAAAACATATGAATTATATAATAACAAAAAATAAAGAATATTTTAGCAAAATTGGAGAATACAATTTTTGTAATTTAGAAAATATGGTTCTTCCAAATAAAATAGCTCTTGACACTGAAACCACAGGATTATTTGCTAAAGATTGTGATGTCTTTTGTATTCAAATTGGTACAGGAATAAATAATTATATAATTCATATGTATGATAATAATTATGAATTTAAAGATGTTATTTCTTATTTAGAAAATAAAATTTTAGTATTACATAATGCTTTATTTGATTTGGGATTTATGTATAAGTATGGATTTTTTCCAAAAGAAATAAGAGATACTATGTTAGCTAATAAAATATTATACAATGGTGAATTTAAATATTATGAAACAAAAAAAGGAAAAAAATGGCTTCCTGTAAAAAATGATTTTGGTTCTGTTATGGAATCTGAATTAAATATAAAATATGATAAAACAGAACAAAAAAATATTCATTTAGTTAAGTTAAGTCAACCAACAACTATAGAATATTCTTTTAATGATGTAGATAAATTATTATTATTACATAATGTCTTAGAAGAAAAGCTAACAAAAATAAAATCTATAGAAACATATAATCTTCATTGTAGATATATTAAAGCATTAGCTTATATGGAACAATGTGGTCTACCTATTAGTTCAGAAAAATGGAAAGAAAAAATGTTAATTGATTTAGAAAATCAACAAAAATGGAAAGAAAAGATAAAAGAGTATATTTACAATAATGTTCCACAATATAGAAATGGACAACTGGATTTTTTTAAAAATAAAAAAGAAATAACAGTTTCTATAAATAGTCCTTTACAAATGATTCCTGTTTTTAATGCTTTAAATATTAAAACAATTGATAAAGAAGGTAAAGATTCTATTAAAGAAGATGTAATTAGTAAAACAAAACATGAATTTGTTGATTTATGGTTAAATTATCAAGAAGCTAACCATAGAGTGACAACTTTTGGAGAATCTGTATATTCTAAAATTATAAATGATAGAATATATACTAATTTTAATCCTATGGTAGATACAGCTAGATTATCCACTAGACAAGGAAATATTAATTTTTTAAATTTTCCAAAAGATAAAATTACAAGAAAATGTTTTGTTGCAAATGAAGGAAATGAAATGATTGTTTGTGATTGGAGTGGACAAGAAACAGTTATTGCTGCTGATTTAAGTGGTGATGAAGCTATGACAAAAAGTGTTATTAATAATGAAGATTTACATTGTGCTTTTGCTCAAATTATTTTTCCAGAAATAAAAAGTCTTTCTGATGATGAAATTATAGAAAAACATAGTGATAAACGTCAAAATGCCAAAGCTCCTAGATTTTGTTTTCAATATGGAGGAAATGCTTTTACATTGTATGTTAATGAAGGTATTCCATTAAAACGTGCACAGGAAATAGAAAATGGATTTAAAGAACTTCATGAAGGTCTTTATAGTTGGGGAACACAAGTGTATGAACAATCTATTAAAAATGGTTATATTGAATCTGTAGATGGATGGAAATTAAAACTTCCTAAATTTGAAAAATTTATGGAATTAAAATATAAAGTGGAAAAAATTACAAGAGAACAATGGACAATATATTCTGAAGGAAAAAAAGAAACAAAAAGAAGAATAGATTTTATTGAAAATAAAAAAGAATTTATACCATTATATCAAAAAAGTGTAAATTATTATAATTCTCAAAAAAAAATTGTTTCTAATTTTTATAAATTAAAATCTTCTTATCAACGACTTTGTTTAAATAATCCTGTACAAACAAGAGGAGCACATCAATTAAAATTAGCAAAATCTATGTTATTTGATTGGATTGTAGAAAATAATCTTATTTGGAAAATAAAAATTTGTAATAGTGTTCATGATGAGATTATATTAGAAAGTGAAAAACAATATTCTGAATTGGCTAAACAACAATTAGAAAAATGTATGATTGAAGGTGGAAATTATTATTTAAAAACTTTAAAAATAAAAGCAGATGCTCATATAGGAATTTCATGGGGAGATGCTAAAAATTAATATTATTATGGAAAAAATAAATTATTATTTAATAGGAATTATTATAATATTAATTTTTAGTGGATGGCTAGGAAAAAATTATTATAATAAGAAACTAAATATTGCTAAAAATGAAATTAGAACTTTAACTATAAGTAAAGATGAATTATTAAAAATAAATAATGAACAATATAGAAAACTTGTAGGAGATACATTAACACAAAAACAATTAAATAAAATTGTAGATAGTTTAAAAATTAAATTAGAAACTAAACCTAAAATTATAATTAAAACTGTATTTGTTCCTAAAGAACAAGAAAATCCAATAGATGATGTTATAGTTAATAAAGATTCATTAATTATTAATGATTATTATCCCAATAAAGAAAATTATTTTATTGAATATTTAGCTAAAATAAATTTAAATACACAAAAAGGTGTTGGTAAATTTACATTTGTTCCTATAGAATTATCATTGATTATTTCACAAAGAAAAGATGGAATTTATCAATTAGATGCAAAAACACCAAATTGGCTTATTATAAATGACATAAAAGTTCAATCTATTCCTTTATCTGTTCCAAAAATAGATAATTTTGGTTGGATTATTGGTGGAGGATATGGAAAAGATTATAATACATTTGAAAATTATTTTAAAATAAATGTTGGATTTAGATGGTATAAATTATATTTTTTAGGAGGAATTGGTACAAATGGAAATGCTGACGTTAATATAAATTTAGAATTATAAAAAAAACAGATTACAAAGAAAATTGTATAGATTAATTAAAATTAAAAAATTTATTATGAAAAATACAAAAAAAATTAATAGAACTAATATTACCGAACATTTAATTGAATATCAATTAAAAATGGTTGGAAAAACTATTCTTGAAACTTTTGATGATGATAAATGGTTTTTTAATTGGACAATGACACAAGCTCAACATGAAGAATTTAAAGCTTATGCCATTCCATTGTTACAAAAAATATTTAAATTTAGAAAATCTAAAGCCATTCAAACATTTAATTGGTTTAATTTGGGATATGGTTTAAGAATTAAAAACAATTAAATATGAAAAATATTTATATAACAGCAATAATTTTATTAATGTTTGAAAGATTATTTTTTTTAATTTTTATTAATAAAATTTCTTTTGGAAAATATATAATTTCAGTAATATTAACTTTAATATAACAATCAATAAATATATGGAAAAAGTAATAATAGTTATAATTATATTATTAATTATATATAATATATTAGATGATATACAAAATAATGACCCTTTTAATTTTGGATGATTATGACAGATAATAAATTGATAGAACAAGATTGGGAATTTGAATTACAAAAAGATAAAATTTATTTCATAGAAAGACAAAGAGATATAGAACTTTCTTGGCAAGAAAAAGAAAAAAAATTTAGATTACCAGCTAAAATAAGAATATTAAATTTTTTAAAAAATAAAAAACATGAATATACAAATTTTTCATTTTGAAGAAATTATTAAAAAAGGATATTCTTTAGATATAATTTATATTTTAAAATTAATTAAAGAAGAATATGATGTTAAATCAATATATATTAAAAGTGATAAAATTAAAGCGATTTATAAATCATGTATAAGAAAAGGTTTAATTTCTTTAGAAGATAAATTAACATTATTAGGAGAAGAATTATTAAATTTTATTAATATTGATTCTCCTAATATTACAATTAATAAAAAAATAATTAAACATTCATATTTTGATGAATGGTGGGAATGTTTTCCTTCTAATAATAAATTTGAATATAAAGGAATTAATTTTAAACCTACTAGAAGTTTTAGAGTTAGAAAAAATGATTGTAAAATTTTATTTAATAAAATAATAAATGCAAAAAAATTTACAGCAGAACAAATAATTAACGCTACAAAATATGATGTATTATTAAAAAAACAAAATTCTGTAAAAAAAGAAGAAAATCAACTAACATATTTACAAAATACATATACATATCTTTTTCAAGAATCTTTTGAAGGATTTGTAAATTTAATTAAAATAGAAGAAGAAAATAATAATAATATAAAAGGAGTTACAGATGTTTAAAACAATAATAATATTTTATATTATTTTTATAATTTATTTATATAAAGTAAATAAAATCAAATAATACAAAAAAAGTTACTTAAAGGTAAAAGAAAAAGTTTAAAATTTTAGGGTGGATTTTTTAAAATTGAATATTTATATAATGGAGCGTAAAACTCATTCATCGCCTTTGGCGTAGGTGGGAAGTTCATTTAATTACCTGCAATTACTTATAAAAAAATAAAAAAAACAATGAGTAAATTAAACACAAATATTCCATACATAAGATGTTTCGTTAGAAACTCATATTTATTTTCAGACTTTAAAAACAAAGAATTAACAGAATGTTATATTTTTGGGGCAAAGGCAATAATAAATAAACCATTACTATTTCATTGTCAATTAGATAACGGAGCTGTGTTTTGGAGTTTGCCTTTATCAGCATTTTGTCTGAATAAAAATTTTGATATTATCAACGAAAATGAGAACATAAGATTATCTATGTTACAATGGTGGGATATGCAAGGAAATGACATTACAGCAACTGTTTTCACTTATTTACAAGGAGCAGATGTTGATTTAAGAAGAAGAGATAAAAGTTGGATGCGAGGAAAGTATTTATTTACTATTGATGATTATTATGCTGACAATAACTCTTTACCAAGTGGATACGCTATTGATAGTGATAGTAAATGTTTTCATATAGTTAAAGGAAATGATGGAAATATATACGCCTATCCGAATAATTTTTTAAGATGGCATAACTTGAATTTTGTTGATGAGTATGATAAAAATATTATTCCAAAATATAAGCCAATATCTTTAGAAATGAAATGTGAGTATATAAACGAAACGTAACTATTACTTATGACTTTTGAGTATATGAGTAATAAACAATTTAGAATACAAATGTTCAATAAACCGCTAATACCCTGCTTTTGTAAAACCCTTGTTAGCCGTTCGTTCTTTTTCGGTCTGCTATCAAACAACCATCAAATAAAATTATTAAGTAAATAAAATATAAAAAAATGAAATTAACAGAATTAAGATTGTCAAGTTTATTCTATCCAATTGATAGAAGTAATGAAGTCCATTTGTCAATTGAAACGCCTTTTAAAGTTTGTACAATTGGATTTAAGGTAAAAGCAATACCTTATGATAAAGTTCCTGCACAAGTTGAAAAATGGAACGAATTTAATTCTAATGATTTGTCGCCAATTCCACTTACAGAAAAATGGCTTTTAGAATTTGGGTTCAATAAAGATTATAAAAAAGGTTACATAGGCAAAGATTTTTCAAACCAAGATTTTATACTTTCAGAACCTTTTGTAATGGGTGAATGGCAAAAAGGATATGCTTTTGAGTTTACTGCTGGTGGTTGGTCAAAATACAAAGAGTTTAACTATGTTCACAAATTGCAAAACTTTTATTTTGCAATAACTGGAAATGATTTACTAACTGTCGGTGGTCGCTCATAGAATGAAGGCTAACGAAAAGTTTATGGCGTGTTGCGTGAACAGAGAATTAACTTAACAAATAGATAATGAAACATAGTGAAGATATTAAAATGGAAATTGGGGGTAAATTTA
>Ga0100403_1003368_pt1 | contig 11922 bp, 17 predicted proteins | sample CryGeymet201501t_FD_83663 | JGI IMG/M metagenome (GOLD analysis project Ga0100403, IMG submission 83663) | Groundwater microbial communities from Crystal Geyser aquifers in Utah, USA - Crystal Geyser metaG 2015-01t | ecosystem: Environmental > Aquatic > Deep subsurface > Groundwater | place...
ATCTTCGGGGTAAAGCCAAAAGCAAAATTGTTTGTCCAAGCACTTGTTGTAGATGTAGGCATTGTATAGGTTAAAGTGCTAACATTTATAAGTCCAAAACTATCAACATAAGCCTTCCTTGCCGCCTGATTGTCGGTCGTCGGGTTAGAGGCGGGCAAAACAGGGATTGAGCCAAAGGTTTTGATTCCGGCAACTGATTCGTCCCCAGAATTGGCGACTGGCTTAGAAACAAGACCAGATAGATAGCCCAACTCTACCGCAGTCACGGCCGAAACCACGATCACCCCGGATCCGTCCGTCACCAAAGCTCTGCTGACCGTCAAAGCCGCCAGTTTAGAAAGAGCAATCGCCGCCCCGGCCGCAATATCGGCATTAACAAGCAGAGTTCCTAAAGCGTCCGAGTGGTGAGCCCCAAAAACATCAGCCCTTAGATTGTTGTAAGACAGAGCTGTAGCATCTTGCCCTGCTGATACATCGCTTGATTGTGCCATAGTTTAATAAATGAATTTTGAAATGACATACCCTACAAAGGGTAATACCATTTAAAATTTCAAATCTTAATTCTGGATATTTCGACCACTCTTTAATATGATGGGCAATAATTTTCTTGCCCCTATATCCACAAATTTGACAAGTCCAATAATCTCTTTTAAAAACTGATAATTGCCAATTTTTGTATTTTTCACTATTTTTCAATCTTCTATTTTCCAAATCTATCCCACCCTTCCAATTGCCATTATTTTTGCCAGATAATTGAAAACATTTTTTTCCCTTAACCGCCATGCTTTAATTGGTCGTCCGTCAAATACTCCCCCTCCTTTTTGAGGAAGTGCTTTGGCAGATTGGTCTCATTAAAAATATAATCTTTTTTCTTATACTTAGCCCCGACAATTTTGTTTTCAAAACTAATCCTATTCAAAATCCGATAAGCTTCAGCATCATCCAAAACCTCAATTTCAATTGTTAGAATTTCTTTTGCCATATTAGGAAATCGTATAAGTCACATCGACCGTCAAAGTTTCGCTTGTTGTCTTTGTCCAATCAACCGTCACATGGGTAAACAACTTCCCCGAATTGGCCGTCCCCGTCCCATCGATGAAAGTCCCGAACTCCTTGTAAGTCCCAGAAGTTTCGGCTGCCGTATAGAAAAACGAGATATAGGAGATATTATCGCTGTAAGTCGCCGAAGCGACCGTCTTCCTAAAAACCTCAGCTCCCAACTGGGTATCAGCGTTGGCCGGAGGAGTTGTAGAAGTCCCCAGAGCCCCGTAATTGATGATCCCGGTATAAGTCACGGTATTCGCCAGTCTCTGAGCCAAAACCGACCTGCCAACAGTGACAATCAAATTGAATTTCTTTTTATAAATCCTTTTAATTTCTCCTGAAATAGTATCCCTAATCGTCCCAACGATTTCTCCTTTTATCCTTATTGAATTTTTGATTTTTTTTCTCATATTTTTCGACTTTTAAAATTAAATTTTAATACCATTCAAACAGATTCCATTTTGCCGGATTAACGGCATCAGGCATCCATTTGAAAGGCGGAGTTTTCAAAGTCATTTGGATACTTTCTCCGATGCTCGCTGATTCCAAAACATTCTTTACCCCGTATCTGCTGACCGATTCCGCTATCGAAACCGAATCTTCAATCGTCTCGATTTTATCCAAAATTTCATTAGCCGCAATCACGATATTTTTCTTATCTTTCTCCAGCAATCCCGTCATCATATCGATAAAAGTGACATTACCCGAAGCGATCAGGAAAATCTCGTATTCGAACTCATCGGATTTCCTCGTTCTCGAAATGACCCGATTGACCATAAACCATTTATCAATCCCCCGGATATCAGATTGAACCCTGATCTTCTGCCCGGTTCTCAGCCCGACTTTATTCGTCCTGAAAGAAGCCTCCCAGACAGTTTCCCCGAATTTCCTTAAAGCCGCCTTTCCCCTGTTTTTCGCCTCATCTTTTGTCTTGATTGACTTGTCTATTATGGCGAATTCGTATTCCCCATAACTAGCGATGCTCTCCCAGTCCGAAATCTTCGCTATGACCGGAATCCACGGCTTCCCCGAAATCTCGACCGCCACTCCCGAACCCGGCTTGTTATCAGACCTGAACTTGATCTGCTTTTCGTTGAAGTTGTAAAGGCAATCGACGAGATTAGGATCGGTCACGAAATCTGTCCCGATACTCTGCGTCACCCCTCCCTTCTTGACCGTAATCTCGTCCAGAGAATAAGGGAGGTCGAATGTAATCTGTTGCCCGTCAGCCGACCAAATAAAGGTTTCCAAATTCCCCTTGTATTCCCCTCCCCTAATATAGATCGTATTCTTGATTTGCAAAATGTTTTTATTGATTTCCAAACTTCCGAATTTGTAATTCCCCGAAGTGTCATCCAGATTGAAAGGTGCTGTGTTCTGTTCCTCCGAGAAAAAATGGATATCCTTGTCGTAATCCACATACCAGTCATAATCCAGAAGATCGGACAATTGCTGAAGGCATTTTGAAACGAACTCATAATTGAATTTTATCGAGGCGACATTGACCGGAGCCACCACATTGTTGGTCGTGAATCCCGGGCAATAAGTGGTGATGATATCCGAAATTATCGCCGCCGCAGTTTGGTTGGTGTAGCTCTTAATCACCAGCTTTTTGTCCAAAGTATGCGTCCAATCCTTGCATTTAATCTGCCAGCCGATCAGAATCCCACCCCTGATTTCCTCCAAGACCTCCACCACCACCCCTTCAAAGATTTTCGAGGCACCATAAAGAACCGTTATTTTGTCCCCCAGAGCCGGAGCAGTCCTCGCCCCGATTTTCCTGATTTCAAACTGCAATCTGTCGGTTTCTTTTGTTAAAACTTCGACTTTTTCAAAACTTTTCCAGTCTACCCAGCTTGACCTATCGACATCATTTATTTTTAAAACGATTGGCATTTTAAATCCTCAATTGATATTTAATAAGTTTGGCGATCTGGTTCGCGAATTTCTCCGCCATTTCTTCCTCGGTATAAAAAGTTCCTGAAAGATTGATGATGATATCCCCTCCGAATCCTCCTCCCCGGCGAAGCGGGATAATCGCCTCAGGCCCAGCTTCACCGACCATCGCCAATGTCGGTCTCGTCACTATCCCTCCGAATTGGAATCCCGGTATCTTCCCAACTATCTCTCCCACTTTCGCCCCTGCCTCTTTGAAAGGAGTGGTAATCTTCTTTCCGATATTTTCCAAAGTATCAATGAATCCTCTTAATTTATCTTCTATCCACCCGATTGCTTCCCAAAATCTGTCTCTCAACCAGTTAAATTTATTGACTAACCAATCCGCCACTATCCCGAATGCCCATTTAATATCCTCCCATCCGCCTTTCCAGAGAAGCACAAAGACCCCAATCCAAGCCCCAAGAGCCACGCCGGCCGCCAAAAGGAGGCCGAGAGCCGCCACTTTCGCCAAAACAATCCCAATTCCCGCTATCATCGCCACAACAAACACCCCCATCAGAAACGAACTTATGATGGTGATTATCCCCTTATACTTTTCCAGCACAGTATTCAATCCGCCTTGCTCTCTTATCCATCCGACAACTTTATCTCTAATCCAAACTACTGCATCTCTAAAGCCCAGACTCTTCCCGATTGCTTCCAAAACCTCTCCTCCATAAGTTTTCAAAACATCTCTCGCCCCCTTCATCGTTTCAGTGTAAGCTCCCGCCTGTCCCCCGACTTTCTGCAAAACCGCAGCCAAAATAGTTTCCTTTGAAGCGTGCTCATCGACTTCGATCCCAAACTGCTTTAGCATCCGACTATTCCCCTGAAATGCCAAAATTAAAGCCACTGCCGCCTCCTCCAGCCCGATCCCCTTAAACCTCGCCAAATCCATCGCCGCTTGCAATCCCCCCATCGCCAAATTGATATTTCCCGTCGCCGACAATAATCTTACTAAAACCATTGCCGCTTCTTCATTAGAAAACCCGAAATCCAATGCCCGATCAGCCGCTTCTAAAAGTTCCTCTCGATATTGCTGTAATGCCGGAGGCAAAGTTTTAATCATCGCCTCAAATCTCGCCATCTGCACCTCGCTTTCCCCGAAGGCATCGATTGCCTTCCACATCGTCGCCCCAGCCATTGCCGCCAGAGCCCCAGCCATAATTCCAGCCGACCAACCAGCACCCTTCAACCCGACATCAAGATTCTTGACTTCATCAGTCAATCTTCCCATTTCTCTTGTCGCCTCATCTTTTAACTTGACCAATATCTCTAATTTTGATGTTGCTTCCGCCATTTACTTTTTTTTATTGATTTGATATTATCGATTTAATGAACCTTTCCGAACTCTCTAAAAAACCAATAACTCTCAAGCAAGGATTGAAATATACATTTCTTCTTATCGGTCTTGCTTTTATTCTTTCTTGGATTTTTGTGAGTTTAAAATTGGATGAACTCATTAACAGATTACTTTATTCATTTTTGTCGTCTTTGCTAAAAATCCAATAATCCAATTATTGATTTTTTCCTTTTTCCCGCCTTTTTATTTCTTCCCCTTCTGCTTTTATTTTCTCGACAATCAATTCCACAAACCAAGCCGGCTGTTCCAGATATTCCTGAAAAGTCCATCCAAATTTCTCACAGATTTCTGCTATTAAAATTTCCTCTGGTAAAGAACCTTCTCTAATCGCCAAGAAACGTTGATAATTATAGATTATCTCGTTTTTTTTTCCTCAAATTCCTTCTCCCTCGTCACCTTATTGATTTCCTCTAAAATGAAATCGTATTCCTCTACCGGCAATTCCAAAAGTCTCGCCAAGATATTTTCACTTGACCCATCAAATGAAATCACAGTCAATTCGATTGCTTTGTTTTCTGCCTCATCCAAAATCGCTCCGGAAATCTTTTGAATCTGCGGTTGCCCTTCCTTAACCTCTACTTCCATCGATTTCAAAAATATCGACCTCAATTGCCTTTTTTCTCCGGCTGTTAGATAAGTTTTCAGCTCCACCACTTTCCCAGAGGAAGTGGTGATTTTTTTTGTTTCTCTTTCCATATTTTTAATAACTGGTTGCCGTATTAGTCAGCACGCAGTTAAATAACTTACTATCACTGAGAGAATAAAAAGCCTTAAATGCTAATGTCTGTTTCACCAGATCTCCTATTGGAGTCGCCCTCGTTATCTCACTAAATTTCACTTTCGCCAGATCAATCTTCAGTTCCGGATTAGAACTCGCTCCAATCGTCACCGAAGTATTTATGATATCAAACCTTAAAGCCTTTGCCGTATCTCCCAAAGTCGCTGTTTTGAAAGTCGCCTCATCATCAAACAAAGCCTCGATAGTCCCGGTGCAGACAAACTGCTTATTAAGGATATCAGCCGGATCAACCGAACCCAGAACATCATCTATTTCCAGATTTTTCTCAAACCTCAAAGTAGCTGACTTAATCACAACCGCTCCAGCCGCATCCAAACCAGCCAAGTTAGTCGCCATTTTGAAAGTGAAATCATGCGGTCTGAATGAGTTTTCCGCCGTATAAGTAGCGGTCAAAGTGGCAGTCGCTCCCTTCTTTGATTTGAAATTGGCAGTAAAAGTAATGAACTTCCCCCTCTCATACCGAATCTCCAAACTCTCGATCATCGCCAAAGCAAACTGATAATCCTGCCACGGGTCGTCGATTCCCAAAGTCAAAGAGGGATGCTGAGCCGAACCGAGTAAGCTGAAAGTGTGATTGTAAGCAGTTGTTTCCTTCACCGCTGAAGCGACCGAACCAAACAAAGCCAGCAATATCAAACCGAAGCTCTTATCCTTGATGTCCCCTCCAAAAGAACCCTCAGCCCATTTCTTGACGATTTCCGCACCAACAGAATCAGCTATTACCCCCACCGAACTTTCCTCGATCGCCTGCTCGATTTTCTCCTGCCAATCCAGCTCGGTTTTGAAAAGCCAGTAAGTAGCGGCAATTGCTGTCCCTCTGGTAGTTTCCTTTCCGATTCCTAAATTAACTAATCTTCCAATTGCTTTTGTTGGCATAAAATTTATTTCTTTTCTTTAAATTTTTTATACTTTTCCTCCGCCTCGCCTAAAGACGAAGCCTGACAACTAAATTCAGGCACCCCATCCTGAGGCGGAAAGAAGTAAGTTTCTTCGACCTTTGATTTTGTTTTTTCCTCTCTCTGCATTTTATCTTTGTAATTCTTCATTGCCATAAATTTTTAAGTAAGCGTTATCACCTTATGACATTTCAAAGTGACAACCGCCACCGCTATCATCTTATTTCTCCTCGCGAAATCCGAGAACCCGGCGAAAGACGGCTCGACCCAATCAGCCGCCCCTCCCAGATCCTGATAATTATCAAAAGTATTCAGAACAGTATCTACCACCTTCCTCAAACTCTCATAAGCCTTACTAATCCCTCCGGCTTCCTCGACCCCTTGATAAATATAAATCTCGTAGGCAAAAACCCTCATATTTTCCTTCGTCGAAAGGTAATCCGCCTCGTTCCCCGATTCAATCAATTCCGCCACCGGAAACTTCGCAAACTCGTGCTCCAAAGGATTTATCTTCTCCCCATAAACTTCCTGCAAAGTCGCAGTTTTCAAAGTTTCCAATTTGGTTTTTATCGCATTATGGATTGAGTAAAAGCTCATATTTTCGTAATCTCTTTTAAAATGTTATCTCCAGCTGTTTTGAAATGTTTTGTGATGTTTGGTTGAGCCATCCTAACCATTCTCTCCAAAAACCTGTTCGCCGTCGTCCCCGGATGCTGAACCCTCCTGACCGGATGCGGAGCCCCTTCCCAATAAAGAGCCATCTTAACTCTTGGCAAAATCAGGTGCGGTCTTGTCCCTTCGTGAACATAGATAGCATATTTCGCAGTCGGCCAGACCCTCGCAAACAACCTCCCGATTGCCACCTGAAAGCTCTGCGTCAATCTTCCAGTCCTCCAAGGCACAACCCCTCTCCTCGCCACTTTATGCAATTCCGCTCCCGAAGCCTCGATTGCTTTCTGCAACCATCTTTCCGAGATCGCCGGATACCTTTTAAGATTGAAAATTAACTCCTTTAAATTTAAAATCTCGACTTCAAAAACTGGCATATTTATCCAAAAATTATTCTTCGATATCTCGCCAGAACTGACTTGTCTTCTTCCTCCAAATGGTCAAACCAGTTAATCGTCGCATCCCCGATAGTTTCTCCTGACTTCCCGACTTCCTCTCTTTTCTTGAATTCCTTGACCACCAACCTTTCAGCCAGATTTGAAACATCAAAAGGCAAATTGTGTTTCGTCGCATCTGTCTCGTTGGCAAAATCAATCTTATAGCCGGCGGAATAAGTCGCCCTGATATTCCTGAACCCTCTCGGCAAAGTCCCTAAAATATAAACCATCCCTTCCTTATCCAGTAATTGATATTCTTCCGTGCTGAAATTCGTCCAAGAGGGCGAGCTGATCGTCCCCCCGTTATATTGGAAAGAAATCAAAGCAGAAACCGGCGCGTGCTTCAGAATCAGAAACTTCTTTTTCCCTTCATCAATTTTTGCCGGCTTTGATCCGTCGTGAATCTCATTTGTATAAGTCGTTTCCTTAAATCTTCTTCCTTCGCATTGCCCTTCGATCCAATTAGTGATCCCGTTGATCAACTGCTCCAGTAAAATATCAAAACCAGTTTCAGTTATCCCTAACCGATTTTTGACCCTATCTAAATTTGTTAACGCATGACCAATAATAGGCATAGATTCGACTTTTTACCGTTAAATCGACCCCACAGGAACCCCTGTGGCACTACTTCGACTTCAGAGCCGATATGAACTACCTCTCTGGCACAAGCCCCCACAAGGAAGGGGCTCCCTGCCAGAAAGCTAATCAAATTTAAGCATTAACCGGTTCTCTGAAAGCTCTGCCTAACAAAATCTCAACTCCGAACGCAAATGAAGGACTAGTTCCGGCAATAGTGCCGACCACCTTCAGATATCTCTGTCTGGAAGTTCCTAATCCTTCGATTCTCAAAATTTGAGAATTATCAGTTGCCGTCACCTGTGTGAAAGTTGCACCTGAAATATCGGTATAAGTTCCGCCGGAAGTGGCACATTCCTGAACCTTTACATCCAAAGTCGGAGTAGTCCCAGAAACAGTGCCGACCTCCAGAACAACTGCCGCAGAATTATATCCTTTCGTATCAACAGCCGATCCAGTTTGAGTAGCAGTTGCAGTCACCGGTCTAATCGTAAACAGAGCCTTTATCGCATCATAAACGCTTCTCATTTTAATTTTGAAAACCTAATTATTATTTCTTAGGTTTCCTACCTTGCTTTCGGGGCTTGACAGCCGAACCAGCCTCGACCTTTTTGCCGGTTGCGGTCGCAACCTCGATGACCGGCTCCAAATACTCACTGCCGAAAGCCTTAAACTCATCGTCAGTCAATTCGACAATTTCCCCAATTTCTCTCCTCCCATACCAAGCAATAGGTGATTTGACTTTGTATTTTTTCTTTTCCATGAAATTGATAAAAATTACTTTTCAAAAATTAAACTACTCGACCTTGAAACTGAGGAATCGGGGGAGCGATCCTCAGTCCAAAAATCTTTGCCTCAAAACTCAGCTTTAGGAAGCCGCAGTCTTGATATTGACAAAAGCCGCTGGCAACCCAATCGCTAAAGCGTGTCGTTGCTTATAAACCAAACCAGTCTGATCTGCCAAAGCGATTTCCTTTCCGCCAAAACTTCCGGACTGATACTGAGCAACCCTCAATTCTCCCTTATCTCCGTAAGCCAAAGCCTTGAAGTTCCCAAACACACCGAAGATCGTAGATACCGCATCAGCAGTCATCCCAAGCAGATGCTTACAAGTGAAAACCGGATAACCAGCCATCGCACCAACAGGTTTCGCTCCTCCAATCTTTCCAGCATAAGCTGTCAAGATATCAACGGTAGGAGCTCCAGCCAATGCCAAGATATACTGGTTTGCCGCATCTTTCGCCTGTCTGATCTTCGCCCAGACCGTTCTGTTGAAAACCCAAATTGCACCATCCAAAACAGATTCCTCTAAATTCCCAATCACATCTGAGGCATGAGCCACAGGATCAAAGTTAGCGAATGAGGTCTTACCAGTTGGCATCGTATAAACGGTGACATCCCCATCAGTAGTAATCCCGACAAAAGGAGCACCAGTCCCAACCAAACCTTCCTTATCAATTCTGTTAGCTAAAGCCTCAGCACCAAGAGCCAACAGCCAATCGGCTAAATTGACCCCAGCATCAGCCAGCAAATCATTTCCGACCACGAAAGCCAATTGCCATTTCTTAGTAATCAGTCTTGCCTGCTTAAAGGTGATTCCAGTCACAGAACCAGCCGCATCAATCCCAAGATATTCTCCCTCCAAGAAAGCACCGGTATAAGCCGGAATATCCTTCTCGTCAGTTCCCATCGGCCATTTCTGGGCTTGGCTCAAAACCAGACCCACCGAAGCCGCGATCCTTAAAATGGCGTCAGCGACTTCCTTCGCCACCAGATAACCTCCCCTGCTGTCCTGCTCCTCAATCAATGCCTCATTAGCTTTAGTCCTGATATTCAAAGCGGCCTTGACCGTATCAACGAATTTCAGCTTCTGTTCTTCAGAAAGCCCAGACCGATCCTGTCCGGTGAACATCCTTTCGATTCTCATCTGCTCGACGATTTTTCTGGTTTCCTGAGCGGCAACATCACCGACCACAACTTTTAACTTTTCCTCGAAAATCTTATCAACAACCGAAGCAAACTTCTCTTCGTTCTTTTTTCCGAATTCTTCAAGAATTTTCTCTAAAATTTTTTCGTCCATTTTTAGTTTTTTGAGGATCGGATTTTTTCCTTTGTTTTTCTTAATCCGTCCTCAATAATTTTATCTACTTTCTGCAAGATTTGGCGAAGGAAAATATAATCTTCCAACTCCTCTAACCCTGCAGGTGCTCGACCAAGATTCGTCCCATCCCCGGACTTGTCACCCTGAGGTTTTTTGTTCCCCAAGGCGGCAATTGATTTTTTTTGACTTAATAACTCAATAATATTTCTTGAATGCGCCACAATCGCCGCATCTATTTCAGTTTGAAGTTTCGTCAATTCCGCCCCGACTTTAACAGCCAGATCTTCCTCATCCTGCTTTTCCGCTTTTTTATGCTCCTTCACCCACGCTTCAGCTTCACTCAAAGTCCATTTCTCCTTATCAAAGAGGTATCGCTGGACTTCTGTCCCGATTTTACATTTGCCTCCCCCATACTCTCCCTTTTTGCAACCGACAGTTGCCTTGATTCCTTCATCTTTTGAAATATCAATTGTCCTGAAAGAATCGGGATCAAAATAGTCCGGATCCTTGATTCTGATAATAATGTATTCTCCCTCTGTTTCAGGTTCGGGTTTAGTCCCTTTTTTCGGCATACAAACCATCTCGCCATTTTCGTCTGCGTGATATTCTCCTTCAGTCCCATCAGCCATCTCGCAAGTATCACCCTCTTTCGGTTCTTCTTTTACCGGCACGATTATCCCTTTCGTGATTAAAACTTCCGTATCAATCCCCGAATTTCTTAAAGTTGATAAAGCGAATGGATTAGCCGGCACCGGCACAAAAGACCATTCCAGCAATTCCGCTCTTAAAATATTATTGTCCTTCCTTTCCTTCTCCAAAAACCCGACCGAAGTCGCCCTCTGAATCCCCAGATCATAAAGTTTCCTGACCTGTTGAGCAAAGGGGTTAGCGTCCTCCGGCGCAAACTTCCCCGAAGCCACCAGTTTTCCTTCCTTAATTTCGATATTTTCCGTCAGCCCGATCGGCAATCCAATATAATCATGCGCCCACAAGACAACCGGATTGGACTTATAAAACTCCAAATCCCAGCCATCAGAATTTATGACTTCGCCCATCCTATCCAGATCGCCCGTTGAGATGACAACCTCAAACTTGCCCGAATCTTGAGCATCCTTGATTTTGGCAATCATTTCCTGAACTTCTTTTGTCTTTAACTGATTCAAGATTTTTTCCTTGATTTCCTCGCTTAATTTTTGAAAAGTAATTTTTAATTCCATTTTTTTATTCGCTGTTATTTTTAACTTTGCTCGACCTTTTAAAATTATTTTGGTAATTCCGGTTCGACTATGATTACAATATCCGGAAATGTTAAGATTTGATTTGATGTGAAAGTGACCTCGATCTCGGCGTAATGCCTCCCCACCTTATCGAAATCCGTTGCCGCCACCGCATATTTGCACTTCCCCTCCGTCCCACTAACAATCGACATCGTCCCCTCAAATTTCAAAGCCGAAGACCCGATCTGCTGAACTTTCAATTTGATCGTCGATCCGGTCAAATCAATCGCCATCCCACCCGAATCCTGCAGAGTGAAATTCAGATCATATAATTTATCGTTTTGAATTACTTTTATTTCCGTCATATTTTTTGCTTTAAAATATAGCTTTTGCTCTAACCTTTTATTGTAAATGCCTTGATTCTATCCAGTATCGTCTTTGAGATCGGCAACCGGCACATCAGTTTGACAAACGGCCTCAAAAATCCCCGAATGAACTGCCCGACCAAACTGGCAATCGAAACCTCTATCGCTGTTAATGTTTTGAACAATCCCTTTGTTAAAGAAATCACCGAGCTTTCCACGACCGATAATGCCCGATAGAAACTCTTGGCCAGTCCCATCGTCGCTATCGAGATCTCCGCCACTTCCATCGTCACATAATACACTACTCCCCCGATTTTATTCGCTATCAATCCGGCAACAGAAATAACAGTTGAACTCAACACCCGATAAAATGTTTTGACTAAGCTCATCGCCGGCACCGAGATTTCTGTCGTCGCCAAACTCCTAAAAAATGATACCACTTTGCCCAATCCCACAATGCTTGTCTCAACCACTGCTAAAGATTTCAACCAAGTAATAATTTTTGAAATAGTTACCA
>Ga0100403_1003369_pt1 | contig 11920 bp, 16 predicted proteins | sample CryGeymet201501t_FD_83663 | JGI IMG/M metagenome (GOLD analysis project Ga0100403, IMG submission 83663) | Groundwater microbial communities from Crystal Geyser aquifers in Utah, USA - Crystal Geyser metaG 2015-01t | ecosystem: Environmental > Aquatic > Deep subsurface > Groundwater | place...
GACGTGCTTTCGCATTTTTCAGCGTTCGCACTGCCTTGCGCACCTCCGTTGCGGTGATGAGGTCGGTGGTGGTGATACCAGCACGCGACGTATCGCCGATGTAGGTGACCACTGTACCTGCTGCAAGAACGTCACGCGTGAGCTGGTCAAGCGTGTCGCCCATTTGGTCGCCGAGGATTTCGGCTGCCTCAACGAGCACAGGGTCTTTGCTCTCGTAATCAATCACGTCAGTGATTGTGATGTAGTCACCGTACTGCGCGACTGCGGCAGTGATGTCCGTTACGGACAGCTGGCTGCCAGTAGGGGTAATCCCCTCTGAAAGTGCTGTGGTCGCAGCAGAGAGGTTACCGTAGCGTCGGAACTTAATGGTGTTCGTACCGCCGTTGCGCGGGATGTCCCGCACCTGCGCAAACTTTGTGTGAACAAAGAGTGCGACTGCGCGGTAAAGCAAAGTCCTGTCATAGAACTCTGTGTTTTCCCGCGAGATTTGTGACCGTGTTGTGTTTGCCATTTTTTTGGTCGATTAGTAATGTTTCCAATAAAGTGTGAGGATAGTGTCTTTTTAGCGATTTCGCGGTGCAGTTTTCACTGCATCGAGCTCCTTGCCAAAGTCATCGAGCGGCATATCTTTGTAGGATTTGCTGCCCTCGCCTGCTGATGGTTGCCCACCGCCAGTACGAGTTTTCTTGGCTTTAGCATCGGCTGCGGCTTTGCGCTTTGCGCCTAGTGCCAGCAGTTTGTCCCCTGCCACCTCGTAAAAGATGGATTTGACGGGTACATTCTGGCGACTTGGGTGCATTGCCCATTTCCGCACTTTCGCCTCAAAGGGTTTGAAATCGGGGTTTGAGCCGAGAAACTCTTGGATTTCTCCATTGATTTCCTGCTCCTGCTGTTGTTTGAGGAACGGAGCAAGTTGCTTGCTCACTTCCTTTGCAACATCATTCTGCTTGCCTCCTTTGCCGTCGTCACCCTCGTCGTCGGCATCGTTGTCAGCAGATTTGCCCGATTTGTTTGCAGATTTATCAGCTTTCGCTTTCTCCTGCTTGCGCCAAGCTGCCCATTCGGCATTTGACGCACCTGCCTTTGGCTTCCGCATAGGCGGCTCCTCGTCGGAGTCATCCTCTGCGTCATCGCCATCAGCGTCGGCGGTGTCGTCGTCAGCAGTGTCGGAACTCGATGTGTCGTCGGAGTTGCCCTCGCTGTCGTCGTCATCGCCATCCTCTGCATCGTCGTCGTCGCTGTCACCAGCGTCGTCGTCGGCTGCATCGTCGGCATCAGTATTTTCAGAGGTATCTGCCTCGTCCTCTGTCGTGGTGTCGTCGGTATCGCCCTCGGCATTGTCAGTGTCTCGAACGTCCTCGTCACCAGTGTTGTTGTCTCCCATAGGTTGTTTTTTTGGTTAGCTCCAACAAAGAAAGAAATGGGGTAAAACTTTCTCTGCGGGAATGTCTCACAGAGTGACTAGCTCTGTGGTGAGCCCGACACGGGCTCAACGATGGTGGGGATGAGCGGAGCAAAGGAAATCGCCAATCCCAAGACACTATCCTCACCATCGTTGAGCTCGCCTCAAAGCTCGCGGATTTTATGAATTGTCAAAGAACACTCACTCGTCCGAAAGGACGCGTGCCATCGGGGCACCCACCTCTGCCCCATTGCCACGGAGCTGCTTGCTCTCCGTAGCGTATGGGTCGTAGGTGGGTACCTCCATACCACCTTGCTTTTTGAACATGGCAATCAAGGCATCTGGTTTTTCAACCAGCTCCTTGAGGTAGCCACGCTTCATGCGCGCATCATCCACTTCCTCATTCGATAGTTTCTCGTTTGAGAGTGGGTCAACCTTTGTGATGATTGCCTCCTCAAGCACCGCCATGTTGCCCTCCAAAATCTGCTTCATGAGCAGCCAACCAGAGGTGTTTTTCATGACCTCAATGTGCTCAATGAGCTCGTTCGCCTGCATCTGATTTTTGATGTGCAGGTCGAACTTGGAGTGCTGCGTGAAATCCACCCGCTCCTTTGCAGCTTTCTTTGTTGTCTTTTTTGCTGTGGTTTTCTTAGTAGACATACATTTAGCGGGTTACTGATACTGGCAATGCTCGACCTCGGAACGCGCCCTCAACCTCTGGCGGGTTTACGGGCGTGCCGTCCTGCACCTTTTCGTCAGCCACACCACCATTTTCCTGCTGTGGTTGCTGTGGGAACAGGTCGGGGCGTGCCTGCTGCAACATCAACGCACGTTTGTGAGCATTGATGTGCGCGAACTTGGCAGGGGTGTCCTCCATCTTGTTGTGGATTTGCATGTGCGTGTAGTGGTCATCAGTCGGCAGTACCTCAACCTTTTCGTTGTTGCGCAACATGATGTTCTCCTCCTCGGCACGCATCTCCTCGATGGTTGGTGGCAAGAGACGCTCAACCATATCTTTCTTGAGCCCCATGAGCTTGCCGAGGTGACGCAATGCAAAGAGGAGCTGTGCGTTTGGTGCGCTCGCCAGATAGGTCATGTACGACTGGAACTGTTGCATCTCATTGAACCGTCGCGCTTCGGTCAAAATGCGGCTCTCAATCTTTACATCTGGGTCAGTGTGCGCGATGAGATTTTCACGGGTGAATGGTCGCCATTGTGCGCCAAGAGCACCAGTGATGCGCACGGTCTTTTCGTCAATCTTGTCCTCAAAGTGCTCTTTGTAGAGGCGATACCATTGTTTCCAAAAACGCTTTTCGCTCCATCCAAAAATCTTTGCAGAGAGTGAGTATCGGGCATCCGACCCTTGACTAACGAGAGCATCACGAGTAGCGGTGCCGTCTTTGCTTGGTCGTGCACCCTGTCGCGTCTCTGGTGACGCTGTGGCACCCTCTGCGCCATTTGAGAGGGTCTCCAATATCCATTGCACATCCTGTTTGATTTGGTCTTTCTGCATCGGTACGACTGCGCCGTTCGGGTTGCCTTGTACACCGATGAACTTGTTGAACTCAAAATTGAGGTCGTTTCTGTTTTTGATGAGCGTTTCGTTGTACAAGTACATCGGATGCAGTGCCGCTTTCACACCTTTGAGTGCGAGATTAGTTGCCACTGCACGACCACGCTGCTTGTCCTCAACCAAGTCGGGTACAGAGACACCATCCCAGCTGTTTGGCATTGGGTAGATAACGCGGTCAATGATGGGAATGTCGAGCGTGTCAAACTCGTGGTATCGCACGACGGTCTTGCGGTCATCTGCGAGCGTCACGAAAACCCGCTTGCCCTTGTACATGGTGAACCATTCGAGCAATCGGTGTGAGGTATTTTCTCCCTTGAGAGCGGAGAACTTTGAAATGTCGGAGAGCCCTGCTGCCTCTGCCATGATGCGCATGTTCTCGTCAACGAGTGAGCGGGTGCTGGTGTTTGAGGTCTTGAGGTTTGAATAATTGAAATATACGCCGAGCTCATCCATCTCGTTCTTGGTCATGCGCACTTCGCGTCCGAGGAAACGTGCGGCACCGCGTCGCTTCTTGTCGCCGTTGACGCTTGAGGCATAGGGGTCGCGTAATACCGTCATCACGTTCCATACCTCTGGCACGGGCACCATTGCCTCGCGGTCAAACTCCATGAACGCCATGAGTGAGCGACCAAAAAACATTGCCTCCCAGTCCCACTCGTAATCGAGCACGTCCTTTTCCATTTCGTCGTAGTCGTACTCGGCGGTGATGTCAAGGTTTTCTGCAACCTCCTCGTCACCTGTCTCGCGTGGTCGGAACGCAGCAGAGAGCTGGTCAGCATAGAGCGCAGAGAGAACTGTTTGAAAAATAGTGAACAGCGTGTTGTCGCCAACAGCGTCCTTATCGCGTTTCTGGTTATTGTAGAGCTTCAAGCGTAGTGCCCACTCATCCCACTTGGGTTTGATGAACCACCAAGCCATGTTGTACTCGGTTTGCACTTGCTCAATGAGCTCTGAAAAATCACGATTGGATAAATCGTCGGGGTCGTCGTCGCCACCCTCAACTTGCTCGGTACCGTCATCATTGAGTTGGCGTGCGCGCTTTGCATCCGTCGGCTTGGACGGCTTTTTGTCTGCCACGCGCTTTGTTGGCTTCGTGGCTTTCATCTTTGCTTTTGTGCCTGTGCGGATGTCTGCCATGATGATTTTTATTTACCGAACGCTCGCTTGCGGAGCATGTCGTGTCGTTTCTTGGTCTCTGGGTAGAGCTTCTCGTAGTTTTCGACACTGCCAAAACCTCTCGAAATATCATCGAGCTCCTTTGCTGCGTCAGCTTTGCTCTTGCGCTCTAGTGCACGAGGAATAGCGGTGACAGCTTTCTTGCCAACGCTTTTGATGCGCTCTAGTGTATTGCCAAAACTGTGCATTGCTTTATCAATGCCAGTGTATTCGAGCTCTTTTTTTCCGCGGGTGTATTTTATCGCCATACTTGAAAGTTGATTGGGCTTGTAAGTTGGCGATTTTTTGCCCTGTGCTTGGTGCTACATCATGGTTTCTGTTTCGGGCTGTCCCCGTCAAGTAAGTAGTCAACGGTTGCCTCGGCAGTGTTGAGCAGATACTTGGTCACGTCCGTGAGCTGTTTTTCCGTGTAGTCCCTGCCGAGCAACGATTGCAGAGGACGTTTGGTGACCACCATGTGGGTGGTGTACAGCTCACCATTGGCAATGACGAGGTACTCGAAAATGTTATGAAAATTGCGGATGTACACCTTGCATCCTCTGTACTCCACCGCTTTTAGTGTTTTGATGTCGTTGTCCATGTGAGATTGGCGATACTCACATTATACAACAACAAGCAACCGCTTGCACCACGATACTCTGTGGATAACGCATGGATACCCTATGCGTAGGGGTCGTCACTTCCAAACACCGAGGTGCCTTGCCCACCACTCACTGGCTTCACGAACTCCACGAACTGGTGCTCACTGATGAGCCCACGTCCGAGGTTTTCTATCATGTGGTCGTCTTTGTCGATTGGTTTCTCTTTGCGGTCATGTTTGTCTGCCGTCTTGCCTGTGTACTCGTCCCAGCGGTAGTGCTCCATTTCCCAGATGGTGCGCTCGCAACAGTCAAAAATGTAGAGCTCTGGTGCTTTGAGAAACACACCGTTGTGCTCTTGGTAGTTGAGTGCGGTTTCGATACGCTTGTCCGCAGCACGTCTCTGCTTTGGCGCGGGTAGGTAGGTGAGCCCCTCGTCAGAAAGAACATCGGAAAGGTTTGGCTCATCCTCGTGGTGCTGGTCACGGTTGAACGCCCACGGGTCAATCCATCGTCCATATACCCTGTAATTGCTCGCCTTACGCCGTATTTTGTCCGCTAGGTCGCGTGTATCCTCTGGCTTGGTGTAGAGCTCATCCACGACGTATTTGGTGCCCTTGCGGTCAACAGCGAGCCACAGGACGGCATCTGGGTTGCGTGGGTGTGGGTCGAGGTACTCGTATACCACAAAATCCCGCTCGTTGATTTCAAACGGTTTGATGACGTGTATTTGTCTTGAAAATCTTTTGAACACAAGCCCGACGAGATGTTGAAACTTCCCATAAATACGCGCCTGCCGTTCGTCCTCTGGGTACTCGGCGACCATCTGCACAATGTGGTCGTGCTCCAAGTGCCCGCGAACTCCGTGCTGTTTGCACGCGCTCTCAACGTCGGCAGTAACGTGGTACACGTTGCGCGTGACCTTTACGGGCTCCTCGCCCTCACGCAGCTGTACCTCAACCTCCACCTCACCTTTGGCGAACATGTCGTACAAGTGCGCAGAGCCAGAGATTGGGGTGGCGGTTATGATAATGATACCACCTCGTCGCATACGAGCGATGGTGGCTTTGAGGATTGCATCTGGTGGCGGCTCGTCGAACCATGCCCAGCCGAGGGTCACACCCTCAAACTCCTCTGGGTCTTGGTTGTACGTCATGATGTCAAACTCCCAGTTGCCTTTCTTGCCACCATTGACCTCCCACTGGCTCTCGTAGTGCTTGCCGCCCTTTGAGGTGGCGTATTTGCCCTGTGGGAACCACTGCTTGAGCTGGCTGATGACGTTGGTATCCACGAGTGCACTGTCGGTCACGATACGACCCTTTTGCATGTATGGAAAATTGTTGAAAATGCCGTGGTTGAACCACTTGTTGTCGGTCTCAAACATGAGGTTGGCAAGCATATTTGCCGCAGCTGCGGTCTTGCCCACACCGTTGGCAGCCGAGAGGAACAGTATGAAATAATCGCCAGAGCCAAAGGCGTTGATATAGTCCTCAATGACCCCATTGGGCTCGTAGTAGCGGTACTTTTCGTACCGTAGGCGGCGCAGCTCCTCCTCCTCAATAGCACGCAAACGCTCCGCTTTTTCTTGCGCCTCAATCTCTGCTTTTAGTTTTTCCTCTGCTGTTGTACTCATGATGATGTTTCATGTGAAACTGCCTCTTTGAGCATGTGTGGGTGCTCATAGACGTTGCCCACGACGGTCTGCCCCATCACGGGAAAGTTGCCTATCGGTGACATGACTGGCGGGTTGGGGATGTAGAGGAACCACTTGCCCTCCACTTTGTTCCACTGCATGTACCCACGCGCTGGGAGCATAGAGCCAAACTCGGTCATCACGCCAGCATCAATGATGTCGCCCTCCCATATCTTGGTGCCGTCGTCAGTGTTCATGCCCGTCTCGTACATGACCACCACGTTTTGGAGCTTGGCTATCGTCATCCCGCCCTTGACTTGGATGGGGTCGCCTGCCACCGTGAGAAAAACCCCCATCTTGCTCAAGTCCTTTGGATAGAGCATCCGACTGGTGGTTTTATCGTATATGCGGCAAGCTCGTGCAATCATCGGAAATGTATGTTTTTACCATCAAAGTGCTCACACTCGTGCTGGATGATGTGTGCTTTCAAGCCCTCCACCCAGCCCTCAAAGGTCTCGACCTTTCGCATACCGAGCAGGTTTTTGCCCACCCACTGGTAGCGTACCTTGACCGTGTAGCATCGCTTCATGTTGCGCTCGCTTCGATGCGGGAATGACATGCAACCCTCTGGCACCTCGATGACGTTTGAGATTTGCTTGTCCTCCATGACCATCTCCACGGTGGCTTGCAGTTTGTTCTTGGGGTCGCGCGTCACCTTTCGCTGTGGCACCTTGCGGGTCACTTTGTCTGGTGCTTCGAGGATTTCGCAGTTGAATATCGCCTGTGCCTCAAAGAACGTGTTGACGTGGTTTTGCTTGCCCTTTGGCACCTTGCTTGCGGGTACCACGAGCTCCTTGTCCACCACAAAGAGCTTGTATGGGTGGTCGTGGTCAACGACCTGTGCGTGCGCCATAGCAAATGCTTTTTTGAACTCACCTTTGAAATTGCCGTTGGTGGTATCCATCCACTCAATCATCTCTTTGGCAATACCCTCGGCGGTGTCCCAGTCCTTGATAACAGGCACGCTCTTGGCGTATATGCCCAGTCCGCTCTCGTGATGTGGTCTTGTGATTTCCATACTCATGCTGTTGCTGCGTTAGGGGTAATGGTTGCGGCTTTGTCATCCATACACTTCATGCCGTACACCGCGTTTTTGTTGACTGTGATTTCCTCTTTGGGTTTGTCCCACTTCCAGTCACTCCAACCGCCATATTTCACGCGGTCTCTGAGGCATGAACCAACGAGCTTGCCGACACCATCTGGGATTGAATTGCACTCGCCAGTGGTCATGCTGAATGTGGCATCGTGCCCACAGTCCCAGCTATTCTCACCTTTGCCCTCGTGTGGGATACCCTCTGGCACCTCAATCTCAACCCGCTTGATGCTCTTGGCAAACCAACGTGGTCGCTTCCATGTGTAGCGCATGAGCTTTGCATGTGCTTGGTATGCTTTCTCTGGCATTGGCACAAGTATGTCGCGCTCCTCAAGTACCTCTCTGGTGCATTTGCTCTTGCCGAGGAAAAAATCATCAAAGTGAAAACAGCTGTCGCGCCACTTTCCCTGAGGGCAAGGGTATCCACCCATCGGGTCAACCCACAAGTCCCACCAGAGTGCGCCACTGTGAAAACTGAAACCAAGCTCGCGGTCATGCCTCAATCGAAATGGTCGTGGCAGTTTGACGTGGACGTATAGTGCCAGTGGTCGAAATGCTATTGAAAAACCCCACCCGCTCTCGGTGTCGTACTTGATGGGGTCGAAATGATAACTGTGCGACTTCCAGTTGAACTCCATTGATGCACCAAAGTGCCTGCCAAAGTCCCACCATCGGCGATAGCTTCTCTCCTCTTTTTCTAGTGATTTATGTGTGTACATAGGCGATATTTTATAGGTTATTGATAGGGTATCTATACCCTATCGTTATGACGATGCTTGATAATCTTTTCCGCAGTTTTCATGCGGTGCGCTCTGGTGATGTCCATGAGCGTCCACCAGATGCCCTCAACGAACATCAAGAGCATCATGTAACGGTAGAGCAGGCGACCACGCAGTGAGTGGCGCAGGTAGCCACTGGTCTTGCGGATGTGCTCGTCGTCAACACTCCACGACCTGTTGCGCTTGGTGTCACTGGCTTTGGCTGTTACGCGTTCCTCACTCATAGGACTATTGTTTTTACATGCTGGCATTGCACCCCGAAATGGGCGTACAGCTCGACACCTGCTGCTGCCAGCTTCTTGCAAAAGTCCACATCCTCGCCGATGTTCATGAGCCCGCGCTCGTTGTAGTGGAACTTGAACCACGGGAATGTCACCTTGTCCTCGACCACATGCCGCTTGATGAGGAGACAGCCACCACCACACTGGGCGATACGAGCCACTCCCTTGCCCTTTGCCTCAATGAGCTCACCATCCTCACGGATGCTCTCAAACACATTGTTGCGCTTCTTGAGCTTTCCGTCCTCGTTGTCGAACCACTCCGATGGGTAGAGCCCACTGATTGCGTCCACGTCTGCCGCCAAGAGGAGCTCAAGCGCGTCCACTGGTGGCACCACGTCATCATCGAGAAATAAGAGGTGCGTGTCATCGGTCTGCAAGAACTCATCCACGCAGTAGTTTCTGGCACTGTCGTGGGGAATGTGCCCGATAGGCGCAAGGATGGTCACCTGCTCCCAGTTGACTGGCATGACCTGCCAGCGCAAGAGCTTCATGACGAGCCGCGTATCCATTTGCCCCAGATTGGGCACTGCAATCATCACTCGTGGTATCTCGCTCATAGTGTTGATACGGTTATGGTGCCGTTGGTCAAATGATGTTCGACGACCACGAACTCACTCTTTGGAGCTTCCATACCAGCCACTCCATGCTTGACAGAGAGTGCCTTGTTGTACTCACGCACGCACGCCTCGGCATACTTGCGCACATGGGGTACTTTCACGATGCGCTCCGAGTGTTGATTGGTTGGCTTGTGGAGTACCACGACAAGCACCAGTGCCTCGGTGATGCGTGGGAACACTTCTTTTTCAATAACCTCCTTTGCGTTGAGTGTTGCTGGGTCAGCATCCTCTGCGTCAATGGTATTGACCTCAATATGCACGTCCTTGCGTCCGTCTTGATGCTCGGTTTTTTTGATGACCTTTCCATCTTGTGTGGTGTCAACGGTCTCTTTGGGTAGCAAGTCCTGTCGTCGGTGGCACTTCTTGCAATACTCAAAATGTTCTGCGCCTGCGTAGCGACCTTGTACGTCAATTTCAGCACCGCAACAAGCCGACTTCTTGCCGACATTCTTGGGGTTGAGAGGGTCAACGTCACAGCGTTTGCAGTCCCCGCACGCAGTGCCGAGAGCATACGCTCCTCGACAAGTTGCATCTGGGTATTGGCGATTTTTTTGCTCGTTCATGATGTTATTTTTTACCTTTCGGCTTTTCGTCACACTTGGTTGCATCCTCAAGCTGTCGTTTGAAGTAGCGAGCCAAGTGCTCCTCGTTGATAAAATGCACAAAGTTTTGAGGGAACCTGCGAACACTCCAATGCGTGTACATCCCCGTGTGTGTGTCACCGCGCTTGAGTGGCGGTATAGCAATGCCACAACCTGCGTGGTTGGTCTGCAACACAAGTGAGATGTGTGGCTTTTCACCAATCACTCTCTTGCACGGACAATCGCATGTGTATACGGTTTTTTGCATAGCTATTGGTTGTTACCCTCTGCCTCCGCAGCAGCTTCCTCCTCCTGCCGCTTCTTGGTGGCTTCACGGTCATTGATAATCGTGGTTGCCCACGCTTCGAGCTTTGCGATGACTGGGTGCTCTGGTGTCACCTCAACGCTCTTTGGGAGCACTTCGGCGTTCTGGTATCCACTGCCATCGAGCTCAAACTGGATGAACACCTTTTGCTCGGCAGAACCATGCGGCTCGCTGTGCACCTTGAGCTCCACGTTTTTGACTGTCTTGGTGATTGTTTCCATACGCTATTTTTTATTAAAAAAGTTGATAAGTTTCTCACGCTCCGCACGCAGCTCCTCGTCACTCATGCCCTTGATGTCAGCAAAGGCATGGACGTGTTGCACCGTGTCAGTAGTGCGCTTCTTGAGCTTGTTGTACTCGACGATGGCACCGAGCTTGGGTCGAAACTCGGCATCCTGCGTCACGAGCTTCTCAAGCTGTTTGTCCACGAACGCATCGTTGAGTCCTCGACCCTCGAATATCTCATTGATGCGCTTGAGGATTTTTTGATTGGTGAGCAGTCGATGTGCGAATACCTTGCACGCCTCATAGCTTGTCTGTCCCTTGCCTTTACCAACATCCACGTCATACGCCTCGATGTAGCTCTGCACGCCATTGCCGAAAAACTCACGGTCACCAGCATAGAGCTGGCAAAACATCTCCTGCTGTGGAGTGAACGCCTGCTCTCCTACTCCACGATGTCCGATTTTCGATGAGATGCCATCGTGCTTTGCTTTGAGGTGCTTGGTCAGCCCCGCTTTTGTTTTCGCAGCAAACTTGCAGTGCGCACACTTGAATGTCTGCGCTACTGGCTTTTTAGATTGTGGCGATTTTTTATCCATACGATGATTTTATTGTACCACTTTTGTGCGAGCGGTTGCATAGCCCATCTGTGTATAACACGCAACAGGTATGGCATACGTTCAAGTCGCTCCTTTCGCTCACGCTCCAATCTCATCTGCTCGTACACTTTCTTTTGTTCCTCACGCGAGAGTATGTGCTTGCGCTCTTTGGATGTTTTGGCATCAAGATGCGCCTTTCTGCGCAGCTCTGCGTCCTTTTCTTTCTGTCGAATATCAAAGCCCGTGCGGCTGTCATTTCGGTGGTACCCGTACTTGTAGCGGGCTCTGATGCGTTTCTCGAAATCAAACCTGCCACTGGTGTGGAACTTCACGAAAAACGACCCCCGCTCGGTGAGGTCGCAATGTTCAAGTAGAAAATCCCACACGGCATCTTTGTAGGTATCAAGGTCTGGCTGTTGTGGCGATTTATTGCTCATCGGGTGGACTTGGCGGGTGCTGCCCCCGCGTCCGACTGGGTTTTTAAGAAACTGTGGTCACGAGGCATAGTCCATAGATAGGGTATGGACACCCTATGTTTGCAGGGTTTCCACCTGCTGCCCACCATAGCTTTTACAGCCAAGATGGGTGGGTCACCTCCACCAACCACTCGTGATGATGCCAGCCACGATACCAGTGGTATCTCTCGTGGTGACAGCCCCTATACCACTACTGGCTCACCGAGGTGTGCAGCTGTGGGATAGAAAGGCGAAACGATTGAGTGTTTTGCACTTATCGTGTGCCACTCGTTGCGGATGTGTGGCGTTTCCGACCTCGCAGTTTTTCAAAGAGCCCAGCCGTCAAAGCTGTGTCAAGCCCAAAAGTAGTGGAGTGGCGAGACGGGAATGAGCCCGTGTATATGCCAAAGGGTGAGAGCTTTTCCGCTTTCACCACTCCACTCTCATCAGTTTATCATGCAAGCGACTGTTCATGCCACGCAATTTGTGTGGATACTGGCTCAAGTTACCTATAGTTACTGGCACGAGTGGCGCAGTCGAGTGGCA
>Ga0100403_1003370_pt1 | contig 11917 bp, 28 predicted proteins | sample CryGeymet201501t_FD_83663 | JGI IMG/M metagenome (GOLD analysis project Ga0100403, IMG submission 83663) | Groundwater microbial communities from Crystal Geyser aquifers in Utah, USA - Crystal Geyser metaG 2015-01t | ecosystem: Environmental > Aquatic > Deep subsurface > Groundwater | place...
AAAAGAATTGGAATATTCGAAGGTGTCCCCAGTGGCGGAGTAGTGCCTATCACTAGCGTACTTCCAACAAATAGAGTTGTTGTTTGGACGACTGATTATGGAACTGCTACTGCGTTTAATTATTCAATCACGGTTGGCACTAATGAAGTAACGCTAATTCCAGAAACGGGAGCTTTTAATAGTTCAACAAATGTTGCATATATTGTTTTTGAAGGTGATTTCCCTGCGCCATAAAATTAAAGTAATAAGCTTAGCTCATAAACGAGCTAAGCTTTTTCAAAAGTATTTAGTATGAACTTAAGAAAATTGTTAATTTATGATGAAGGATTACGGTTAAAGCCGTATCTTTGCACGTCTAATAAGCTTACGATTGGAGTTGGTCGAAACTTAGAAGATAATGGAATCTCGAAAACGGAGGCTATGATAATGCTTGATAATGACATCCTTTATTTGAATGAAAAATTTTCTGAGTTTGATTGGTTTTTAAGATTAGACGAAGTTAGGCGAGCAGTCATAATCAGTATGGCCTTTAATCTTGGATTTAAAGGATTTATGAGTTTTAAAAATCTTATAAAAGCCTTAAAAAATGATGATTATGAATTAGCTGTTGTTGAAATGCTGAATAGCAAATGGGCTAATCAAGTTAAAAACAGAGCTGTAAGGCTAGCAAAAATGATGGAGACTGGTCATTGGCCAACTGATATCTATTAGACATTTAATAGATAAAAACATTAAATATTTCTTGATTTGATTATTGCATTTTAGTCTAAATTGATTAAAAATCAATATTAATCAATGACTTATTTCTTGACTGGTTCTTGATTGTTTTTTTATAATTTGTTCTACATGAAACATGGGAGTTATATGAGTTTTAATATTAATCCGTTTGCTCCAATAATTGATTTAGCATCAAATGTTATTGATAAAATATTTCCAAACGCGTCTGACAGAGAAAAAGCAAAATATGAATTAATCAGATTGCAGCAAAATGGCGAATTAAAAGAACTAGAAATACGAATGGCTGCGATCATTGAAGAGGCAAAAAGTTCTGACCCGTGGACCTCTCGCGCTCGCCCTAGTTTTTTGTACGTCATGTACATTATGATTTTATCTTGCATCCCTATGGGCGTCTTATATGCGTTTAATCCGTCTATTGCACATAACATAGCGACAGGTATGCAGGAGTGGTTAAAAGCGATTCCAGAGCCGCTGTATGCGCTTTTTGGAGCGGGTTATCTAGGTTATTCTGCATCTAGAAGTTACGACAAGAAAAACAAAAATGGACATTGAAAGCTATCAAAAACTTTATGAAAAAGCCTCTAGATTAGAAACGGAAATAGCAGTGATTAAAAACGAATATAAACATTCAACTGTAACCCTTGATGAAATACTTAAATCAGTAAAAAAAACTGAATCTTTAGTATTAAAAGTCGAGTCACTCGAAAAAAAAGTAGAGCAACTCGAAGTTTTAATACATGAAAAAACCGATTATAAAGGCAAATTAAATAAATTCGCCCTTACTACTCGGCATTGGATAGCGTTAATAACTTTTTTAGCCGTTGCGTGTGGGTATGTCATGGAAATACTTTACAAGCTCCCGCCACCGCCAAAATAATCATTAATTTTTACATACCCTTACTTTTGTCAAAAGTGTGGAACTCATTTGGCAATAAAGACTCTCTAAATTCATTCATCATATTTATTAATTCCATCAGCATTTCATCTTTAATATGTTGAGGAATTTGGTCGTTTTGCATAATAGCAGTTATGTGTTGCATTACTTCATTAATTGCATCTTGCACTTGTTGTTGATGCGTATTGTTGTTTTCATTGTTTAAAAAGCTGTTATTAAACATTATATTTCTCCAATTAGTTGTTTTATTTTCTTACAGGTTTCACAGGTATTTGATTTTTGTTTAATTTTTTGCGTGTGAAAATAGTTTATTGCTTCTTCTTTAATATAAAAGTCATCGTCATGTCGTGCTTTTATCCAGTTTTTATTATACCTAAATGCTTCTATTCTAATCGTATAATCTTTATCATCTTCTGCTTTAACCCAATTTTCAGTATTTCGAAACGCATCACGTCTTAAAAGAAAATCTTCACTATCTTCTAATTCTAATATTTCATCATATGTCGTGCATTCTTGTATTGATTCTTTCATTTTTGCCTTACCTGTAATTGTTTATTTTTTTATGTTAAGAATGTTTGTTAAGTTAATTTCGTTTCCATTTATATGATAAATTAACCCAGTTATACATCGGGTTCTTGCATACGCGTAGGTATTTGATTCAAAAAATGCTTTTGAAGCTTGATGTTCTGCAAGTTCTTCAAGTTTCTCTATAATTATTACTTTGTTTTTATCCTCAATCAGCTTATTTATATTTATTTCAGAGTACAAGCTTTGTATGATTTCAAAAACTTCATCTGAACTAGAGTTATTATTATGTAATCGATTATTAATTAATTGGTTCATTCTAGTGATTATTTTGCAAAATCTGAATAAATTTTGCTCTGAATCTGGTTCTTCAAAGAATTCTAGCATTATTCTTTTTATTTGAGAGAGTACGTCTTTTTCTGTATTTTTAATATTGAACATTTTTTCACCTAGTTATTATTTTTAACAAAATATTTTGCCATCAAAGTTTTTTTATTTGTTAGATTATCAACAGTAATCCATTCGCTTTTCCAAATATATTTAACAAGCCCGCTCTTTCCAACTATATCATCTAAATTTAATTTACCGTTTTTTGGGTAATTTAAACCTATAGATTCACAAAAGTTTTTAAAATACTTGTGAGTTATTGGGTTTTCAGAAACTGCGATAGGTAAAATAAAAATAGATTCGCAATTTTCAGGAATCAATATGAGCCTTAAGAGAGGCGACCCGTTGCGAGTTTCATCTATTTCGGCATCAATTATATCTGTTTTAAATATCCCAGGTTTATTGTTAAAAATATTACTATTTTCTAAAGCTTGAAGATTTGGTTTAAATTTAAATATATTCATTACCCCATCCTTGGACTTACTTGTGTAAAATTCATTAACTCTATATCAAATTCTCTGTCTATAATATCAAGCGGTCTTTTCCCATTTTCTTCATCTTTGAATACGCCAATAAAAAAGCAGTCTTCTTCAAAAAGAACTAGAACTAATTCTACGTCTACTAGAAACACAGCGTCTTTGAAAGTTAAATCTGTTAAATCATCATTGCTAAATATTTGAATCATTTTTATTTCTCCTCAATCAATAGGTGATTTAGAAATTATGGAACATATCTCTTCTTCTTGACGTTTTGTTAAGTCGTTCTTAGAAAAGAATTTTTTCATTTCTAGTTTTATTTTTGCTAGAGTTATTAAAACTATCGCTTCATCTCTTGAAAAACCTAAATCTTCAAATATATTATCTTTTGTTACCTGGTCTTTATTTTTCATATTGTTCCTCGCAGAGCATTGACAGTCTTTTATTTATGTACCTCAATGGATTATTTTTAATATCATTTATTTTTGAAACTGTTTTTTCATCAATTAATCCATTTTCAAGGAAAACTTCATCGCCGTCACAGTCATAATAAAGTGGAGCAGTAACTACACCGTCTCCGTTACCATGAAAAGCAATGTACGTATTATCATCAAAAATAAATGCTGTCCATTTTGACTCATGTTCATCAAAAATATAATCTTTTATTTGTTTTGCGTATGAGTCATCTAAATCAACAAATCCTTTTATAAGGGATAGTTCATCTATTTCAAAATCTAATTTGTTTTTATATGATTCTAATGTGTTAATAAATTCTTTTTTTAGCTCTTTAACTTCGTCTAACGTTTCACATTCTAATATTGTGTTTTTCATTATTTCACCTCAATCAAGCTATTTTTCCAGTCACCCTCGTACCATTTTTTGACGTTTAATACCCCTTTATTTTTAGTGTCATTATTCTCTGTGCAAAAATTATGAGGCTTATCATTAAGATGATAAAAAACATCAGATAATGGCTTTACTTCAAATTTATAAAAATAAATCTCATTATTTTCATCACGCCCTATATATTTGTACCCTTTTTCTTTAGCCTCGTTGATTAAGTCAGTGATTGTTATTTGTTCGAGTTCTTTTTTGTCTTCATTTTCTAATTCAAATTTTAAAGAATATAAAGAATGAAAAAAACACCAACCCTTATAGTCGGAGTCGGCTTTTATTTCGCTCCAGCTCATGATTTTGTCAAACCTGCTTAGTACGGTTAATTTGTTATAAAAGGTAAAAGGTTCTGCACTTTTATCATAAAAAACAATAATATCAGTCCCGTAGGTAGATAAAGGGGGCAATTCACTCATAGGTTTAAGCTCTGCTTGTATTTTCATTATTCACCTGTTTTAGTTTTGTTTTTAAAATGTTTTTTTGAGCTTTCAATTACCCGTTTTATCAACAAAAGATAGTCACAATCATAGCTGTGATATTTAATGTGTCTTAATTTATCTTCATCAAAATAAGCGTAGAGTTGACCTATAGCAGCACTTACAAAATCAGATGTTAAAGCAGATACATCACAAAACACGACTGTAATTTTTTCATTTTTTTCGATAGATTCTTTTAATAATTTAAATATTTTATTACCTTCTTCTGTAGACGTGCATAATGAACTACCTACTACTTCTTTAACATTTATAATATCGCTCATTCTTCGCCCCAGTAGTGCTTATCGTGTTTCTTTAAGAATTCCGTGTATTCTATATTATTAACGCTATATTCCAGAATATCAGCAGTAATCATAATAATAAACCTAGGTAACTCTTCGACAAATCGTTCTTTTATACGGTTTATTATAGAATCTTCTATTTCGTAATCTATTATCTTTTTTATTTCATCGTTAGTTATCATTTTTATACTCCACAAACATATTTAACTTACGTAAAACGTCCTCTATTACACTTTCTGCTTGTTCTACTCGATTCATACACATATTTTGCCATGCTTTATCTGCCTGTATTTTTACAGAATAAAGGGAGTTTTTTTCTGTAAAAAGTGGGTTATAGCTAACTAAATAACACGTTTCCCGCTCAGTCAACATAAGCTGAAATTGAACTTGATTGTAATATTGATTCAGACCATTTTCTAAAATGTTGTTTAAATGAATTAATGGACTAAATGGACATTTAATTTCTATTAGCTCATCAGTTCCTATATAGCCGTCAGGAGTGCAAGATAACCACCCTTTTTCGACTGTTTTTTGGTGATCGAACGTTTTAATGAAGTTATGAGATTCAAAAGCTTGAATAGCTTCAAGTTCATATTGATTGCCCCATTCAGTCGCTTTATTTCCATTAAAAAACTCGTCTTCATTTACTATTCCCATTCGCTCTAAAGCTATACGCTTTGCATATTCCACTCCGCCCGCTAGCAGTGTACTGCCTTTACCGGTTAAAAGAGGTGCTATCGTTGACGCTGTAAAAAACCCTAGTTTATGCTGTGCCATTTTATTCCCCTATTTTTAATAATCCTGGATTTTCGTAGATGTTTCCGATTATTTCAACATCGCCTCGGAATATGTATCCCATAGCATGCGGCTGTCCAAACCCATCGTGTTCCAAGTCTTCTTCCCACTTAACTATTGATTGCTTAACTTTATGTTTTCCGTAGTAAAACGTTTCGTATTTAACGATATCTCCTTCATAAATAGCTTTTTCTATCCTGTCTGAAATCCCGACGTACTGCATTATTTTAGCATCAGAGTAATCCCATCCAGTTCCTAACCCACCGCTACACGCTCCTTCGTGATAAACATCCTCAAAATCAAAATATTTCATGGATGAATTAAACCAAGCTCTAAATTTATATTCTTTCATTTTTATCTTCCATTTAATTCTATCATTAAAATTTCATTTTCTAATTTTTCTACTCGTGATAATAAATTAGCTATTGCATGTCTAAATATATCTCCTTGTTTACATGCAAAGCATGTTACAAACGCTGAATAATTATATCCAGATTTTTCCAACTCTAATAAGCTCCCACACTCCATACATTCTACAGATTTCATTTTTATTCCTCTTCTTCTTGTTCTTCATTTAACTTTGCAGCTAACTCATCTGCTTGGAAAAGAATTTCTTTTTCATCATCATCACTTAAAACAACGTATTTTTTTATTTCTTCTATTGTTATTTTATTTTCTGCTAATTGTTGGACAGCTCTTGTCCAGCGTTGTGAGTCTTGAGAAAGTGTTTCCTTTTTAATATTTGGTTTTGTAGATTTCACTCTAACTGCCTCTACAAATTCACCGAACGCTTTTATTTTAGCAACATATAATTCTATGTGTTTAGAAACCCAATCTTCAATATATGAAGAATCGCACACTTTAGATATTGATTTTGCGTTAGTAACGTTACAAATAAAAGGTTTTTCATTTTCAAAAAAATATATTACAAGGCACATTTCTTCGCCCCGCTCAGATTTAACTGACTCTGTATTGATAGATTTTATTCGCAAAATTTTATGTTCATTTGGTTGGAATGCGTATGCCCCAATGTAATTGGGGTTGTGGTAATTTTTCCAGTGTGTTTTTTTTTCAATCTTCATTTTATTCTCCACTTAGTTGTTTAGTTAATTCTGTGAAATCCGATTGATAGAACCAGCCTACATACCCTTCGTATTCTACTAAATGTTCCCAGCTCATTTTTACTTCTGTTTGTATGCTTGTAGTCACTGTTACTACTCCCAAATCATTTAGATATGCGTAATCATGCTCATTGCTATATTGTCTCAACAATGAAAAATAAACGTTGCTTTTCGGTCTTTCATTTATAGAATAAATCTCTAATAATTGACTATTTCTATTTAAAATACTTGCCATTTCTTGCAGTAATTCATTTTCAGTTTCTATTCTAAATTCTTCATCTTTTTCTTTAAGCTTCTGTCCGTGAAAGTATCTTTTCGCTGCTAGTATTATTGCGGAACTTTCATCGTTTAACGCATCTTGTGTAAAGCCAAGTGCTCTATATGCTTCTAGTCGTACGAACCAATCTTTATGATTAAATAGCTCTTTAACTTCGTCTAACGTTTCGCATTCTAATATTAAATTTTTCATTTTATTCACTCTCTATTTTGTTTTTTATATATGCAATAAACATTCATTATTATAATTATGGTTAAGCGTTATTCTTATCAAAGTTCTGCGGATTCCCTTAGGTATTAATAACGTTCTGTGCGGTGTATTGCTTGTCATAAAATACAATTCGTTCGGCTCTAAATTAACGGGCTTTATTTCTTCAATTTTATCATATAAATAAGACCCCTCATTACCGACACAATCGGGTAATTCACCGCTCCATGCTTCGCAACCTGCATAATCAGATATTGTTAATATGCCACCAAGTTTTTCAGAGACATATTTCCCAAAAGGAACGCTTATATCTGTCTCAGTAGCGAACTCCTTTTGAACTTCCCCATTTTCATTAATATACATTCCACCCCATGTTCTCGCGCCAAAACCAGAGTCAGCACAGAAGTTCCCGTCAATGTGTACGCCCTCTCTTCTTTGATACCCGTCTGTTGTGAAAAATTTTGAATCTATTGTAACGTAATGAGTTGTAGCACCTTTTTGAACCGGAAAATATGAGAAAATATCTTTAACTGTTCTAATCCATGACTCACATAAATTTGGCAAAGTTATATTTTCATGGCTAACGGGAAATACTTGTAATTTTAGGTCGCAGTTATTAGCTTTTGGGATAACCATACGACAAATTTTATTTATAACTGCCTTCATACTAATATCCTCCTATAATTTTCAATGATTCTAAATGCACTTTCCTAAAATCAATAGGTAACGCTGACTTTTCACATTCTTTAATTATTCGCTGTCTATTTTTATGATAAATTTTAAATAATTGAGTAGGCGTTCTTGTAAAACTTAATCTTTCTTTAGCTGTTATTTTGTCGTTCATTTTTAATTCCAATCTTTTTGATTGTTTAATTTAGATTGAAATTGTTCCGAATAGTAAACAAACAAATCATAAATTGTATCTCTGAACGTGTGTAGTATTTCTTCGCCGATAGTTTTAGTTGAGAAATTATAATCATGAATCCTAATAAACATTTCTTTCACATTTTGCGACATTAATATGTCAAACGCTGCCTCTTTTTCGTTATTCAGCAAATCACAAAACAACGTGTACGCTAAATCGTACTGCTGACAAAAAAGCAGTTTTTTAAAGTGAAAGTCACCATCTTCAACGTGCTGTTTTATAGATTTGCAGGTTAGCGGTAAATAACGAATTTCAGCGGGTTCATCGTCATAAGATAAATTGATTTCTAATTCTGTTGTGTTCAACATTTTTATTTCTCCAAAATTTTTATTAACACCATTACTTGATGTTTTTTAATTTTAACACAATATTTTAAAATATCAACTAATTTTTAAAAAAAATAATTATATTTACAAAATAAATTAAACAAAGTAAAATAAGACTTTAAATTAACAAATAGGTAATATCGTGAGTGAATATATATCAGCGTTTGAATTTTGCAATAGACGTAAATCGTGGCCGAAATACTCTACAATGCGAAAATTAATAAAAAATAGGCATCAAAACGGGTTTGATAAAGTAGTCTGGAAAATAGGTGGTAACTTTATGCTCAAAGAAGAGGATTTCGACGCGTGGGTTGAAACGCACAAAAATACAGATATTTAGTTCTAAAAATGAACTGGAAATTAAGCGCATACTTAAATAATTTAGTCGATCTCACTGCCTCACAAAGATCCGTTTTGTGGGCGTTGTCCGGCTATGCAGATGAAAAAATGAGCTGCTGGCCCTCATATGCAACGCTTTCAAAAAAATCTGGGTGCAGTCGACGGTACGTAATAAACGCAATTTTGGAGTTTGAAAAAATGGGACTAATTACTATAAAACATGTCAAAAAAGAGCATAAAAACAACAGCAATATTTACCAATTTACAGTCGTAATTGAAGACAAACTGGTGAATACAGTTCACCAGGGTAGTGATCTAGGTGCACTAGGGGTGGTGAACGTGGTGCACCAGGGTAGTGATCTGGGTGCACCCTATATAGATACATTAGAAGTAGATATAATTGAAGTAGATAATAAAAAAACTATACAAAAAAAGAAAAAAAACGAAGAGAAAAAAGCTATAACCAAAAAGGTAAACCTTGAGCTAAAGCTCAAGTTTGATTGTTTTTGGAATTTATATCTGAAAAAGCGGAACAAGAAATCAGCGCAGAAAAAATTTGAAACAATTGTTGGTAAAAAATTACACATAGCAGATGAAATAATTGCAGGAACAAAAAAACACGTTCAGCGATGGAAATCCCAAAACACAAAATTACAATTCATTCCCTACCCTGAAACTTTTTTGAACAAGGGCGCGTATGCGGATGAATTTGACAAAGAAAACAGCAACGACATCTGGAGCAAATATTTATGAAACTTGAGCCGACAAAATCACAAGCAGAAATTTTCCGTAAAATTTTTGTTTATCACAACATCAATGAAAATGAGATAGCACTACAGCTTTGGACAGACGACCTGTTCAAATACAACGCAGAAATAATCACTCAGGCGTGGAATGAATTTAGAACAAACGAAACGCGCAAGCCAAAACCATTCGATATCGCTAAAATTGCAAAGCGGTTAAAATATATCGAAGAGTCTAAAAAAATCGGAAATTACGTACACAGCGCGAAAAAAGACGATTTTGTGAACGGACGCTCAATAATTGAGGACGAAATTATCAGACGCAAAGAATTGTCGATTAAAAATAATCCTCAGCTTATGCAGCAACTCAGAGAAACGCAGGGAATTTATGAAAAAATATCACTTTGCGCACTCGCTCAAAATATATCTATGAGCAAAATTAATTCAATTCTAGCTCCTTTGTTTAAGCGTTGGAAAGAAAATGAACAAAAAGAAGCGCAAAAAGTTGAAGAAGTGAAAAAGACAGACGAAATTACTACTCAGAATCAAATTAAACAAAATCCTAATGGGGTACAAGAGATTTTAAAAGACAAGCATAGTGATTTATCATGGCTACTTTCAGAGTAGCTAAAACCATGCTTAAATTGCGTTTAAATACATAGTTATAAAATAGGTGATAAAAGTGACTCTAACAAGTTTTAATTTTAAACAAGACCATATCGAATGCTCACGTCTTGGAAAGGCTGGTATTTTGTTTGTTAATAATTTAGTCTTTGAAGTATATGATATAAAAACCCCCAATTTTTTTGAACTGCTTGTTGATGAAGATAATAAAATTATTGCTATAAAATTTATAGAAAGCAAGACTAAAAATTGTAGAAAAGTTGGGAACGTTAATAATTCAAAAGAAAAATCTTTAAACTTAAATAGATTTTTAAATTTTTATAATTTTGAAAAACGGGAAAGAAGAGTTTTCGTGCCGCAATTTTTTGAAAACAATTTGCTCAAATTAGATTTATCGGAGTTTTGGAATGCAACATGCTAAAAAAAGCAAATTGTTACTAGCAATTGACAAAATAATAGACAGTTACGAGATTCCTATAAAAGTTAATCAAGAGCAATTCAGCGAATTGCTTAAAGAGCTTTATCCGTATCTTGCAGAGCCAGCTAAAAGAAAATTGATGAAATCAAAAAAACTGCAATACAGAACAAGAACAGTTGAAGTAATTGAGTAAAAATATTAAAATTTCGGACAAATATAATATAAGACGTCAAACTAAAAATGAGTAATATGAAATACATTTCTGGAAAACTAACAAAAAAACCTGAAAAAAAAACAATAATCAAAAAAAAGCGGAAGCCCCGATTTTTAAAACAAAATAAAGACAAATGAAAGAGGAAGACACAAATCAAGCTGCGTTAGTAAAGTGGGCTGATATGCACAAAAATATTGGGCCATTTTTATTTTCGATTCCGAATGGCGGGTCTAGGAATATTATTGAAGCAGTTAAGATTAAAAAAACGGGTGGGAAAGCAGGTGTTTTTGATTTGTTTTTGATGATACCAAGCGAAATTTATCATGGATTATTTATTGAAATGAAAAGCAAAAAAGGTCGATTATCAGAAAAGCAAAAAGAGTTTCAAAAACGTGCAGAAACAAAAGATTACTGCACGTTTGTAGCGTACAGTTGGATAGAAGCTAAAGATAAAATACTTGATTATTTACAAAATTAAGTTATAATTAATTGCTGATTTTTGAACACAATAAGCACTATAGTCCAGCTCGTTTTTTTAGCTTGCGTGCTGGACTATTTTTAATTTCTCATTCTTCGGCTTAAATTCACATTCAATGTTTTCTATTTTTTGATTTAAAATAAATTCTTTAGCTTTTTTATCTAAATTGTAAAAAGTATTAGTATCGTCTAAATCTAATACTACTATAAATTTTATTTTACCTTTTTTAATTTTCTCCGCAGTTGAATAATCTAGGAATTTGTGAATATTTAAATTTTCAATCATCAAAGCTACGTGAAGCATTACTAATTTTAAATCTTCAATTATACTTTTATTCATCTCATCGCCTCGTTTTTTTTGTTGTACAAATGATGTTTTTAAGTATTTTTTTCATTTTATTTTTAAATTTAATAAAACATTCCGGCGGGAATACGTTATAACCTTGTTCTATATCAATTTCACGAACTCTTTTTTTAGCGTCCTCTTTTTTTAAAAATATTTCTGTTATAACACGTTTTCTTTTTGGTCCATCGCTCCAATATTTAACTGTCCATTCTCTCTTCAATTGTTTGGGTGTTTGGTCAAGAGATTTATCTAAAAATTTATATAGCAATTTTCTTTTTTCATTTGTAGAGGCTTCTTTTTCTACTGCGATGTATTTTATTATAGCAGCGGGCCCTTTTTTGTACTGATAATAATTTACGGTATAGATAATTGTCCCAGCTTTTATTTTAGATTCGTCCACTTTTTATTCTCC
>Ga0100403_1003371_pt1 | contig 11914 bp, 17 predicted proteins | sample CryGeymet201501t_FD_83663 | JGI IMG/M metagenome (GOLD analysis project Ga0100403, IMG submission 83663) | Groundwater microbial communities from Crystal Geyser aquifers in Utah, USA - Crystal Geyser metaG 2015-01t | ecosystem: Environmental > Aquatic > Deep subsurface > Groundwater | place...
ATCCAGCTCCCCGTCTTCCAGCCGCGCACCGACTGGCGTCCGCCGAGCCTCGGCGCGCTTCCTTCCTGGAAGGGAGCACGTCGAGTCTCGATCGACATCGAGACCCACGACCCCGACCTGAAGAAGACGGGCATCGGCGTCCGTCGGAAAGGCCGCATCGTCGGCGTCTCGTTCGCCGTCGAGTGTCCCGACAGGCCGGTCACGGCCGCGAAGGGCTACTACCTGCCCTTCGGGCATGAGGGCGGGGACAACCTGGATCGGGAGCATGTCCTGGCCTACCTGCGCGACCAGGCCGAGTGCTTCCGCGGCGACATCGTCGGGGCGAACCTGCCCTACGACGTCGACTACCTGCTGCAGGCCGGCGTCGAGTTCAGACCTCGCTTCTTCCGCGACGTCCAGGTCGCCGAGCCGCTGCTCGACGAGCTCCAGATGAGCTACTCCCTGGACAACATCGCGCGCCGACGCGGGATGGAGGGCAAGGACGAGCGCCACCTGGAGCTCGCCGCCAAGCGCTTCGGGATCGACCCGAAGGCCGATATGTGGAAGCTCCCTGGGCGCCACGTCGGGCCCTACGCCGAGGTCGACGCCACGCTGCCCCTGCAGCTCATCCAGGCCCAGGAGCGGGCGCTGCGGGCCGAGGACGACGACGGACGGCTCTGGGAGCTCTACGACCTCGAGAGCCGCCTCCTGCCGGTCCTGATCCGGATGCGGCGCCGTGGGGTCCGGGTCGACTTCGAGCACCTGGACGTCGTCGAGAGCATGGCCCTCCGCGAGGAGGACAAGGCCCTGAAGGAGTTCTCGCGCCTCTCGGGCGTCAACGTCGGTCTCGAGGACATCAGCCGGCCCACCGTCATCGGCCGCGCGATCGAGTCCGCAACCGGCGCGAAGCTGCCGGTCACGCCGAAGAGCAGGCAGCCGTCGGTCAAGGCCGCCGTCCTAAAGCCCTACGAGAAGGAGCCCGCGGTCGCCATGTACCTGCGGGCGAAGCGCTTCAACAAGCTGCGCACGACCTTCGTCGAGTCGATCCGCCGTCACGCCGTCGGCGACCGGATTCACTGCACGTTCCACCAGCTCCGCAAGGACTCGGACGACGGGAGCGGCGACTCTTCGGGCACCATCTCCGGCCGCCTCTCCTCGAGCAACCCGAACCTCCAGCAGCAGCCGGCGCGCGACCCGGAGATCGGCCCGCTCTGGCGCTCGATCTACCTGCCCGACGAGGGCAAGCAGTGGGCGTGCCTGGACTACTCGCAGCAGGAGCCCAGGTGGGTCGTCCACTTCGCGGAGATCGCGGGCTGCCGCAGGGCCGGCGAGGCCGCGGACCGCTACCGCAACGACCCGTCCACCGACAACCACTCCATGATGACGAAGATCGTCCACGGGGACGACTACGAACAGGCGTGGTACGACGACGGCGAGCACCCGCGGCACAAGTCCGCGAAGAAGCTCCGCTCCGAATGCAAGACGATCTACCTCGGTCTGCTCTATGGGATGGGCGGCGCGAAGCTCTGCCGCTCCCTGGGCTACGAGACGAAGTGGATCGAGACCCGCGCCGGCCGACTGATCGAGGTCGCGGGCGACGAGGGCCAGGCCGTCATCGACAAGTTCCATGCGGGGGTGCCGTTCATCGCTGAGCTCGTGCAGCGCGTAGAGAGCGTCGCCAGGAAGCGTGGCTACATCCGCACGGTGCTCGGCCGACGCTGCCACTTCCCGCGCAACGAGCGGGGGCCGGGGTATGATTGGACGTACAAGGCACTGAACCGCCTGATCCAGGGCTCCAGTGCTGACCAGACGAAGAAGGCCATGATCCTCGCGGACGACGCCGGAATCGAGATGCAGCTCCAGGTCCACGACGAGATCGACCTGTCGATCGACTCGCTCGAGCAGGCGCAGCATCTCGCCGAGATCATGCGACACGCCGTACAGTGCAACGTCCCGGCGAAGGTCGACATCGAGGTCGGCGATACCTGGGGATCTGTAGGGGAGATTCAATGAGCGGGATCGACTGAGTGTATACTTGTTCCATCGCCACGCCTGCGACAACCCATGCTGCGTGAACCCGGATCACCCTATGAAGCTCCTGAAGTCCCTCGCCATCATCCTCGGCGGGCCAATCGCCCTCATCCTTGCCGTCCTCGGCATCCTCGTTCAGCTCTGCGCGTTCGCGCTGCAGGCCGTGGCGAACGTCCTGCTCGAGCCGTGCCACATGATTCGCCGAACCAAGTTCACGGACGGCGATCGGTACTGCCTGACACTGCCGGACGGCTCGTGCGTGTCCGATGATCCGCGGTGTATGCACAACAGGGGGACGAGATGATCCTGTCCGGCCAGTCCATCCGCGCACGCGGCATCTTCACCCCCTTCGTCGAGAAGGCGCGCCAGCGTGGCATGTCCTACGGCCTCTCGCAGGCCGGCTACGACGTGCGCATCGACCTGAAGAACGTCACGGATCGCGCGCTCGTCCGCCTGTCCGGCGACTGGTACGTCGACCTCGAGCCCGGCGGCTTCATGCTCGCGTCCACACTCGAGCACTTCGACATGCCGGTCGACGTCGTCGGGGTCGTCCACGACAAGTCGACGTGGGCGCGCCAGGGCCTCGCGGTGCAGAACACGGTCGCCGAGCCGGGCTGGCGCGGCTACCTGACGATCGAGCTGACGAACCACGGATGCGAGCCGCTGCGCATCTACCAGGGCGACCCGATCGCACAGGTGGTCCTACACCTGTGCGATGAGCCGGTGGAGGAACCGTACAGCGGGAAGTATATGGACCAGGGTCGTGGACCTCAAGGACCCCGATATGAATAACGGACTAAAACCCTTCTTCTCGTACTACGGCGGCAAGTGGCGCATCGCGCCAAAGTACCCGGCGCCGCGGTACAGCACGATCGTCGAACCGTTCGCCGGTTCAGCAGGCTACAGTCTGCGTTACCCGGACCGAGATGTCCTGCTCGTCGAGAAGTACGATGTGCTCTACGGGATCTGGTCATACCTCATCCGAGTCAGCGAGGAAGAGATCCTTGGATTGCCTGACGTGCCGGACGGCGGCAAGATCAACGACATCCCTGGCATCTGCCAGGAGGCGCGTTGGCTGATGGGATTCTGTGTGAATAATGCGACGAGCACCCCAATGCAGAGCAACGGGGCGTGGGCACGGTCAGATCCTACCAGCGCTAAGTTCTGGAATGCTGCTCGCCGTCAACGCATTGCGTCCCAGCTCCACGCGATTCGTCACTGGCAAGTGATCCATGCATCGTACGAAGACATCGATCCCGTCGAAGCGACTTGGTATGTCGATCCGCCATACCAAGTCAAGGGATACTACTACAAGCACAAAGACATCGATTATGAGCATCTTGGCCGATGGTGCCAATCCCTCGCCGGGCAAGTCATTGTGTGCGAAGGGCAAGATGCTGACTGGCTACCATTCGAGCACTTCGTGGATGCTTGGTCGAACAAGAACATGCGAAGTCCGGAGATGATCTGGACCAACGACCAATGACCTACCAAACCTTCATCATCACATGCACGCGCGACAAGTGCCCGCCGTCTGCTCCGCCCCAAAACGCGCTGACGAAATGGCGCGCAAGACGTCCCCTTGGGCCATGGCTCTTGAGATCATGGATGTGAAAGGGTGAGCGAAAAGAGCCAACGGACCCGCGTCACCCGTGCATTGAAGCCGCTCCATGGGTTTGCCGTCGAAAACGTCTGCTTGCCCGGCACGCCGGACGTGAACTGCACCCTGGGCTGGATCGAGCTGAAGTGGATCGAGGACTGGCCCGCGCGGGCGTCCACGCCGGTCCGGCTCGAGCACTACACCCCGCAGCAGCGCATCTTCGCCCAGAAGAGGGGCCGCGCGGGCGGTCTGTCGCTCCTCCTCCTCCAAGTGGAGAGCACGCAGGATTGGCTCTTGTTCGACGGGCCTACGGCTGCAAGAATAGTCGGACACGTCCCCCGTGCCGAGCTCTTCGAGGGCGCCCTTGCCCACTGGGTCGGCCACGACATGGAGAAGAACCTTGTCCCATGCTTGTACGAACTGTTCGAGAACTCACGGTCGCAGAGTCATACCGCATCGCCCGCCGACGCGCCGGCCGAACGCAAGCCCAGGAGGCGAAGCACCAACGGATGACCCTGTACGCCTACCAGCAGATCGAGCAAGGGCAGCGGGAGGATCGTCGACGCGCCGCCCTCTCTGGTGGGCTGCGTGACCACGAGCGTTGCCACATCGCGCGCACGCGCGCCGGCATGAGGCTCGAAGACCTCGGCGAGAAGGTCGGGCTCTCGAAGTTTTGGATCTGCCAGATGGAGCGCGGAACCGCACCCCTGCAGACCCTCCTCGACTACTGGCAATGCCAGGGATGACGCCCGAATATCCCAAGACCCTCGAGTTCCTGCGCGCCTTCCGGCCGCATGGGATTCACCTGCTGACGGCGGTCCGCATCGACAAGAAGGCGATCGAGACCTACCCCTTCGTCGCAGGGAGGGAGGATGAGGGCGCCCTCGACTTCCTGCAGGAGAAGGGCGAGGACTGGAACCTCTACTTCTCGGTGAACCCGGTCATTCGTCCGATTCGCAAGAAGGCCGAGCGCGAGAACATCGCGTCGATGGAGTACCTGCACCTGGACATCGACCCGCGTCCCGGCGAGGACGTCGCGGCCGAGAAGGAGCGGGCGCTGAAGCTGCTGACCGAGAACCTGCCGAGCAGCGTCCCGCCTCCGACGTGGATCATCGACTCGGGCGGCGGCATTCACGCCTACTGGCAGCTCGCGAAGCCGTTCGTGATCGAGGGCCAGGCGTCCGCGTTCGAGGAGGCAGCGCGGTACAACATGCAGCTCGAGACGCTCTTCGGAGCGGACCACTGCCACAACGTCGACCGCATCATGCGCCTGCCGGGGACGGTGAACTGGCCGGATGCGAAGAAGGTCGAGAAGGGCCGCAAGCCCTCGCTCTCCTACGTCGTACTCCACGATCCCGACCGCGTGTACGACCTGAAGGAGTTCACCCCCGCGCCGCTAGTGCAGGGCGACGACCTGGGCTTCTCGGGCGGCACCGTCGAGGTCTCGGGCAACGTCGTTCGGCTCGATAGCGTCGATGACCTGGAGCTCTCGCAGAAGTGCCGACAGGTCATCGTGCAGGGACATGACCCCGAAGACCTTGAGCGCTGGCCCTCGCGCAGCGAGCCGCTCTTCTGGGTCTGCTGCGAGATGGTCAGGGCCGAATGCGATGACGACACGATCTACGCCGTCATCACGGACGAGAAGTTCGGTATCAGTGAATCCGTGCTCGCGAAGGGCCGCGGCGCGCACAAGTACGCCATCCGCCAGATCGAGCAGGCGCGCGAGGCTGCGATCGACCCGTGGCTCATGCGGCTCAACTCCAAGCACGCGGTCATCGGCTCGATCGACGGGCGCTGCCGCATCGTGTCCGAGGAGCTCGACGACGCGACGGGCCGGTCCACGCTGACCTTCCAGTCGTTCGAGGACTTCCGCAATCGCTACATGAGCGAGCGGGTCGAGGTCATGGTCGAGAAGAAGGACGGGGAGAAGGGTGTGTCCCTGATCCCCGTTGGCAAGTGGTGGACCGAGCACCCCAACCGGCGGCAGTACGAGGGAGTGATCTTCGCACCTGGCGGCGAGGTCTCGGGGCACTACAACCTCTGGAAGGGCTTCTCGTGCGACGCCCGCCCGGGCTCCTGCGAGCTCTTCCTTGACCACGTCCGGCGGAACATCTGCGGCGACAACCCCGAGGTCTACCAGTACGTCCTGGGCTGGATGGCCTACGCCGTGCAGCACCCGGACGAGCCGGGCCACGTCGCGATCGTGCTTCGCGGCCGCAAGGGCACGGGCAAGGGCAAGTTCGCCAACGTCATCGGGAATCTCTTCGGTCGGCACTTCCTGCGGATCACGAACCCGAAGCACCTGGTCGGCTCGTTCAACGCGCACCTGCGCGACTGCGTCGTCCTCTTCGCGGACGAGGCGTTCGTCGTCCACAACCGTCAGCACGAGGCCGTGCTGAAGACCCTCATCACCGAGGACTACGGCTTCACCGAGGGCAAGGGCGCGAACGCTCGGCAGACGTCGAACCATCTGCACATCATCATGGCCTCGAACGAGGACTGGGTCGTGCCGGCAAGTCAGGATGAGCGCCGCTACCTCATGCTCGACGTGGGCGACGAGCACAAGCAAGACCTCGACTATTTCCGCGCGATCGACAGGGAGCAGCGTGCCGGCGGACAGGAGGCGCTGCTGCACTACCTGATGAACTACAGCCTGTCGGAGTACGAGCCCCGCAACGTGCCCCGCACGGCGGCGCTGCTCGACCAGCAGGTCCGCTCCCTGGGCATCGAGGCCGCCTGGTGGTTCCACAAGCTCCAGGACGGCGAGATCAACGAGGGCGAGGGGTGGCCGGACGAGATCCGTGTCTACGAGGTCGTCGAGAGCTTCGTCGAGTTCGCCCAGCGAGCGCGCGAGGCCGCAGCCTCCGACCTGGGCAAATTCATCAAGCGGGCCCTGCCCGAGGGGTGGGATGAGAAGCTCATCGTGCAGCGGCGCGGGAGCTGGACCGTCCGGGGCTCGAGCGGGGAGCCCAAGGAGATCAAGCGGGCACGATTCTGGAAGCTGCCGACGCTGGACGTGTGCCGCGACATCTTCGAGCGGAACTTCCTCGGCACGACCTACACATGGCCCCAGATCAACGTGGAAGGTACCATTGAAGGTGATGAGCCCTTCTAGCATGGACCCCGCGGAGAAGTGGGAGCGCTACCAGCGGATGCGGCGCGAAGCCGAATCCGAGCTCCAGCTCTTCATGCACGCGGGCTGCAGCGCGGACGACGTGTTCGACCGCTTCGAGCTCGCCGTCATGTGGCGCCTCGCATCCGAGGGCCACGACTTCACCCGACCCACTTGGGAACAGATGCTAGAAGCAACCGACCAATGAGCGAACACGAAGTCCAAGAGTCCAAGTCCCCCGCCAGCGTCTCTCTCGGCCAGGTCTGCCTGTCCGACGAGCTCGACTGGCACGCCGGCAAGCTGACCGCGAAGGAGGGCCACAGGCTCGTCACCGTCTTCCTCGGAACGACGCCCGCCGACAAGGCGCCCGACGTCGACGGCATCCTGAACCAGCTCGGGTGGTCGAAGGGCCACTTCTACCGCGTGCAGGCGCGCGGCAAGAGCGGCGGTGCCGTCGACACGCTCTTCGCCGCGGCCGGTCCGACCGACGCGACGAAGGACTGCATCCGCTACGCCGAGCGCGCCATGCGCGAGTTCGGCGGCGTGGCGCAGATCGTGCTCGGCATGGTGCAGATCGGCCGCATCGACTCCAAGGGGATGCCGGGCATCCGCGCGAGCCAGCCGATCTTCGGCTGGACCGCCGAGGCCGGCGTCGCGCTCGATGCCGTGAAGGAGAGCCTGGAGCGGTGAGGGACCCGGACCTGATGCGCGAGCTGAAGCGCCGCTACGGCTCGACCCCGGACGATGTGCTCGCAGAGGAGCTCGGCGTCCGGATCGAGACCGTGCAGCGCCACGCCTTCGAACTCGGCCTGAGGAAGGACAAGCGGTCCTTCCCTGGGCTCACGACCATGCCCCGTTGGACGGACGAGCAGCTCGCGGTCCTGGATGCCGCCTACCCCACCGTCCCCAACGTCGAGATCGCCCGCCGGCTGAAAAGGTCGGTCCGATCCGTCATCTCCAAGGCCAGCAAGCTCGGCCTGAGGAAGAGCCCGGAGAGGCTGCATGAGATGGGCAGGAAAAATGTTCTACTTCGGAGGGATCGCATGTCCCCGCCCGAATCCCCCTGAGTCGGCCTCCCGTCCCAGCCGATGACCGTCCCCAGTCCAGGGGAGAAGAGGGCGAGGCGCCCCGGATCGCGCGGTCCGGGGCGTCTCTTTTTTTGCCCTCGGATCCTAAAGAGTAGGTGGCACACTGCCGATAAGCGGGGTACTCTGATCCTGACCTCGCACCACGGAGCACCACCATGGACTGCCCTCTACATCCGAAGAACAACCGCCCGGACCTCTGCCACGACTGCAGGCGCGCCGGGGGGACTCCCGAGAGCACCCGCATCGAGCTCACGCAGACCTGTCACGGTCAGCTCGAGCGGGTCGAAGTGCCCATGCCTGGCGGCCGGACGAAGATCATGTTCCGCCAGGTCGGGGCCGCACCGCTGAAACCCAAGAAGGCCCCGGCTGACGTCTGGGGACACTACACACGATGAAGTACCTCACGATCCTGTTCTCGCTCGCCATGCTCGCCTCCTGCGGCTCCATGCCGACGCGCGACTCCTCGACCTTCCGCTCCGTCAACCTGGCCGTCGGTCAGGGCGAGTACGACGAGAGCCTCGACGACGAGCAGCCCACCGTGGCCGGCGTCCAGTTCCTCTACCAGCTCTCGGACGACCACGAGGAGAAGCAGTCCTCGGGCAACGTCGCGCGCGGCCTCGTGAGCGACATCAGCCTCAACGGCTCGAGCGTGGGCATCAACGACCTCGGCACGACCTCGATCGACCTGGACATCCAGACGCTCGACGTGCGGCCGGGCCTGCGCTACTACTTCGACACCGGCACCCCGGTCTTCCAGCCGTTCATCGGCGCCGCGGTCGTGGGTCAGTACGCGCACATGGAGACGCAGGTCTCGGGGGACGACTCCGACACCTTCGGACTCGGCGGCGCCGCGAGGGTCGGCTTCGAGTCCGCCCTGGGCGAGCACACCCGCCTGGGCGTCATGTACGACCACACCTGGATCGAGCACGACACAGACGCGGACCTGTCGGGCGGCGCGATCCTCATCACCCTGGGCTGGAGCTGAAGCCGCAAGGAGGACTGACCCAATGAAGAAGTCAGGACACGCCTGGGAGGTCGTCAGGACCGTCGAGGGCAGCACCCGAGCAGACACGCTCGACATCCGCCGCGCCTGGGGCGATGCGGACGACTACGAGGACTTCCTCCTCACCCTGGACGCGGACCAGCTCGTCATCGTCGTCTGCCAGACGACGATGGAGGGGCCGGACTTCGCCCGCGCCGCGCGCAAAGCGATCGAGAAGATCGTTGAGCTCCACGGCACCGAGGAGCTGAAGGCCGACATGAGGATGGCGGGCGCCTTCCTCGACACATGGGACTGCGAGTCGCCGGTCCACCGCTCCGTGTGGGCGGACCTCGACTACGTCGCGGGGATGCTCATCCAGAGTACCGAGTTCGCATACCGCATGAACGAGGTCCGCTCCTTCCCCGGGGCGTTCAGCGTCCTCTTCACGAAGATCGGCCAGGACCGGATGACGATGTCGCACGGCATCGTCCTCGAGCATCTGCGGCCGTTCCTCGACGCGGCACTCGAGCCGTCGGAGACGACGGCATGAGCCTCGGCGACATCCTGCGCTCGCCCGGCGTCCACGTCTGGCCCTTCACCCGGATGACGGGCATGAAGGACTTGGCCGAGGCCGGCCGGCGCGTGCAGTCGTACCTGCAGCAGAAGCAGTTCATCGAGCTCGGCGTCACCGTCGAGACCCAGGGAGTCGTCCTGGTCAACCCGAAGCCGCCCTACGACTCGGAGCCGGCGCTCATCATCGAAGTCTTCCACGCATGATCCAGTACGTCGACTTCCTCGTGCTCGGCTGGCTTCTGGCCGAAGCGTACTACCGAATCCTGATCCCGCGCGTCTGCCGCACCGAGCGCATCTACACGCTCCCCCGCGACGTCGTGCTCCAACCCTTCCGGAGGCGCGCCTGATGGACAAGCGCATCACCCGGCTCGCGAACAGCGGCGCGAAGAGCGTCGTCATGTTCGGCAAGACGTGGACGCTCTCGCCCAGCACCTGGGGCGTGCGCAACCCGAAGAGGCCCGGCCCGCCGCGGATGGTCTTCCGCCCGAGCCCAGTCGCCATGATCCCGGACGTCGAGTTCGTCGCCGGCCGGCCACGGCTCGACTTCTCGAATGCCAAGGTCTACAAGATCGACGACGCGGAGTACCTCGACCCGCGCAACGTCGGGGGCCTCTGCATCCGGCGCGAGGACGCCTACGCCACGAGGCTGATCCACCGATGAGGACTCCCAAGCGCTTCAAGCTGGCGGCCGCGGTCCGCGACAAGGACCCCGGCGACGGCCTGCCGCTGCAGGCGGTCGTGGCCCGGGACGGCTACCTCTGGGCCTCGGACGGACGGGTCGTTGCCCGGGTCCCTCTGCTGGGACCCGAGGAACGTCCAGGGGCCGACCTCCCGAGGCTCGAGCCTGGCGAGGCCCCTCCGGCCGTCCTGGCGCCGCGTGCGTGGGCGGAGGCGACGAAGGGCAGGACAGGCGAGGGAAGGGTCGTCGCCCAGGAGGATGCAACGGAGGCGTCCGCAGGGCCCGGCAAGGGCTGGGTCCGCCACGGCCTGCCGCATGCCGCGCCGGGCGGGGCCGTGTGGCAGTCGCTCCAGGGCATCGTCGAGCGCGCCCAGGAGCCCGCAGGCGGCGGCGCCCGCACCGTGGAGGTCTCGCTCGACGCCAAGGCCCTCCTGGCCCTCTCGATCGCCCTGGGCGGTGAGGGCGGCATCAGGCTCCGGTTCCACGTCGGGGGCGACGATCGGCCGGACGTGGCCCATGGAGCGATCCTGGTGCAGCCGGTGGACGACCGCGGCGCGGACGCCCCCCTGGGCGTCATCATGGCGATCCTGGGAGGGGCGTAATCGCATTCCTTCCTGGATGGGTTGCTGGATGCCGTACGTATGGTAGCATTCGGGCATGACGACGAAACGCACCCCCGATCCCTCCTCTGCCGTCGATGAGTTCTTGGCCTCCCACGAGGACAAGGCCCGCGGTGGCGCTCCCTGCCGAACCTGCGAGCTGAGGAACCGAGCCGTCATCGAGAAGGCGTGCCGGCACTTCAACGACAGGAGGGCCAGCGGCCAGACCACGGTCGCCTGGCCCTCTTTCGTCAAGCACGTCCTGAAGAAGGAGTTCGGCTACATGCTCAGCTACCGAGCCCTGCTGAACCACCTGGAGCGTCACACCGATGTCGAAGTCTCCTGATCCGCGCAAGGTCGTCGAACGCTTCCTGGCCGCCCCGGAGGATGTCGTCACGAACGAGCGCGAGCGAGAGAAGCTCGTCGCGCGCAAGCACCAGGACGCCGCGCGCCTCGAACGCGAGCGTCGGTCGAAGCTGAAGCAGAAGCCGACGCTCGAGGACATCCTCGCCGACATGGTGCGCGTCGCCGAGGACGAGGAGACGAACCCGTGGCACGAGTTCCGCGCGATCAGCCAGCGCCGCTACGAGCTCTACGGCCACTACTACATCGAGGACGTGCTGGCGCACGGCTACTTCCAACACGTCAAGACCATGGCCGGTCTCGCCGCCGGCGAGGGCGACCGGATGCTGCTGCGCGCGCGCACATACAGGTCGAAGCGTGAGCACGACGAGCGGTACTTCCAGCGCTACATCGCGCCGCACGTCGACAAGTTCCCGGAGCTGCGACGCGCGACATCGAAGGCGCAGCTCGCCGTGTGGATCAGCGACACGCACTCGCTCTTCATGGATCCGTTCACCTGGCTCACCTTCCTCGCGTTCATCGAGGATGCGCAGCCGGACATCATCATCTGGGGCGGAGACCACGTCGACGGCTCCGAGATCAGCACGCACCCGCAGGTCCCCGGCCACACGCTGCCCTTCCAGATCGAGCTCGACGCTCTGAATGCCATGTGGATCGAGGCGCGTCACCGCTGCCCGCGCGCCCGCTTCGTCTGGCTCGAGTCCAACCACTTCATGCCGCGCCTAGTTCGGTTCCTCACGCAGCACGCGCAGACCCTGGGCTCCATGCGCACGCTGCGCATGGATCGCATCCTCGACTTCGAGGGTCTCGACATCGAGATCGTCCAGCCGGGCACCTTCCTGTCGCCGAAGGGCCAGGAGGACGCGCGACCGGCGATCAAGCTCTGGGACCGCCTGGTCTCGACGCAC